>OKRW01002875.1_pt1 | contig 11810 bp, 10 predicted proteins | sample 1601151 | NCBI WGS metagenome assembly OKRW01 (sample SAMEA3541471, study PRJEB24748) | human gut metagenome | biome: human gut; feature: human-associated habitat; material: faeces | place: China | collected 2012 | reverse complement strand
TTAAAAGCGGTGCAAAGGTACGATTTATATTTATATCTGCAAAATCTTGTCTGCATGAATTTTCAGTTTCATAGGCATGAAACTGAAATTCCCTCGGCATGGAACGGAAGTTTCATAGGCATGGAATAGGAGTTTCATCGGTATGAAACTGAAAGTGCATGCCGGTTCAGAACCGGATTCCTTTTTGCCGGAGCAAGATTTCCGTATCGTCCCAAAGTTGTTTTTGCTGTGCATGATGCCGGATGCGTTCCGACACATTCCTCTTTTTACAATTGGCATAACAACAACCGTTTTTATCTTTCGCCTCATTCGAAAGAGCCAGGTGGATGGCAGTTGCCGCGCCTTGGGCCGGTGTTTTGATAAAGGGGCGGAACAAGATATCGGTAAGCGGGTCGAACCAGGCTTGCATCGTGATCATGTTCGTACTGACGATTCCCGGGTCCGAGGCATTTATGGTGATGTCTTTGTCTTGCAGCCGTTCGGCAAACTCTTGGGTGAACAATAACAGCGCCAGTTTGGTATTGCTATAGACCGGAATGCGGAAAAAGCGTCCGTTCCTTCCTTTTTCAAAGAAGCCCGGTTCGATCCGGCCGATGGCATACGTGCAGGACACTGTATTTACAATGCGGCATCCTGGTTGCATCAATGGTAATAACTGGCGGGTGAGCATGTAGGGAGCCACATAATTGACGCTTACGATTGTTTCCAGCCCGTCTTCTGTTTTGCGTACCGGAGTTGTCAGGATGCCGGCATTGTTCATCAAGCGGCTGACGGGACGTCCTTCTTTTAATAACTGACCGGTGAAATTGTTTACGGATGAAAGGGAAGCGAGATCGATTCTTCGCACTTCTATCTGGGTGTTACCGGTTTCTTGCTGGATCCGGGTGCATACGGGGACGGCTTTTTCCGGATCGAGGCAAGCCATAATCACCGGATAGCCTTCTTTTGCGAGGGCTGCCGTGATTACTTGTCCCATGCCTCCGTCGGCACCGGTTATGATGGCTAATCCTTTTTCCATTACTTATATTCTAATTTCTCTATTTCTTTGACAATGCTTTTGGGCAAGTTCTGAATATGTTTGTGGCATGCCATTTCGATGGAATACATGCGGGCGATGCAATAGTTGCTATGTCCGCAGTCACAACGGGCATGTTCGTCTTCCTTCATTTTGTTTACGAATGACGGATCGTTCAGCAAGGCACGTGCCATACTCACGAATTCGAAACCGTCGTTCAAGACCTCGTCTATCTTCTCGCGTGAGATCAGACCGCCTACATAGACAAGTGGCATTTTCAATGCCGCCCTGAATTTTAGGGCATCTTCCAGGAAGTAAGCCTCTTTGAACGGCTCAGACGGGATCATGAACCGTCCTGCCATTTTGACTCCGAGCGGTAGCCAGCCGAAAGGCATATAATGCGTCATCGTATGAATCGGCATGGAACCCCGCATCACATACATCGGGGCACGGCTGACGAAGCCACCGCTAAGGATCAAAGCGTGTGCTCCGCATTCGTTCTGCAGGGTACGAGCCACTTCAAGTGTCTCATCAAGCTCCATTCCTCCTTTGAAGCCGTCGCGCATATTCATTTTTACCAACACTGCCATATCCTGACCGGCAGCTTTCATCACTTCGTCCATGCACATTTTCATAAAGCGCATCCGGTTTTGCAAGCTACCGCCATATTCGTCTTTCCGATGATTGGTATAGGGAGAAAGAAACTGGCTGATCAGATAGCCGTGACCGGCATGTATTTCCACTGCATCCATTCCGGCTTCGCGCGCCAGATGAACTGCTTGTCCGAACGCTTTTGCCATAGCTGTGATTTCGGAAGGTTTCATTCCACGGACAAGGGTAGGGGAATAGATATTGAAACCGCTGGATGCGGAGATAGGCCTGCACCCGCAGATGTTTTTGTGAGACATGTTTCCGCAATGTCCGAGTTGTACGGAGGCGGCCGCCCCTTCTTTGTGGATGGCATCGGTGATGCGTTTTAATCCGGGGATGATATCTGGGCGCATCCAGAGCTGACGTTCGAAAGAAAGTCCGCTTTGCGTAACAGCCGCATAGGCCAAAGTCGTCATACCGATCCCGCCGGAGGCAACCGATTTATGGTAGTCATATAACATGTCGGAAGGCGCGTTTCCTGGGCACATGCTTTCAAATGCAGCCGCCCGTATCGTCCGGTTTCTCAGGGTCAACGGCCCGATTTTACCGGGAGTGAACAGTATAGATTCTTTTTCCATATCTATTATGAGTTAATCATTCAATATATAAAAGGAATAACCCGTTTACGGTTTTCCAGTTCGTTACCAAACATCGCTTTGTATTTATGATAGATGGTGTTTGCGCGAGGTACAAGGTTTGCAAATGTCCACCAAGCGAAAACAGCTCCGCTTGCACTCCAGGTCAGGATTGCAAATCCGCACCATTCCACGATTTCGCCAAAGTAGTTGGCTGATGTCACATATTTGAACAGGCCTTTTTTAGGCAGATAATGGTTCGTGTCGCCAGGCTTTCTGAGGTGGCGGACAATATGGTCTGACTGGATATTGATTGCCATGCCGGTGAAGAACAAGATTGTCCCGACTATAAATTGAGGGCTGTGCAGCCAGCTTTTCGTATACATATCCTGCGGTGCTAAGTAGAAAATCCATTCTCCCTGCATATAACCGTTCAGGAGGTTAAAGGTGATTCCCATAAGCATGATGCCTGCCGGCATTTTACTTTTGCCTTTTATCAACAGAGGAAAAATAAAAGATCGTTGGAAATAATGCAGTTCGAAGAATAAGAATATCAGGAACGGTACTGTCTCGAACTGTCGTTCCGATCCGTTCCATAACAAAAACATGACGATAAAAACCGGCGCTTCCATGCAAATCCAAGCAATCTTGTTCGGTATCGGAAGTCCCCATTTTTTATCGAACAACATTCCATAACCGGCTTCGACGAAATAAAGGGCTATGAAGACTATGGCGGCGATAGCTGCCATAACAATTAGAAATAAGGTGAAATGTTCAGTTGTCATTTTCGCGTGTTGATAATTTATAACCTTTTCCGTGAACGTTTATTATTTTGATGGTAGGATCATCTTGCAATAGTTTGCGTAATTTGGTGATATAAACATCCATGCTGCGGGCGCTGAAATAGTTATCGCTTCTCCATATGATCTGCAGGGCGTGCATCCTGTCTACCATATTGTTTGCGTGTTGGCACAGCAACGTAAGCAAATCGGCCTCTTTGGTTGTCAGCTTGGTTGTTTTGCCTTCTATGGACAAGATCTGTTTTTGCAAGTCGAATTTGAATTTTCCGAAAATATAAGTCCTGACCTCTTTCTTGCGTTGGGGCTGGTAACGGCTTTGTACTGCTTTAATCCGGGCTTGTAAGATATCTGTGTCAAGAGGTTTGCGTATCACATCGTCTGCATGGAACGAAAACAGCAATGCTATTTCTTCTCTCGTCGGATGTTCACACAAGAAAACGACAGGGATGATATTTTCCGAACTTTTGATCATGGCTGCCAATGTCCGTGTTTCTTTCGTGTCTATATCGTGGTTGATAATACAGAGTGTGAAATTTCTGGAAAGGAATCCCTCATATGCCGCTTCTTCCTGGTCGAATACTTGTGAGTTGTATCCAATAGCTTTTATATAGTCCTGGATGATAACTCCCTGATTATAGTCTTTGCTGAAAATGAGAATGTTAAAAAGATCGTTCATTATGTTATTAAATTGTTTTTTCGATGTTCCAGACAAAAGCACGTAATCCTTGCGCTTCCGTCTTCTGATCCATCTGATGAAGTATCTCCAGGAAATGGTCGACTTTTTCGTCATCGACCATTGCCAGGATTGCCGAGTTCAGTGTCGGCCAGGCATGACTTCCATAATGGGGCTCGCCGGTCTTACTTCCACGTCCCTGTACTTCGTTCCAGTATGTGAAGCCCCGGATATTGTTTCGGTCCATCACATTCAGGATCATTTCGTAATATGCTTGATTAAATGATACAAATATAGCTTTCATATTAACTTATTCCTAATTATTATTTATTCTTTTTTAGAAGATATTCCATTTTTTGCGATCTTGCGGCGTCTGCGCCGGACTCCGTTTCCGGCAAATACACTGTATACGACCGGTACGATTATCAGGGTGATCAATGTTGACACCGAAAGTCCCCATGCAACCGTCATACCCATCGAACGCCACATTTCCGAGCCTTCGCCTGTTCCGACAGCCATCGGGATCATACCCAATACGGTAGTCAAAGTGGTCATCAATACAGGGCGGAGACGGGATTTTCCGGCAGTCACTACTGCGGTTAGGATTCCCATTCCTCTTTCCCGGCAGAGGATCGTGTAGTCGATCAGCACGATACCGTTCTTAACAACGATCCCCATCAGCATAATCAGGCCGATCAATGCCATAACGCCCAATGGGGTCTGTGTGATTGCCAGTCCCAAAATTATACCGGTGAAGGCGAAAGGAATGGAGAACATGATTACGAACGGGTCTGTCAGCGATTCGAACTGAGCGGCCATTACGATAAATACCAAAATGATGATCAGGACCATCAGGATTGTCAGGTCGAAGAAGGAGTCCATCTGGTCTTCGTATGTTCCTCCTAACTGCCAGCTGACATCCGAAGGTATATCCATTTCCTTCAGTTGATTCCGGGCAGCTGTTACGATATCGCTCATGGCTGCACCTTTTCCGACTACTGCCGATACGGTGATGACACGTTCACGGTCTTTGCGTTCAATGGTCGGAGGCGTCATTCGTTCTACTACTTTACCCAGGTCGCGGATACGGATTCCCTGACCGGCATTGTTATAAACCAGGATATTCTCGATGTCTTCAACCGACTGACGGAATTCTGGTGCGTAGCGTACTTTTATATCATACTCGTCACCGTCTTCGCGATATTTGGAAGCGGTAGAGCCGTTGATACGGTTACGCAAAGCCATAGCAGCCGTTGTGATATTCAATCCGTTGATCGCCAGCTTTTCCCGGTCGAAATCAACTTGATATTCGGGTATGTAGTCCTCACGGCTGATGTTGACTTGTGAACAACCTTTTACCTTACGCATCCTTTCGGCCAGTTCGGCGGCTACGGCATCGGTCCGGCCGAAATCGAAACCATAAATCTCGATGTCGACAGCGTTCTGTCCGCCCATACCTTCTTCCTGTCCGCCTTCGATCACCTTGAAGGTCTTGATCTCCGGATATTTTGCCAGGTCCTTACGCATCTCTTCACAGATTTCAACCATACCGCGTTCACGATCGCCGACACTCAGCATATTGATGTAATAGTCGATAATATGTGTTCCGTTATTACTCAATTGAGCCCAGGTATTATCGGAATCGGCTTGTCCCTCAGTGAAGTTACTGGTTTTTATTTCCGGATATTTCTGTCGGAACAGTTCGTCGATTTCAAGCGCCAGCTTACGGGTGATATCTTGGCGGGTTCCGACCGGTAACTCGATGTGAACACTGATCTGTGCGTTATCCTGAGTCGGGAAGAATTCCGTCTTGATAGTTGGAACCAATAGCATACTTCCCGCAAAGATCAAAGTCGCACCGAATATGACCGTTTTCCGGTGGCGTACTGCCCAATAAAGAAAACTGGAATAGCCACGGTCCAGCGCATCCAATGCCTTTTCGATCGGTGTGAAGAACAAGGTGTACAAGCGGCCTTTTTTAGGATTCTGCCTGAGTAGTAGAGAACTCAACATCGGAGTCAGGGTCAAAGCACCGACTGTCGAAACGATCATGATGATACTGACGATCCACCCCAACTGTTTGAACAGAATACCCGCCATACCTGTCACCATTGTCAGGGGCAGGAACACGGCCAACATGGTCAGGGTTGAGGCGATTACAGAGATGGCCACTTCGTTTGTAGCATGTACGGCCGCTTGTTTTGGGGCACTACCTCTTTCGATATGGGTAGTAATGTTTTCCAGCACCACAATCGCGTCATCCACAACCATACCGATAGCAATAGAGAGTGAACTCAGCGAGATAATATTCAGTGTATTGCCGGATGCAAGCAAGTAAGCGAACGAGGCTATCAACGAGATCGGAATGGTCAGAATAATGATAAACGTTGCTCTCCATCGTCCGAGGAATACGAACACCACTAACATAACGATAATGAAGGTGATGAAAATGGTTTCTTTCAGACTGTCGATTGTATTCAAAATGTTAGTGGAGGTATCCATGATTACCCCTAACTTGACATCTGAAGGAAGGCTTTTTTGAATTTCCGGCAACTTCTGATGAACCTTCTTGGCTATGTTCACCGAGTTGGCTCCCGATTGTTTTTGGATAACGATCATGCCGCCTTTTTTACCGTTATTGTAAGTCTCTTGGGCACGCTCTTCGATGCTGTCTTCAATGCGGGCAACATCACGCAGATAGATAGTCTTGTTATCTTTATGACCGATCACAAGATCGTCCATCTGATGCGCATCCGTAAATTCACCTTGTACACGGAGCGCATAGGCGTTGGAACCGATATCCACGCTGCCGCCTGGAGTGTTCCTGTTTTCCTGTGCGATGATAGCGGATATTCCTTCGATTGAAACTCCGTATGCTTCCAGTTTGTACGGATCACAATAGACTTGTATTTCACGTGCCGGCGTACCGGAAATGGAAACCGCTCCTACACCGCTGATACGTGCAAGCGGGTTCGATACCTTATCGTCCAGAATCTTGTATAGGGCGTTCGTGCTCTCTTCCGCCGTAACCGAAAGGATGATAATCGGTATATCGTTCGTCCCGAATTTGAAGATAATGGGATTGTCCACATCATCCGGCAGCATTGGCTCGGCAACGTCCAGTTTATCGCGCACGTCGTTTGTCGCCACATCGATATCCGTACCATAGTCGAATTCTAGTGTGATGATTGAAATGTTTTCACGTGACTGTGACGTGATGTGTTTCAGGTCGCTGACACTGTTCAGCACGTTCTCCAACGGTTTGGAGACGTTCATTTCGATATCCGCAGCGCTGGCGCCGGCATAGGAGGTCATGACCATGATCGTGTTTGTCTCGATCTCTGGCAGCAGGTCCACTGATAATCTGGTTAATGAAAAAAGACCGAAGATCACGATTGCCACAAAGACAAGGGCAGTCGTAACCGGCTTTTTTACCGCTGTTGCATATAAGCTCATAGTGTTTGTCTCTTACTTTTCGATTTCTACTTCCATTCCGTTGTTTAGGCGGCTTTGACCGGATATTACAACCTGGTCGCCACTGTTTACCCCTGAAATGACTTCATATTTGTTTCCCATACGGCGTCCTAACTCCACTTTCTCGTAGTAAACTTTACCGTCTTTGTATACATATATATAGCGGTCTCCTGCACCGGACTGTTTTACGATGGCGAGATCCGGAGCGACCACATGGTTTTGTGTTCCGAAACCGATCGTCACGCGGGCGAACATCCCCGGACGGACACGTTCGTCATTGTTGTCGATTTTGATTTCGACAGGGAATGTGCGTGTATTCGGATCGATAGTCGGGTAAACCAGGCTGACTTTTCCTTTGAAAACTTCGTCTCCGTATACATCTAACCGGATGTCGACATCTTTTCCCTTTTTTACTTTCGTGAAAAGACTTTCGGATACGTTGATCAACAGTTTGACCGGACGAATCTGTTCTACGGTGAAGATCGGCGAACCTCCGCTATACATATCGCCGCTATCATAGTTGCGGGCAGTGACGATACCGGTGATCGGACTCAATAACTGTGTGTTTTCCTGCAAATTCTTGTAGGTCGCACGGCTTACGTCTAATTGTGTTTTCTGTGCATCCCAGGCTGATTTGGAAGCACCGCCTACTTTGTACAGTTCATCAATACGTTTGAACTCCAGTTCCTGGTTATCCAATTGTATTTTTGTCTGTTTGAGGTTTGTCTCATCCATCTTGACCAAGAGTTGACCTGCTTTTACATGATCGCCGACTTCTGCAAACAGTTTCTCTATGCGCACTGGGTTTTGTGGGGCGATGTTATTCGAAATATTGGCTTCTACTGTTGCTGTAAATTCACTGATCTGCTCCACATCTTGTGCGGAAACAGTTTCTATTCTCACAATGGCTTTGTTGCTGACGGTTTCCGTTTGTGCCGAATCTTTCTTTTCCCCTGAACAGGATAGCAACAAAGATAAAATGAAGAGTGATATAAAGTGTTGTCTTTTATTTGTTTCCATTTTGTGATATTTTTATTCAATGTCTATTTTTTTGTTTTTTAAAACTCTTGCTGGCCTAATACCTTTTCCAAGTCAGCTTTTGCTACCATATAGTCGTAAATAGCTTGGTTGAAATTCAGTTTGGCCTGTGTCAATGCTAATTCCGAATCGTTCATTTCTAACAGAGTCCCGGCTCCTGTGTCGTATCGTTTCTGTGAGATCATATATCCCCGTTCGGCTTGCTCTACTCCCTTTTGTGAAGCGTCGAAACGTTTGACGCAGGTATTCATATTATCTATATACTGCTTGATTGCCAGTTGCAGGTTTCGCTGTGTATCCTCTCTTTGCAGGCTCAACTGTTCGATCGAATTTCTTGTTTGTTTGATCTTATAGAACTTGCTGCCGCCTGAGAAGATAGGAATAGAGAGTGATAAGCCGACCATCGAGTAGGGGTTCCACATATAGTCTTTGAACTTGAAGTCGTTGTTCATGGCTGTCCACTGATATAGTCCAGTGAGCGACAGTGTCGGCAGATAATCGAACTTTTGCATGGTCAGTGTCTTTTCCAGTTGCTTGGCTTGCAAATCCATCTGTTTCAAATCTGTATTATTAGCCAGGGTTGTGTCTGTGGAAAGAAAATCGCCGAATAGATCTTTTTCAAAGTCGATCAATTGTCCTTCACATTCGATATTTATGTCCAGATCCATGCCTAATAATGCTTTCAATTGCCATTTGGCAAGAACTAGTGCGTTTTCTGCCTGCAACATATTGGGTTCGCTGTTCTTTACGGTAACATTGGCGCGTATCAGGTCATATTCGGCAACGGTTCCCTGTTCGAACTTATGCTTGATATCCAGGTAATTTTCCATTGCGTTGTCATAGCTTTCCTTAAATACGCGGTATGAATCGTTGGCGAGAAGCACGCCGTAATACCCTTTCTTTACCTGGTTGACCATAGCAATTTTGGAAGAACGTGCCTGTTCGATAGCCAATTCCACATCGACAGCCGAGATGCTTAGGCTTTTCCAAAGAGTGGCGTTGACAATCGGCATAGAGGCGTTGAAACCGAGATACCAGTTATTATCACGTCCTACTTCGATCCCTTCATCCATATTTGGCATGTCTTCCATGCCTGGTATTTCGGTACTTCCCATGTCGAAGCCGTCCATATACATCACCTGTTTTTTCAAAGTTCGATTATAGTCGGCAGCAAAACTTACTTGGGGAAATAGGGCGGCATATGAACCTTTCTGTGCATATTTTTTTTCTGGATTTCCTTGTTAGCCACTTTTACGGTGGGATTTTCGCTCAGCGCGATCTCAAGAGCTTTCTTTATATCGAGAACGAGCGTGTCTTGAGCTTTTACGGTGGTGAAGGCCAGAGAGGGGAGTAACATTATCACTACCCACATCATCTTTTTGGTAATTATGATTTGTCTCATTTAAAATAAGTAAATTTGATTTTTAATAAAATCGTTTGTTCAATCTAATTGCTTCTGTTTATATTTCAACAAGTAACGATCTAAAATGGCAATGCCTTTTTCTGTAGAGATTCCCCGAAGGAAGGTATAAAGAATCGTATTGAACACTTCGGACACGGAATGGTTGGAAAGGGCTTTGGACGGACGGATCATTTTTGCCTGCTCTTTCGCCAGTAAAGCTACAATCTCAAAGTTAATATTCGGTTGAAAAACACCTTCTTTTGCCCCTCGTGACAGTAGTTTTATACATTTTTTCAAAAAGCGGGACTTTTCTTCTTCCGTTTTTTGTAATGCTTTCGGATAACGTTTCAGATCATCATAGAACTTCCGGTTAAACCAGCGAGGCCGTCTCATAAGTTCTTCATAAAAAAGCAAAGCGACTTCTAAGGCTGTTATCGGCTCGGATTCAAGTCGCTTCATGGATAGCCTCATTTTAGTATAACTCAGGTTTATACATTCTGTTAGCAGAGTCTCCTTATCTTCGAAGAGCTCATAAAGAGTCCGTTTGGATATACTCGCGTTATGAGCGATATCATCCATACTGACATTCTTGATCCCGTGTTCCGAAAATAAGTCGAATGCCGTTAACATTATTTGTTCTTTTATGACCATCGATTTTAATGATTACTTTTTATACGATCAGATATTGCAAAGGTCTGTCTAATTTGGAAAACTAAAAAGGTTTATTCTGTTACGGAATTAGTCGAAAACGAATAAAAGGAACCTTTCTTATTCCTGAAAAACCGTTATTCATTGGTAAAAAATGAAACATTTTTCTGTTTGTTGAAAAAATGTTTACCTTTGCAAGTACACGATTAGTAAATATGTAAAGATGGAAAAACTTCCTTTAATAGAATTGGCGGAACTGAATAAGAGTATTATTTTCCGTGATAGTTTTCAGGATATTTTTTCGATTGCGGATCTGGACGGAGGTATGGATATCGGAGATCCCGACTCGCCTGAGCGTTTTGCTCCGATGCGGTTAAATGCGCTTTTGATGGTGTTGACTTTTGAAGGGACACTTGAAATCCATCTGGATTATGTTTCTTACATTGTCAAACCGAACAGTTTCATAACGATCATGCCTACGCATGCACTCCAACTTGATAGGATCGGTAAAGATTTTAAAGGTCGCTTGCTGATTGCGTCTAAGGAGTTTTTGAACGATTGTAATCCTGGTGGAGGTAACCGGACTCAGGCTATAGCGAACTATATGGAGATCCGTAAGAATCCTTGTACGGAACTGGAACCGGAAGAAACAGCGAAACTGGCCGGTAGCATGCAGGTTATACGGGAGAAGATGAGGGAACGTACTCATTTTTATCAGAAGGAGTTAGTACAGAATGCCTTTATTGGCTTCTTGCTGGACTTAGGGAATATAATGTTAAGCAAGAAAGATCGTTTGATCCGACCGACCCTTTCTCGTAAAGAAGAGCTGTTCGAACAATTCCTGCAATTATTGTTTGAGCATTGTAAGGAGCAGCATGTGGTTACATTTTATGCTGAAAGGTTATTTATTACGCCACAATATCTGTCATTGATCCTGAAGGAGTTGACGGGTAAATCCGCTAATAAGTGGATAGATGATGCCCTGATTGTCGAAGCGAAAATTCTTTTGAAAGCGCCTCAGGCGACTGTCCAACAGGTGGCGGATATACTTCATTTTTCCGACCAGTCGACTTTTGGAAAATTCTTTAAGAAACATATGGGAATTTCTCCGATGGAGTACCGTAAATCCTGAAGCGGGTGGTACTCCATTTTTCTCTTATCTTTTACTGAACTTATACCAGTTGATCAATTCGGAAATACCATAGATCAAGCAAGCAACTCCGAAAATCACAAATGTGTTGGCGGCTGCTCCGAATGGGTAGGCGAGGATCATGATCCCTGTTATTAAAATCAGGGATGGTATGATATAAAAAACATAGGAAACGGTACTCCATTTGCGGGCAGAAACCAGTGAAATCAGTTGCTGCGCACCTGCAAGAACCAGTAAAGCCCCTAAAACATACATTAATATGCTAACGAAAAATTGCGGCATGATTACCAACCATGCTCCGAACAGAATACTGCCTGCTCCGTCGATCGGAAACATTGGACTCGGCTCTCCTTCTACTTTTTCACGGGTGAAATAATGTAAGAG
>OKRW01002874.1_pt1 | contig 11819 bp, 8 predicted proteins | sample 1601151 | NCBI WGS metagenome assembly OKRW01 (sample SAMEA3541471, study PRJEB24748) | human gut metagenome | biome: human gut; feature: human-associated habitat; material: faeces | place: China | collected 2012 | reverse complement strand
ACGTAGGCATAGGAGTCCACATCGCCAAACATCATGTCGACACCGGTGTTGTTGGTTACCGTAAAGACGAGCGCGGCGTCGCCGTAGCCGTCGGTGTCCTTGCCCACGCAGGTAACATGGACGTTCTCGTCTGCCTCAAGGTCGATAGGGAACTGTTCTTGAGGGTCGGGACCTAAGCCCTGGGGATCGTCGATGTCTTCGTCTATTTTGTCGAAGCTTACCGGGGGTTCGGTTTTCTCGATGGCTTTGGTGCTGCCACGATCCGGTTCGCATGTTCCGGTTTTGCCATCGATGTTGTTGCAGCCCGTCAGAGCGAACGAGCAGGCAGCGACGACGAGCGCGGTCGCGCAGAGGGTGCCTAGGCGTTCCATGGATCCTCCTTGCCGTAGAGATGCTGGAAGGTTGTGCGGTCAATGCGTGCGGCAGGCTTTCTCGCTACAGAATGCCTCTCGGCTCTAGTCTGGCCGATGTGCGCCCAGGGATGGAATGCCCATAGGGCCCGATTCGGTCGGCACGCTGGGACGCATGGCCCGTTTTGGGGCTGTTGAGGTTGCTCCGCATGGGGCTCTTCGGTCAATTGCCCTCTTCTTGTGGAGAAGCTGTGCGCACGCTGACCTGCAGATTCGTACTGTGCTTGCACGTTTCCGCAGCTATTGGTATAGTTTGCTTGCAAATGAAGTTGTAATTGAAAGAAGTGGGGTTTCGGCCCCGCTTCTTTTTTGTATGGATGGAGGTGCCGCAATGGTCAAGACCAAGACCGAGCAGGCGATCATCGACGCGCTCGAGGCCGTCGCTCCCCAGCACGATATCGACATCGTCGACGTCGAGCTCGTGGGTGCCACCAAGGCCCCCTGCGTGCGCGTGCGTATCGAGGGCGCCGAGGGTCAGAGCCTGTCGCTCAACGACGTCACGGCCAACACCAAGTGGGTCGGCGATGTGATTGAGGAGCTCGACCCCATCTCTTCGAGCTATACGCTCGAGGTGTCGAGCCCGGGTATGGCGCGCCCGCTGCGCCGCCCGTGCGACTTTGCCCGCTTTGTGGGCGAGAACTGCGAGCTCACCTCCACCGCCACCGAGGGCCGTCGCAAGTACGCCGGCAAGATTGCCGCCGCCACCGAGGCCGACGTGACCCTCGAGCTCGAGGACGGCGAGTCCGTTACCCTCGATTTCTCTGATGTTAAAAAGTGCAAATTGAAGCCCACCTACGACTTCAAGCCCGCGAAGGAAGGAAAGTAAGATGGCAGCATCCGACATGATGTCCGCCCTGATGGAGCTTTGCCAGGAGAAGCACATCGACCAGCTCTACCTGATCGACCGCCTGGAGCAGTCGCTCGCCAAGAGCTATGCCGAGATTCTGCATCTTGAGTGGGGCGCCAAGGTGACCATCGACCGCACCACCGGCAAGATCTACGTCTACCGCCTTGAGCCGATCGACGATTCCATGGACGAGGAGGGCAACTTCACCGAGTTCGAGGAGATCGACGTCACTCCCAAGAACACGAGCCGCATCGCTGCCCAGCACGCCAAGGCCGAGATTAACGCCATTGTGCGTAACTCCGCCCGCGAGCAGATCTACGAGGAGTTCTCCGGCCGCATCGGTGACCTCATCAGCGGTACCGTGCTGCAGTCCACGCCCGACTTCACGATCGTCAAGATCCGCGAGGGCGTCGAGGCCGAGCTTCCGCACTTCGACCAGCGTCGTTACGAGAACGAGCGCAACGAGCGTCCGATGGGCGAGCGCTACCTGCACAACCAGCACATCAAGGCCGTGATCATCGACGTTCGCGACCCCAACTCCAACCTGCAGCCGGTTCGCGGCGAGCACAGCCGTCCGCCGATTGTCATCTCCCGTACCCACCCCGAGCTCATGCGTCGTCTGTTTGAGCAGGAGGTGCCCGAGATCTATGAGGGCACCGTCCAGATCAAGTCGATCGCCCGCGAGCCCGGCCAGCGCTCCAAGGTCGCCGTCCACTCGCTTGACGATCGTCTGGATCCCGTGGGCGCCTGCGTCGGCCCCAAGGGCAGCCGTGTTCGCGCTGTCGTGGGCGAGCTCCGTGGCGAGCGCGTCGACGTCATCCTGTGGGATGCCGATCCTGCCGTCTATGTCGCCAACGCCCTGTCGCCCGCTAAGGTCACCCGCGTCCTCATCGACGAGGAGAAGGCCTACGCCGGCGTCATCGTGCCCGACGACCAGCTGTCCCTCGCCATCGGCAAGGAGGGCCAGAACGCCCGCCTCGCCGCGCGCCTTACCGGCTGGCACATCGACATCAAGTCCGAGACGCTTGCCGCCGACATCCTCAAGAACGTTCCCGTTCACGAGGAGCCCGCCGCCGACCTGATCGGTGACGAGGAGGACGAGGACGTCCGCCGCTGCGAGTACGTGTCCGAGGACGGCATCCAGTGCCGCAACCAGGCTCGTCCCGGCTCCCGTTTCTGCGGTGTCCACGACACCGACGCCTTCGATGATGCGGAGGACCTGATCTAGCGCGCGGTTGCGCCGGGCGGGTCCCGGCGCGTCTCCCACGCTCGTTCAGTCTCTAGGCACCCAAGGTGCCAGAAAGGGTAGGTGAAGTCATATGGCAAAAGTCCGTGTGTCCACCCTGGCCAAAGAGTTCGGCATGACCTCTAAGGAACTGATGGGTCATCTCGCCGATATGAAGATTCCCGCTAAGTCCGCTTCCTCCACCTTGGAGGACGCCTATGTCGCCATGGTCCGCAAGCAGCTCGCCTCGGTGATCGAGGCCCGCGCCCAGGAAGTCGAGGCCGCCAAGCAGGCCGAGGAGCAGGCAGCTGCCGCCGAGGAGGCCGCTCGCGCCGCCGAGGCCGAGCGCGAGCGCATCGCCGCCGAGAAGGCCCGCGAGGAGGAGCGTCGCCAGTTTGCCGCAGCCCAGGCTGCCGAGGAGGCCGCCCGCGCCGAGGCCGAGGCTAAGAAGAAGGCCGAGCAGGAGCGTCTTGCCCGCGAGAAGGAGGAGGCTGCCCGCGAGGCCCAGCGCCGCGCCGTTCCCGCTTCCGACTCCGGTTCGCGCTTCCGTTCGCTGCTCGACCAGATCGCCGCACAGGAGACCGTGCTCAAGGAGAAGAAGGACGCCGAGGACAAGGCCAAGGCCGAGCGCGCCGCAGAGCGCGGTAACCGTCGTGGCGGCAATAACGACCGCCGCGGTGGCCGTCGTAACGATCGCAACGCTTCCGACAACAACTCCGAGCGCAATGCCTCCGAGAGCCGTCCGCACAGCCATCGCACCAACGCCAGCAACAACGTCGCTGCCGGCATGGACTTCCCCAACCCCGATAAGCAGGGCAAGGGCAAGAAGCGCAAGGGCGGTCACAACAACGAAGAGGACCACTACAGCCGCATGGCTCGCGAGGCCGAGGAGTACAGCCGCGAGAAGGTGCTCGAGGAGGCTCGTGCTGCCGTCGAGGAGGCCTCTCGCGAGTCCACCGGTCGCCGCAAGAAGCGCAAGGAGAAGCGCGAACGCGAGGCTGCCAAGGCTCAGGAGGAGCGCAAGATAGAGGAGGCGCTGGCCCAGGGCGTGAACCCCGAGGACCTCGACGCCATCAAGGTCTCCCAGGGCGTTACCGTCCAGGAGCTTGCCGAGGCGCTTGACGTTCCGGCCAACGACATCATCAAGCGCCTGTTCCTGCTGGGTACGCCGCTCACCATGACGCAGTCCATGTCCGACGACCTCGTCGAGCTCGTCGCCGACGACCTGGGCCGTCAGATTAAGATCATCACCCCCGAGGAGGAGAACACCTTCTCGTTCTACGACGATCCCGCCGACCTTAAGCCGCGCGCCCCGGTCGTCACCGTCATGGGCCACGTCGACCACGGCAAGACGAGCCTCCTCGACGCCATCCGTCACACCGGTGTCGCTGCCGGCGAGGCGGGCGGCATCACGCAGGCCATCGGTGCTTCGCAGGTCATGATTAATGACCGCAAGATCACCTTCATCGATACCCCGGGTCATGCCACCTTTACGGCTATGCGTGCCCGTGGTGCCAAGGTGACCGACATCGTTATTCTGATCGTGGCTGCCGACGACGGCGTCATGCCCCAGACGGTCGAGTCGATCAACCACGCCAAGGCCGCCGGCGTGCCCATCATCGTGGCCGTCAACAAGATCGACAAGCCCGGCGCCAACCCCGACAAGGTGCGCCAGGAGCTCACCGAGTACGGCATCATCCCGGAGGAGTGGGGCGGACAGAACATGTTCGTCAACATCTCCGCCAAGAAGAAGATCGGCATCGACGAGCTTCTCGAGACCGTTCTGCTCCAGGCAGACGTCCTTGAGCTCAAGGCCAACCCCAACACGTTCGCCTCCGGCAACGTCCTCGAGGCCAAGCTCGACCGCGGCCGCGGCTCGGTCGCCACGGTCCTCGTGACCCGCGGCACCCTGCACGTCGGCGACGCCATCGTCGCCGGTATGTCCTACGGGCGCATCCGCGCGATGCTTGACCCCAAGGGCAACACCGTCAAGGAGGCCAGGCCCTCCGACCCGGTCGAGATCCTCGGTCTGCAGAGCGTCCCCGCCGCCGGCGACGAGTTCCGCGTGTTCACCGAGGAGCGCGAGGCCCGCGCCCTGGCCGAGCAGCGCGCGCTCAAGGCTCGCATCGAGGAGCAGAACCGCGTCAAGCACGTCACGCTCGAGACGCTCTTCTCCACGATGGAGGACGCCGAGGTCAAGGAGCTCAACCTCGTCATCAAGGCCGACGTCCAGGGCTCGATCGAGGCCCTTCAGGACTCGCTCGACAAGATGGACCAGTCCGAGGTGCGCATCAACACGATCCACTCCGCCGTGGGCGCCATCACCGAGACCGACGTCACCCTGGCCGATGCCTCCAACGCCATCATCATCGGCTTTGGCGTGCGCCCCGACGCCAAGGCCCGCGCCGCCGCCGAGCACCAGGGCGTCGAGATCCGCACCTACAGCGTCATCTACAAGGCCATCGAGGAGATTGACGCCGCCCGCATCGGCATGCTCAAGCCCACCGAGGAGGAGCACCAGACCGGATCGGCCGAGGTCCGCGACACCTTCAAGGTGCCCAAGGCCGGCATCGCCGCCGGCTGCATGGTCTCCGAGGGCGAGATCAGCCGCGACGACAACGTCCGCCTCGTTCGCGACGGCATCGTCGTCTTCGACGGCAAGATTGCCTCGCTGCGCCGCTACAAGGACGACGTCAAGAGCGTCAAGGCCGGCTTCGAGTGCGGTATCAGCCTCGAGAACTACCAGGACATCAAGCCTGGCGACGTCATCGAGGGCTACAAGATCATCCAGGTTGCCCGCACCGAGTAGGTTTGGGCTTCCCCGCAGTTCGCGGGGCCTGTGACTAGCGACTACGCGTGGGGCGGCCCCTTGGGGTCGCCCCGCCCCACCTAGGCAGGAGCAGACATGAAGCAGAACGCAAATTCGCGCCGCTCCGGCGAGATCGCCCGCGAGAAGCTTGCGAGCATCCTTCTCTTTGAGGTCGCCGACCCCGATCTCGACCTCGTGACCCTCACGGGCTGCGAGGTCTCCGTCGACCGCTCGTTCGTGCGCGCCTACGTCACGTGCGAGCCCGAGCGCTACGAGTCGGTCATGGCCGCCCTCGAGCGCGCCAAGGGCCGCATTCGCTCGCTGCTTGGCCGCGCCCTCGGATGGCGCGTGACGCCCGAGCTCGCGTTCTCCATCGACACCTCGACCGACGAGGCCGAGCGCATCGCCCGCGCCCTCGAGCAGCGTCCGCCCACCATCGACGTGGAGAAGGACGAGTTTGGCTACCCCATCGCCGGCGAGGCCAGCGGGGACGAGCCTTCCGAGGACGAGTCGAGCGAGGCATAGGGGAGCGCATGGACTCTGGAGACGAGCAGCTATTTGCCGAGCAGCGCGAGAAGTTCGGGCGCATAGCGCGCCTCATCGACGAGGCGACCGAGATCGTCATCTGCGCGCACACCGACCCCGACGGCGACGCCCTCGGCAGCGGCCTTGCGCTCGAGCAGATCATCTCGCAGCACTGGGAGGGCAAGCACGTCACGAGCCTTTTGGCCGATGACGCCCCCGTGCCGCGCCTGTACCGCTTCCTCCCGGGGGCGGACTGCTTCGTGCGCGCGAGCGACTACGCCGGCACGCCCGACCTGTTCATCGTGGTCGACCTGTCGGTGGCTCCGCGCCTCAACCGCGCGCAGGCCGTGCTCGAGCGCAGTGCCCACGTGGCGATCATGGACCACCATCCCTGCACCGCGCCGTTTGGCGACGTGGCCCTCATCCGCCCCGACGCCGCGGCGACTGGCGTGATCATCGCCGAGTTCGGCCTCTTCCTTGGCGCGCACATCACGCCCGAGATCGCGAACTGCCTGTTCTGCGCCATCGTCACCGATACGGGCCGCTTCCAGTACCAGAACGCCGACTCCGAAGCCTTCGAGTGCGCGAGCATGCTCGTCGACGCGGGCGCGAGTCCCTCGATGATCTCGCTCAACGTGTACCAGAGCTTCAGGCTTGCGTACCTGCACCTCGAGAGCGTGGTCATGGGCCGCATCGTGACGTTCGACCACGGTCGAATCGCCTACAGCTACGCCACGCGCAACGACCTCGAGCGCACGGGCGCGCGCCCCGACGAGTGCGATGGCCTCATCGACGTCGTGCGCAGCGTCGAGGGCTCCGAGGTGGCGCTCTTCCTCAAGGAGCTGCCCGACGGCCGCGTGCGCGGCAACCTGCGCTCCAAGGGCAAGCACGACATCTCCGGCGTCGCCCGCCTGCTGGGCGGCGGCGGCCACAAGGCTGCGGCCGGCTTCACCTCCGAGGATGGCATCGACGCCACGCTCGCGACGGTGCTGCCGCAGCTCCAGGCGGTGCTCCATGCCGCCGACGAGGGACGAGACGTCGTCCCCACCAACCCGCAAATGAAACTCGAGCTTGGCAAAGGGGTCTGATATGCGTCGTGGGACGAGTGGCATCAACGCGCTCATAGGTGTCGACAAGCCCCTTGGCATGACCTCGCATGATGTCGTGGCGCACGTCCGCCGCGCGCTGGGCGAGCGCCGCGTGGGTCACGCCGGCACGCTCGACCCCGATGCGTCGGGCGTGCTCGTCGTGGGCGTGGGCCAGGGCACGCGCCTCATGGGCCTGCTCACGGCCGAGCGCAAGAGCTACATGGGCCTCGTGGTCTTTGGCTCCGAGACCGACACCGACGACGCCGGGGGCGCCGTCACCCGCACGGCCGACGTTCCCGCCTGGGCCTTCGACGAGGCCGCCGCGCGCGAGCGGCTGGCGTCGCTCGTGGGCAGCTTCATGCAGGTTCCGCCCGCCTACTCGGCCATCTCGGTGAACGGCGTGCGCTCCTATGCGCGCGCCCGCGCCGGCGAGCAGGTCGAGCTCGAGGCGCGTCCCGTGACGATTCACGCCGCCGAGCTCGTCGCCATCCAGAACGTCGATGGCGCCTGCGCCTGGCTCTGCTCGTTCGACGTCTCCAAGGGCTGCTACATCCGCGCCATTGCGCGCGACCTGGGGCGTGCCTGCGGCACGGCCGCCCACCTGGGCGGACTCACGCGTACGAGCTCGGGGTCCATCTCGCTGGGCTCGTGCGTGAACCTCGAGAGGCTCGAGGCCGAAGGGGCTGCCCTGCTTGACTCCGCGTCGCTCGACCCCGCGGCCTGCCTGGGCCTTCCCGCCCGCATCCTCACGGCCGCCGAGCTTGCTGATGCAGCCTGCGGAAAGCGCCTGCCCGTTGGCGCCGTGTCCTCGCAGGTGGCCGAGGGAGGACTCGTCTCGCTCGTGAACGAGGGCAAGCTCTATGGCGTCTGGCGCCGCACCGGCCGTCAGCTCGTGAGCCAGACCAACTTCCCCGCGGGCATCATGGGAGTGCGCCCATGAGCGCCGAGCCACAGGCGGCAAGTCCGCTGGGCCCTGCCTGGGACCATGTCCTGAGCGCCCCCGAGCTCGCGAAGCGTCTGGTGGCGGGCCCCGCGCTCGACCAGGCGCTCCCGCATGCCCGCATCATCGGCACAGACGAGCGCCTCTATGCCATGACCCCGCTGGGCGAGCGCATCGGCTCGGCCGACGTCTCCTGCGTCTGCTCCGTGGGCGCCTTCGATGGCGTGCACGCGGGGCACCGTGCGCTCGTGGCGTCGGCGGTGGACGAGGCCGCCGGGCGCGGGTGCGCCTCGGTCGCCGTGACCTTCTCGCCCGACCCCGCGGCGGTTCTGTCTGGCCCGATCGTCAACGAGTCGCTGCTCAGCGTGGCTGACCGCGTGCGCATGCTCGCCACGCTGGGGGTCGATGCCGTGCTCGTCGTGCCGTTCGACGAGCGCCTGGCCGCAACGCCCCACGACCGCTTCCTCGTCGACTGGCTCGTGCGCCCGCTTTGCGCGGTGTCGCTGCACGTTGGCGCGAACTTCCGCATGGGCGCGGGCGGCCGCGGAGACGTTCGTGCCCTGGCCGCCGTGGGCAAGCCCCTTGGCGTTGCCGTCCATGGCCACGAGCTCGTCTGCGAGGACGGGCGGGCGGTGAGCGCCACGCGCATCCGCGGCCTGCTCCACGAGGGCAAGGTCGAGGCGGCGGCCGGGCTGCTGCGCCGCTACCACCTCGTGCGCGGTCATGTCGAGCACGGCCGGGGCGAGGGCACCTCGTTTGGCTTTCCCACGGCCAACGTTCGCGTTGACGTCTCCGCCTGCCTGCCTGCCGAGGGCGTCTACGCCGCGCTCGTCTGCGACGGCTCCTCGGCCTGGCCCGCGGCCGTCAACGTGGGCGCGCCGCGTTCCTTCGGGGGCGAGCAGGGCGAGCCCTTCCTCGAGGCCACGCTCGTGGGATTTCAGGGAAACCTCTACGGCGCCGAGCTGTCGGTGTCGTTTGTGGCGTGGCTGCGCGAGCCGCGCACGTTCGCGTCGCTCGACGAGCTCGAGCGCACGGTTCTGGGCAATGTCGCCTGGGTGAGGAGCTATCTGGGGGAGGGAGCGATCCTATGATCACGGACGAGGACAAGGAGCGGGTGCGCCAGGCGACCGACCTCGTTCAGCTCGTCTCCGAGACGGTCGTGCTGCGCCCGCGCGGCAACGACTTCTGGGGCTGCTGCCCCTTCCATCACGAGAAGAGCCCGTCGTTTCACGTGACCCCCTCCACGGGCCTGTGGCATTGCTTTGGCTGCAACTCGGGCGGGGACGTCTTCGACTACGTGATGCGCCGCGAGGGCCTCGACTTTCTCGACGCGGTGCGCTTCCTCGCCGACCGCGCCCACATCGACATCGACGACGCCCCGCGCGGCGGCGCGCCCCGCGGCCCCAAGCGCACGCGCGTCATCGACGCGCTCGAGGCCGCCCAGTCGGCCTACGCGCTGCGCCTCATGCGCGGCAGGAGCGACGCGGCCGCCGAGGCCCGTCGCTACTTTGCGGGCCGCGGCTTCAACTCCGACATCTGCTCACGCTGGCACCTCGGCTTTGCCGACCCCGGCGTGTCGCTCATGCGTGAGCTCACGGCCCAGGGCTTCTCGCGTGCCGAGCTTGAGGCGGCAGACCTCGTGTCGTCGCGCTCGGGACGCGCCCGCGACCAGTTCTACAACCGCGTTATGTTCCCCATCCACGACGAGCAGGGCCGCTGCATCGGCTTTGGCGGTCGCGTCATGGGTGACGCCAAGCCCAAGTACCTCAACACGCGCGAGATCAGCGTCTTCCACAAGTCAAAGCACATGTTCGCTTTCGACTACGCCAAGGAGAGCATCGCCGCGAAGGGCTACGCCATCGTGACCGAGGGCTACATGGACGTCATCTCGATGCACGAAGCGGGCTTCACCAACACGGTGGCCGCCCTTGGCACCGCCCTGTCGCTCGAGCACGTGCGCACCCTGTCGCGCTTCGCCAAGACCATCGTCTGCATGTTCGACGGCGATGCGGCCGGCCAGCATGCCGCGCAGGCCGCCGTACGCTTCACCGAGAGCACGAAGGCGGCGCTTACCTGCGTGGTGCTGCCCGACAACCAAGACCCCGACGAGTTCCTCAAGACCCATGGCCCCGAGGCCATGAGCGAGCAGCTGCGCGGCGCGCGGCCCCTCATCGACTTCGTGCTCGACAAGACGCTCGAGACGCGCGATCTGTCGAGCCCGGGCCTGCGCCTTGGGGCGCTCGACGAGGTGGCCAAGATCTTGGCCCCGCTCAAGGACTCCTACCTGCTCGACTCCTACGTCCAGCAGGTCGTAGGCCGCCTGGGCGTCGACGCCGAGGCCGCCAAGCGCAAGATTCGCGAGACGCCCGTCGAGGAGGTCGAGGACGCCTCGACTCGCTATGGAGCGCAGGCGCGCTACCAGGGCGGGCGTGGCCAGGGCAGGCAGGCGCGCCCGGCGTCGCCCGTCGAGGACGGTCCCAACTACGACGAGTTCGCCTACGACTACGTGCCGGAGGATTTCGGCTCGGACGTCGACCCTGCGATTGGCGCCGCCCCCGTGAAGGCTGCGCCGGCGGGGCCCTCGACCTTTGGCGACGACGCCCTCTCGACCGAAGACCGCACGCAGCTGCGCGCCGAGCGCAACCTGCTCGCGCTGCTCGCCAAGAATCCCGACGCCTTCCGGCCCTATGCCGACCGCATCTCGACGTTTAGCTGGGCTGACGCTCGTCATGAGACGATCGCCTGGGCCATCCTCGGCACGCCCGAGGGCACCACGCCCGCAGACGCCGTGAACCTCGCGACCCGCGCCTGCCCTGACGCGCCCAGGATCTTGAGCGCGAGCGAGTTCGACGCGACGAGCGGCTGGGACGAGAGCAAGAACGTCGAGTTCGTGGTGGGCGAGGCCGAGATCCGCTCGCTTGACAGGCGCATCGCCCAGCTCACGAGTGGCCTCTCCTCGGCCGACCCCGAGGCTATGCGCGCGGCGCTGGTCGAGCTGGGGCAGCTCAGGGAGCGGCGCGCCCGAGTGCGCGCGGCACAGCCGCTCGAGTAGGGCGCGCGGCAAGGCGCCGCGGGTGGGCGAACGCTCGCTTGCGGAGACGCGTGGCCGCGCGGGCCCATCTCGCCCAAAGGGGGTCGAACGGTCGCGTGGACGCATGGATTTTTCTATGTTTAAATGACATTTCCATGCTTACGCTGCATTGTTCAGGAGATACTAGAAATCATCTGTGCATCGTATGGACGTCGAGAGGAAGTCTGTGGCAACGACTAATAAGACCAAGAACGAACCGAAGCTTTCCTCCGAGCTCGAGGGGGCGCTCGGCCAGCTTGTTGAGACCGCCAAGGCCTCGGGCAGCGTCTCCGAGGACGACATCCGGGTTGCCCTGCGCGAGGTCGACGTCGATGACGACGAGCTCGAGGACCTCTATGGCGCCCTGCGCTCGCATGGCGTCGAGATCACAAGCGACGGCGACGATGTGCCCGTCGAGGACGACTCCGACGACGAAGACTCCAACGACCGCATGGGTTCGTTCGACGATAACGACGATGACTCGACCCCCGTCGAGAAGATTCCCACGATTCCCAGCGCGCCCAAGCGCAAGAAGGGCTCGAGCCTCAAGAGCCGTCGTCGCCAGGACGCGGCCACCGTCATGCTCACCGGCGACCCGGTTCGCATGTACCTCAAGGAGATTGGCAAGGTCGACCTTCTGAACGCCTCCGAGGAGGTCCACCTTGCGATGAAGATCGAGGCGGGCACCGAGGCCGCTGAGAAGCTCGAGGCCCACGAGCGTGGCGAGCTCGAGCTCTCCCGCGTCGAGCTGCGCCGCCTCACGCGCGTCGAGCAGATGGGCATGGAGGCCAAGCAGGCCCTCATCTCGGCCAACCTGCGCCTGGTCGTCTCCATCGCCAAGCGCTATGTGGGCCGCGGCATGCTGTTCCTCGACCTCATCCAGGAGGGCAACCTCGGCCTCATCC
>OKRW01002872.1_pt1 | contig 11821 bp, 8 predicted proteins | sample 1601151 | NCBI WGS metagenome assembly OKRW01 (sample SAMEA3541471, study PRJEB24748) | human gut metagenome | biome: human gut; feature: human-associated habitat; material: faeces | place: China | collected 2012 | reverse complement strand
CTCCTCCGCAATGCAGTAGAAGCGCTCCACAAAAGCTTTCAGCTTGGACGAGATCGTCCAGAACAGCAGCGGCGAGGCAAAAACGACGCAGTCTGCCGCCTTGATTTTGGGCACAAGCTCGTTGAAGCCATCTTTCTGAATGCAGGGTTTCCCGTATCGACAGGCGTTGCAGCCAAGGCAGCCGTTCACCTGCACTTTATTCATGGAAATAATCTCCACCTCATGCCTGGCATCTGTGGCCCCGCGCGCGAAAGCGTCCACCAACTGCCGTGTATTTCCCCCCGGGCGTCCGCCGCCCAGTATTACCAGTATCTTTTTCATGGTCTCCTCCATGTTTTGAATGTGACCGCTTGCAGACAGTTGCTTTCCCGTATTCTGATTTACTTTCCCTTAAATATAGACTTAAATTAAGGGAAAGCGCGTGCTGTTAAGGGAAAACTAATTTGATTTGAAGTCGCAGGTATTTTAAGCGTGTTTATCCGCAAAGCGGATCGGCTGTCACGCAATCACTACTTTCTTGCTAATATCATATCTAAAATTAGCAAGAAAGTAAACAGCGGGTTTAGAAAAGCAAGCCGAGGCGTCGCCCCGGCTTGCTTCTTCAACTATGGATGTTACTCTGCCCGTAGGCATTATAGCGCAATAAGAGAGGTTTTACTATCTCTTTGAGTGAAATTGAAAACACAGTTTACTAAAATTGACCTGAAAATGGCTATTCCGGGCTCTAAATGTACCTCAGACGCAATGTCGGTGGAAAACACCCCCGTAATATCTATGAGCATATCTACGAAAAGCGCAAGGAAAAGCTGACGGCGCTAATCGTAAAGATGAAAGCAAAACCCGCAGAAGCTAAAAGACTGAGAATGTTGTACAAGGGGATGGGCGACTGTCGAAGTGTAATAAAGGCAATTAGACACATAAAGATAAGTAAACGAAAATTTTAAAGCTCACCTTCGCTCTTAGCCCCGTCCGCTATCTCGCCAACGCAGTTGTCGTAGGTAGTCTCTTGGGCAACTTCTTCCTCGGTTGCGATTGCCGCCTTAAGTCCCTCAAGAATTTCTTTGCCTTCAGCCTCATGTTTTTCAAGGGCAACCTTCACTTTGTACTTGTCATAAAGGTAGAAACCGGTTCCGACAAGAGTCATAACTGCTATCGTGATAGTTGAGCCTTTTATAAAGCCATCCTTTTCACCGATATGTTTTCCGGTTTGAAAGCCTTCAAGCATTCCCTCATCGTGAAAGTATTCCCCGATTCGTTTAATACCGGTTTGCATGTCACCGCCGATGTTTTTAAGTGCCTGCGTCATGTCAGGAGCCTTCATGCCTATGGTTTCAATAAGATTTCGGATTTCGTCTGCTGTGTTCATATTTTACCTCCTTATAAAAATTGTGTTTGATGTAGGGCTTTTACGCCTTACTTAAGTTTACTACTCTTTCGTGGTCGAAAGAGTAAAGGCACATTTGAAAGGAACGTGTTAGGTATCAGGCTTGTTTCAGGTCATCAAGCTCCTTGCAAAAATGCTTTAAGGCAGCAGCTACATATTTCCCAGCACCTCTGCCGCGTGTTATTTTGTCAAATAACATATAGTAGTCGGAGTCACTGTACATCAAAATAGATTTCTCCAACATTTCTCTTGGCGAAATCAGGCTGGTGTTGAAATGCATCCTGTAAAACTCGTAAATCTTCGAAACTACTGTTTGGGCTTCATTTGACCATGGCGCATATTTTTTCTTTCCGTAGGACACAAGTTCATCAATTGCATCCTTTAGGGATTTGTCAACGCTCTTATTGATGTTATCATTGCAGTATTTGTGTATAGCAAGCTGAATGTACTCAGCTGCACCTGGTAGCTCATACTCTGCCTCAAGCTCCGCTGCACCAGCACTTCCCGGAGCAATCAAATAGGAAGCCATGAAAAGGCCGAAAACCGTATCGGTCAACCATGGAGTGGCGAGTTTGTGAAATTCTTGTATTGCGCTTTGGACGGAGTCATCGTCGTACGATATTCCTTCTTTATACATAGAGAGCACATACTCGAACATTAGAATACCTCGTTCAATTTCTTCATCCGACAGAGGAAGCTCTTCTACGTCATTATAGCCGTGTGGTATATGCCGAGTAATAGCACTCAATATGCCGAAGGTATCATTGAAAGTAAGATCAGACATCTCTCCAGTATGAGAATACAAAGCTTTTGGCGTAAGCCCTGTTTTTTTCATAAGATTTGCAACGCCGATTAAGTTTTCAATTTCATGTTTCTTTTTTTCAAGCAACTTTATCTGAGCATCAAGAGCTGCTGCGTGATCATAGTAAGGGTCGTCAAAAATTGTCTTAATTGAATTCTTATCATAACCGAGTTCTCGGTAAACGCGTATCTGCCAAAGGCGTTTGATAGTTGTGTCATCATAAATCAGATATCCGTATTTGTTCTTTTGACAGGGTTTAATTGCAACCCCGGCTTTTTCGTACTCTTGAATTACACGGCGAGATAGACCGACAATTTTGGCTACATCGGTTATGGTTTTCAACAGTAGCACCTCCTTGCAGTTTTGATATTAAGATAGCACGGTTCGTGCTGTCAACACCCATTTCATAATTTCCTCTAACAATTTCACCCTTTGCGTTGCAATAGACAAGGAATAAAGAAAGCACCTGTTCTTACGAACAGATGCTTTCCCTCAAATATGGGTACAAATCAATGAAAAGTATTTGCTGCAGAATGGAAACTAATTCAACCTGAAGTAACATGTATTTTTTCCGCTTCCTTCTTTTTTCAGCTCACCGGCAGCGACCAGTTTACGCAAGGCTCCTTCGATAGAACTGTCGCTGAGCATCGGGCAAAGCTCACGAATAGCCTGTTTGTTGAACCGTCCGATTTTATTCTTGCTTGCTCGGCGTACCATTTCAAGTGCAGGCAGTTTGGTTTCCACAAGTGCCACGCGATCCTCAAAGTCTTTATAAGCGGCAAGAATTGTCCCAAGCAAATACTTGATGAACGGAACTATATCCTCCGTGCCTTCATGCCAGCCAGTCTGCGACTGCGCAAGTGCGTCATAATACAAATCTCTGTTTTTTGCTATTTTAGATTCGAGGGAAATATACTTACCTACAAAAAATCCGCTCCGATACAAAAGCAGCGTTGTGAGTAATCGGCTCATTCTTCCGTTGCCATCATTGAAAGGATGGATACACAGAAAATCGTGAATGAAAACGGGGATAGCAATCAGCGGTTCGAGCTCCATATTTCCGATTACATGGTTATATTCCTCGCAGATTCTGTCCAGAGCTTCAGGTGTTTCATACGGAGCAAGCGGTGTAAACAGAATCTCAACATGGCCGTCCGGATAGGTAGCGCTAATATAGTTCTGTACATTCTTGGTACTGCCCGCAAGCGGGTTGTTCATGTGACTGTACAGTATTTTGTGGAGCTGCAGGATGTAGTTACGCGTAATTGGAATCGCGTCAAAGTTTTCGTGAATAATACTCAGGACATCGCGATACCCTGCAATCTCCTGTTCATCACGGTTCCTTGGCGCAGTCTTCTCCTCAACAAGCTGCCGAATCCTTGTGTTCGTGGTAAGGATGCCCTCAATGGCATTCGATGATTCTGTGCTCTGTATCTTGGCGATTTCAACGAGTTTTTCGATCTCTTCTGGGCACTGTTTCAAATACAGTTCCTGCTTACCCGCTTCCTTGTATATGGCAGCAATTAATCCCAGAACGTCCGAATCCCACTTCTGCTCCTTAATTGCTGAATAATTAAATGGTCTCATTCCCTCACCTCCGCTTAGTTTCCCTTAAATTGTAGCGTATAATAAGGGAATAGTCAACAAGCTGTGCGATAATTCTCTTACTATTATACCCGTATTAAGGGATTTGTAGCGCGCGTCGCAGATAAACAGATAAGCGCAGTATCGGCAAAGCTGCGCAGGTTAGGTGCATTTGGGAGTCGAGACATGAACCTACCCCGTCCCCGGCGTGAAAGCTGAGAATAGCCGATTTCAGGCCTTATGTGAGCTGCAAGTGCAATCCTATCACAGAATGCATCTCATAAGGCATATACACTTGTTTGAGCGGATAATGTACAACAAGTTATGCAACTTATTGTACATTATCTATCTTAGCATCCAGTAAGGCAACAAAAAATACATGAAGCACTTAGAGGCGGCTTTGAACGACGCCTCTATTGCCGGCTGACTTCACTCAGCCGGAGCCTGCAAACAATTTTGCGCATAATTCTTGACAGTACCTTCGAGACGGTGGGATAAGTACAAAACAGCAAAGGAGAAGCAACTATGTTCTCCCTTGCTGTTTTCTAATAAAAAAGCGAATTTTTATCCTAATACCTTCCCCTGCAGCAGACAATTCATGCCTTCCTTGATACAAATAGCTTTGAATTCAGGAGACTCATTGTCTGGGCGTAGCCACTTTTCACCACCATCTAAACAATAACGTTTGCACATTATATTTCCATCCACAAGGAATATTCCGATATCTCCTCCATTTAGCTCATGAACACGCTTGACAAAGACAATACTCCCATCAGTAATGGTAGGCTCCATACTTGTGCCTGATATTCTCACCGCATAGTCTGCATCAAGGTATTCAGTTTGTACTTCTCGTTCCGGAGTGCTTGAGTCATCCATAAAGAAACCATCACCCGCACACGCTGATAATTCGTATAGAAAAACGGACTTTGAAAGTTTCGTAGGCTTTACTTCATCGGAAAGCGTATCGGTTAGTGGTTCGTGTATCTCGTTTTGAATTGATGTAATGATATCGTTCAGGCAAGAAAAGATATAGTTTCCTTTTTTATACTTGTCATCTTTAATAGCATTGGTCAATTCAATTGCTGTGGATTTTCCCTTATAAACGCCATTATAAAAGTCCAAGGAGACAAACTTCAGTTCTTGAGCATCAATTGAAAAAATGATTTGTCCATTTTCTTTTAAGATATATTGTTCGCTTTCAAAATCAAAGCTCAGTTGTCTTTTCATATCGTTTCCACCTCTTTCTAATAGAATCTAATCCACCATCAATATTCCGCGCAACGATGTCAAGCACACTGTATTCAGGACATGTGTATTCAAGTGCGCCTGATTGCACACTAAACAAACCATCTTTTTTAGAAAGAAAAATAAGGTTATCAACATCAAGGTTTACAATAAATTGTGGATTATGCGTCACCATAATTACTTGACGATTTTCTCCCATAGTCTTAAATCTATCCAGCAAATATTCTCTGATTGCATTTTGAGAAATATTGTCTTCTGGCTGATCAATTATATAAATTCCGTCTTGCTGCATCTCGTATGACAAAAGATCAAAATAGATTTTAGCATCTAATCCAGATGACATTTCCGCATATCTGTCCATACCTTGATAGATTATAGAATTTTGGGGTTGCAAATCATTTTCTATTAACACATGTAGCGCATTGCTAAAAAATTGTAATACGGGTGAATTATCATATTTCAATAATATATCTTGTAATTCTCTTTCAGTAATTGTCATCCAATTTATGGTTTTCCCCGCCTTTAATGTTCGAGAAATGAGAGAAAGGAAATATTGTGTGTTTATTTCTTCAATTTTAAGCTTTGATATAAATTCGTAGTCAAATACTTGATTGCTGTTAGTGCGAATCTTTGTATATTCAACGAAAGGTACATACGTTTCAATTGAGTTGCTCACATTGATCAAGTCAATTATCTGGTTTTTTAACTCAGCAACATTTTCTGTAAATTCGGATCTTCTCTTCTGTGCATCGGTAATGCCACGGCGATGTTTATCTGAATACTTGCGTATTATCTTTGAGACAGTTTCCATTCGGCTATTTTCTGCTTCTATGAGTTGTACTCTGGTATTATATTTTTCTTTCATTCGGTATAATTCAGCAGAAACACCTTGAATATAAACCCGATCAGCATCATCGATTCCCATTTTTTCAAGCACAGACATTTGGGTGACTATATTGTCGATTTGCAATGAAAGATCAGAGAACTGGCTGGTTTTCTTTTTTGCATGGCCAATACTATTTACGAAAGTAATACTCTCCGCATTTTCCGTGCTGGTTTCAATGCTAAATGAAGACAATTTCTTGGTTTTTTTGTCAAGTTCAAATTTCTTCTCGAGATAGCCAATCATTCTTCCGATTTCAATCTCGAGCAGAGCTCTATATGCTGAATTGTCAATAGGTTTTGGAAAATATGAACCAAGAAATTCTGTTGCATTTAACTTGTTTTCTTCAAACTTAGTCCTAACTTCTCCCTGCATGTCAAAACAAAAAATATGTTCAGTAGTGATTTGTTTAGGAACATCTAAACCTAACTGTGCAAGATATTTTTTGTATCCAGTTTTCACGTGGTTAGGCAGTAAATATGTAGGTTTCGTATAACCAGTTATCGCATGAAGTAACAATGACTTACCGACCGAATTATCACCGATTATCACATTTATGCCTTTAGACAAAGGAATAACAACATCGTCAGTACCATGTTTGAAAGAAATAGATGGAAGGGTGTATTTTGTCGCAGTGAAAAAACTGTTAACGGTTTTTAGTCTGGTGTGATCTGTGATAGCCATTACCAAGCCTTTAAACGTAGGCAAACATTTTACGTATGTATAGGGAAAGTCAGAAATAATTTCATCGGGCGTTTCGGATGGATATACAGACCAATCGTGACAATCAGTTCCTGTTACAAATCTGATTTGATTTTCTAAATGTTTTTGGAATAGATAGGCCTTATTAAGAATTTCATTCCGCCTATTTTTAAATTCAAATGCTTCAAAATAATCAGTATATACGAATTCTAAGAACTTAAACTCGCCTAAAGTATTGGCATCATTTTTTCGCGCTTTGGTCCTAGTTAATGTGTTTTTTTGGTGTGCGATAAGAATTGTATTAATATTAATTCTTCGTAATAAATCTAGAAAGTCTGCTTCCTTGTATGCAAGCTTATAGGTCGGAGGACTTTTTATCAATAGTTCCTCAATTGCTTGAATCTTTTTCTCATCTTCATCAGAAAAAATGGCAATCACATGAATGACACTTTCTCTGTCACCATCAAAAAAGCAAACAGAAAATTCAACTCCAGGCAGGACTTTTTGAATAGAATTTTCCGTGCTCTCTGCTTGCTTTAGTGCTGCATACAAATCGTATGAGAAAGTGTCATGGTCTGTAATTGAGCATATATTAACGTTCTGATCATTTAGCTTTTTTATTAATAGTGGAATGTTGTCTATGGTATTATTCTTGACTTTTGCTCCATCTTTATGAGCTGAAGCGATAGAATGAATATGTAAATCGATTTTCAAGCCATTTGATACTATTTTTTGCATGTATTCACATCCCTTTTCCTTATAAATCGGCTGGTCGATTTTTATAAACACTTTCAGTCGTTTAATATAATCTCCCACTGTGTTTCGAGAATTATCTGTTCGACTATATTCCTAAATACATATCTCTATCTACTGCCTCATATCCCATTCGAGTTAATTAGATTGGTAAAAACCGTATGGGAAAATCCCACACGGCTGCCTTGGTGGCGCAAAGACTCACCGTTAATTAATTATAATATATCTCAGTAAAAATTACAATACATCGTCAAAATTGACTGTTCCCCCTCACCCCTTGCGCCGCAATAGACAAGGAATAAGAAAAGCTCTCTGAAATCGCTGATTTCAGAGAGCTTTTGGTCCGAGTGGAGGGGCTCGAACCCCCGACCTGATGGTCCCAAACCACCCGCGCTACCAACTGCGCTACACCCGGTTATGCCTTATTCAAATGCCGACTCAGATATTATACAACATCTTCCGCGCCAGCGCAAGAAAAAATAGCATGGATCGGCGCTTCGCCGCTCCATGCTATTTTTTCTTCAATTCGGCTCAGTCGCGGACGATGACGGAGATACCGTTCGGAATGACCGTCAGGCTGTGCTTGCCCATATTATGCGCAAGCTCCAGCGCGGCCTCGAGCGACGGCGCGTAGGTCATTTTCATCTCCTCGATCATGCCCTTCATCTCCGGACGTGAGACGAATATGACCGGATGGTGCATGAGTATGCGCGCGAGAATCTGGCTCTCCCACTGGTCGGGCACAGTCTTGTCCTGCGGCGTCGCCATGAACTCGTCATAGAGCGCTACGGCGCTTTCGCAGTTTTTCAGCGATTCATAGAAGCCCTCGCCGCCGTGGCCGTCGGCGCACTCGGCGCACATTATTATAACGCCGCCCTCGTTACAGGTGGCCTCAGCCGCCGTCATGCCCTTTACGCACTGGTAAAGGTTCTGATCCAGCGGCGCTCCGCCGTTGGATGAAATGACTATGTCCGCCCACTTGGGCTTTGCCTGGCAGTAGCCCAGCAGGAAATCGCAGCCGCGGCGGTGCGCAGTCAGGTAATTGCCCGCAAAGGCCGCGACCGTTTTTTTATCCTCATCGATCACAACATTGACGATGTACGCAAGCTTTGCCATCTCCGCCGCCGCGATCATGTCCTTGTGAATGGGGTTGCCGTCGAGGATGCCGGTGCGGGAATATGGGCTGTCGATGAACTTGGAACAGTGGTTGCCGAGCACCGTCACCTGATCGGACACGCCGGGCAGCACACTTTTCCGTCCACCGGAGAAGCCAGCGAAAAAGTGCAGCTCGATAAAGCCCTCGGCTATCAGCAGCTCCGTCTCGACCGCAAGTCTGTCAATGACCAGCGGCGCACCGGAGGGCAGGATGCCGATCTGAACATTTGCGTCCTTATCGCGGCAGTCGTGCACGACTATCCTGCACTCGTCCATTATCTCCCGGCCGAGCTTTGCTTCGAGCTCCGCCGTCGATGTCAGGCGGTGAAAGCCCGTGGCGACAAGCAGCGTGACCTCTATATCTGGGCTGCCTGCTCTCAGCTCACGCAGCATATTGGGGATGATGTCCCTGCTCGGAACCGGGCGCGTATGGTCGGAAATGATGATAACGCAGTCCTTTTTGCCCTTGGCAAGCTCGCAGAGCCGCGGGCTGTCGATGGGATTTTCCATCGCGGCGCGGACGATATCGCTGCCGCTGCCCTCCGCTTTCAGCTCGCCGATGCGGCTGGTGAGCACGCCCGCTCCCTGCTCTTCAAAATCTATATGGGTCTTCCCGTAAGGAATATGTACCATTTTATACCTCTCTGAACCGGTGGTCACCCGGCTACTTTTGTCTCTGAAACGGTGGCCGCCTGACTACTTTTATCTCTAAAACGGCGGTCGCCCGGCCAAGCTTATCTCTGGACTCTGCCGGAGGCATTGCCCGCGGCGAGAGCCTCGACCTCGGCAACGCTCATCTGGTTGAAGTCATGCTCGACACTGTGCTTGAGGCAAGAGGCCGCAACTGCGAAGTCGATGACCTGCTGATCGTTCTTGCCGCTGAGCAGCGCATAGATCAGGCCGCCGCCGAAGCTGTCGCCGCCGCCGACACGGTCGATGATATGTACATGGTAGGTTGTAGAGAACACGGCCTTGTCGCTTGCTGCGTCATAGAGCATGCCCGCCCAGTCGTTATCGGTTGCGGAGATGGAGCCGCGCAGAGTGATGGCGACCTTCTTGCAGCCGAAGCGCTGCGCGATCTGGCGCGCGACACTGATGTAGCCCTCATGGTCGAGCTTGCCGCTGTTGATGTCGGTGTTCTCGGCCTCGATGCCGAACACGTCCTTTGCGTCCTCTTCGTTCGCGATGCAGACATCGACGTAGGGCAGCAGCTTTGCCATGCACTCGCCTGCCTGCTCGCGCGTCCAGAGCTTCTTGCGGTAGTTGAGGTCGCAGGAGACGGTGATGCCTTTCGCCTTTGCGGCCTTGCAGGCCTCAAGGCAGGCTTCGGGCATATCGCCGCCGAGAGCCGGGGTGATGCCCGTCCAGTGGAACCAGTCAGCGCCGTCGAATATCTTGTCCCAATCGAACTCATCGGCCTTGGCCAGAGCGATGGAGGAACCGGCGCGGTCATAGATGACCTTGGAAGCGCGCTGGGAAGCGCCCTTCTCGCAGTAGTACACGCCGAGACGCGGGCCGCCGCGGAGCATAAGCGAAGTGTCAACGCCGTAGCGGCGCAGCTCATTGACGGCGCACTGGCCTATCTCATGCGCGGGGACCTTGGTGACGTAGGCTGCGTCCATGCCGTAGTTCGCGAGCGACACCGCGACGTTCGCTTCGCCGCCGGCGTAGGTTGCCTCGAATTTATCTGCCTGCACAAAGCGGAGATACCCCTCCGGGTTCAGGCGCATCATTATCTCACCGAAAGTAATTACTCTTGCCATTATATTTTTCTCCTTTACTGCACACTCTTTATTATTTCTACCATGGTCTTTGCCGCCTCGGTCAGCTTATCGAACTCGCCGGCGTCGATCCATGCTTTCTTTGCGAGGTTGCCGCCGATGCCGAGCCCGACCGCGCCTGCCTTGAGGAAGTCCGCCGCGTTAGACTCATTCACGCCGCCGACGGCCATGAGCTTCACATGGCTGATGGGCGCGCGGATAGCCTTGAGATAGCTGACGCCGAGGTCGCCCGCCGGGAAGAGCTTGACGAAGTCCGCACCCGCGTCGTGCGCGGTCATAACCTCGGTTGGGGTCATAGCACCGGGGAGAGAGACCATGCCGAGCTCAACAGTGCGCTTGATGACGTCAACATTCGTATCCGGGGAGATGATATACTTGCCGCCGTGGGCATGGGTCAGTTCAACCAGCTCAACATTCGTGACAGTGCCTGCGCCGAAGAGCATCTTACCGCCGAACTCCTCGGTCAGTGCACCGATCGCTTCGGCGGTCTGCTGCCATGATGCGGGGTCCTTCTGATTATAGGTGATCTCCATAAGGCGCACGCCGCCGGCATACAGCGCGTTTGCGACCTTGCTGCACTGATCTGCGCTGACACCGCGCACGATGGCGATCAGCTTTTCCTTTTCTATTCTTTCTATTACCTGTTCACGCATACGAATTTCTCCTTTGATTTTCATAATGTGAAAATGGTTATCACATTCTGATATTCACCTTTATATTACAAAATTACGTCCCTCTTGTCAACCGGATATGCCCCGCTTTGCGCCGTATATGCCGCCAAAAATACGCGGCTCTTTTTGTGAGAATACTACAATTGACGCGAAGCGCTGGAGCGTGTTAGAGTATGAAAAAGCTTTTCATAATGTGAAAACGGAGATATGCTATGGCAAACTCAACACCTGTACAGTCGATAGACCGTGTTTTTGATATAGTCGAGGTGCTCTCTTCCAGCCCGCACGGGATGAGCTTGACCGATCTTGCCGCTGCGGTCGGTCTGCACGTCAGTACCGTGCACCGTCTGCTCGCCTCACTCTCCTCACGCGGCTATGTGCAGAAAGACATAGAGACAGGGAAGTACCGCCTGACGCTGAAAATGTTCGAGGTCGGCAGCCGCGCGGCCTGCGGGGTGAACCTCGTGTCGATCGCGCGGCCATACCTTGAGCGGCTCGCGGAGTTCAGCGGCGAGGCCGTCCACCTTGTCGCGCGCCTGGGCGATGAAGTCGTGTACCTCTATAAGGAGGACACGAGCAGCAGCATCGCGCGCATGGCATCGTTCGTCGGGCTCAAGAACCCGATGTACTGCACAGGCGTCGGCAAGTGCATTCTGGCAAATCTCCCGCCGGAGGCCGTGCGCGGGATATGGGACAGATCCGTCATAACCGCGTTCACGCCGAACACCATCACGGACTTTGACCGGCTCACCGCGGAGCTGAAACAGATAAAGGCTCAGGGCTACGCGCTCGATAACGAGGAGCACGAACCCGGCGTATTCTGCATCGCCGCGCCAATCTTCGATTACAGCGCCCATCCCG
>OKRW01002871.1_pt1 | contig 11822 bp, 9 predicted proteins | sample 1601151 | NCBI WGS metagenome assembly OKRW01 (sample SAMEA3541471, study PRJEB24748) | human gut metagenome | biome: human gut; feature: human-associated habitat; material: faeces | place: China | collected 2012 | reverse complement strand
ACCCGTCCGATGATCATCCCGGTCGTCATGGAGGTTTAGTTTGGCGCGCGGATCTGCACAAAACGCCAAAGGCAATAAAGCCAACAACCAACCGGCATCTGCTAAGGGTGCCGGTTCCCATCTGCGTGCCAATAAGGGCCATGAGGCAGACTTCGACGATTTTGAGCCCTTGGTCGAGCCTTCGGCCAATCGCGATATCGCCGGCGTGGTCATTGCCGTTTTGGCGATCGCGTCCTTCATTGCCGTTATCTCACCGGCAACTGCGCCCGTGACGGCTGCTGTTGCCGGGTTCTATCACCTGGGCTTTGGCCTGGGCGCCTACGTGCTGCCGATCGTCATCTTGCTGTTTGCCGCCACGCTCTTTTTGGGTGAGGACTCGCCGCTCAACGTGCGCTCTGTTGCGGGCGGCGCCGTGGTCTTTATCGCCGTCGTCTCCATTCTTTCGCTGATGGTGCCGGGCACGAGCGATTCGTGCGACCTTATGTTTACGCCGCAAAATCTGTCCGCCTCGGGTGGCTACATCGGCGCGTTTATTGCGAGTGCGCTGCAGAATGCCCTGGGTAAGCCTATCGCGATGGTGGTCCTGTTGGGTCTGGCCGTCGTTGGTTTTGTCATCATTGGCTTTTCTGTGGGTGGTGTGCTGCGCTCTGCCCGCGATCGTGCGGCAGATTTTGCCGAACGCCGTCGTGCCGATGTCAACGCCAGCCCTTGGGGTGACGACGAGGCCCTGTCGGTGCCCGGCGTTGCCCGTCCGCACCTGAGCATTCTTCGTCAAAAGGGCTCCGATGCTGCCGTGACCACGGTCATGGGCAACGATGTGGACCCGGTTTTGGACGATGATGACGAGGACGAGGATCCGTTTGTTGACGTGTCCGATGCCGTGGATGCCGAGCGGGCCAAGACCACGCTGTTGCCGCACCGCCATGCCAAGAAGGGCAAGGCCGCGCCCAAGCTCAATACGAGTGAGCCCGACCCGTCTTGGTCCGATAGCGAGATTGAGCTCACCGAGGGCGATGACGAGGACGACGAGGCTCCGATTGAGACCGCAAAGACAACTTTGCTGCCGCGTCGCCATGCAAAGCGCGGCCAGGTAACCGGCCAGCTTTCGATGGAAGACGACCCCGATAAGATCGACGAGTCCGAGCCGCCGTTTGCCGTGAATCCCGTCTCGGCCGCACCTCAGATTCCCGATTTTCTGAAGCATCCCAAGGTTGCCGATGCACCTGCCACGAGTGCTGTCGAATCAGCTGCGGCTCGTGATGGGGGAGCGGACGGCGGCGCCGCAGATAACGAGAGCGAAGAAGAGGACGGCCTCAAGCTTCCGCCGCTCGAAATCCTGCATGCCAACCCGCAGTCGGCTTCTGCCGCGTCTTCGGATAAGGAGCTGGAGCAGACCGCTGAGTCGCTGCAATCCACCTTGCTTGAGTTTGGCCGCAGTGCCCGCGTGGTCGGCTGGATCGCCGGCCCCACGGTGACGACCTTTAAGCTGCAACCTGGCGAGGGCGAGCGCGTGAGCAAGATTTCGAGCCTCGAGGACGATATTGCGCTTTCGCTCGCTGCCCAGTCGGTGCGTATCTTTGCCCCGATCCCCGGCACCTCGCTCGTGGGCATCGAGATTCCCAACCGCAAGCGCCAGAACGTCAATCTGGGCGACGTGCTGCCCTATGTGAAGGGCGGTCCGCTCGAGCTCGCTATCGGCCGTGACGCCGAGGGCACGCCGGTTGTCGCCGACCTCGCCAAGATGCCTCACCTGTTGATCGCCGGTACGACCGGTTCTGGTAAGTCGGTGATGATCAATTCCATCATCACGACCTTACTCATGCGCGCCCTTCCCGAGGACGTTCGCCTGATCATGGTCGACCCCAAGCGCGTCGAGCTTGCGGGCTATAACGGTCTGCCGCATCTCTATGTGCCCGTGGTGACCGAGCCCAAGCAGGCCGCAAGCGCTCTGCAATGGGCCGTGTCCGAGATGGAGCGTCGCCTGAAGGTCTTCGAGCGTCTCAACGTGCGTAAGATCTCGACCTACAACGAAAAGCAGGCCGCCGGCGAGTTTGAGCATTACGACAACCCGCCGCAAAAGATGCCCTACCTAGTCATTATCATTGACGAGCTCTCTGACCTGATGATGGTCGCCGGTAAGGATGTCGAGGCCTCGATCGTGCGTATTGCACAGCTGGGCCGTGCCGCCGGTATTCATCTTATCGTGGCCACGCAGCGCCCCAGCTCCAATGTGGTGACGGGTCTTATCAAGGCCAACATCACCAACCGCATCGCCTTTAACGTTGCCACTGGCATTGACTCGCGCGTCATCATCGACCAGATGGGCGCCGAGAAGCTCACCGGTTTGGGCGATATGCTGTTCTCCAAGGTCGATTGGGGCAAGCCTCGCCGTATCCAGGGCTGCTTTGTCTCGGACGACGAAATCAACGAGATTGTCGAGTTCGTCAAGTCGCAGAGCGAGCCCGACTACCATGAGGAGATCCTGTCGGCTGTGGCGCCCGCTTCCATGTCCATGGCGGGTGGCGGTGGCATTGTCCGCACCGGAGTCGCCGAGCCGCAAGACGATGATCCGCTCATCTGGGAAGCCGCCCATATTGTGGTGGAATCGCAGCTGGGCTCCACATCTGGCCTGCAACGTCGTCTGAAGGTTGGCTATGCGCGCGCCGGGCGTATTATGGACATGCTGGAAGAAAAGGGTGTCGTCGGCCCGCCCGACGGTTCCAAGCCGCGCGAGGTCCTGTTGGACGAGGAGGGGCTTGCCGCGCTGGAATCTGTCGACGCCGAGATGGCACGTGAAGATCGTGAGTTTGGAGGATTCTGATGGCTGCACGCTTTGGTGACATGCTGCTCGAGCAGCGTCGCCGAATGGGCCTTTCCATTCAGCAGGTCGCCAACACCATCAAAATCAGGCCGCAGATCATCGAGTTTTTCGAGACCGGTAATTTTGCTTCGATGCCGCCGCGTGGCTATGCGCAGGGCATGATTTCGAGCTATGCTCGCTTTTTGGGCCTCAATCCGCGTGAGGTCGTCAATGCCTACTTTGACGACCTGATGGCATACGAACGCGAGACGTCGCAGCAGGGCGGTCGTTTCCAGGACGCTGCCGGCTACGTCAATTCGCGTTCCTCTGTCGATAACGGGCGCTTTCTGATGGTTCAGGGCGGTCGTTCGACCCGCTATGGACAGCGTCCTCAGCAGGCCGGTTATATTACCGAGACGGGTTCGGGCGAGGAGATTCGCTCGCAGCGTGACCGGTTCCGCAGTACGCCGATGCCCGAGGACCGTGCACTTCCCGCTGCCCGCGGCGTGGCGCGTGACCCTCGTGCCGGCTACGGCGACGGCGGCTATTCCGATCGCGGTTACCGTGGTGTCTCCACCGGACGCTCTCGCGGTGGCTATGCGGACGCCGACACCACTCAGGTGACGCCGCGTCTTCGCTCTCAACCACAGCCGTATGGCCAGCGCTCTTCGGCTCCGCGTGCGGGCCAGCGTGCCTATCAAGGCCGCGGTGAACTTGCGCCTCGCTCGGGTCAGCGCAGCCTTCAGGGCCAGGGTGGCTATCGCGGCCGTTTCGATAGCAATCGTGGTCGTATGCCTCAGGGAGGCGGCCGCAGCAGTTCCAGTCGTGGACGCGGCGGTTCCCGTGCTCCTCAAAACAACGGGCTCGATCCGCGTATCGTCTACGCCGGTATCGGTGCCGTGGCGTTGCTGCTGATCGTGCTCATCGTGGTACTTCTGCGCGGCTGCGCATCTTCGACGCCCGAGACCACGCCCGAGACGCCCACTGCTACCAAGACGACGACCAAGAAGTCTTCTAAGAAGACCGAAACGGTCGACGAGGACGAAGACACCGATGAGGCGACGGATGAGTCGACTGATTCGGATGCCACCAAGACGACGGCTAAAAAGGAAGAGAACGAGGTAACGAAGGTCAAGGTCTCCGTTGCCAAGGGAAAGACCGCCTGGATTGAGGTCAAGGTCGACGGTAAGTCGGTCTATGGTGCCCAGGCGACTGGCCCCTTTGAGCAGGAGTACACGCCCGAGTCCTCGATCGAGATCACCACGTCCAAGCCTTCCGATGTCACCGTTACCAAGAACGGCGAAAAGGTCCGTTACGATACCAAGACCTCGGGCGTAGCGCGTGTGACGATCACCGTTCCCAAGAAGGAGACGACTGATTCCGAGAATGGTGAAAGTTCTGATGGTGCCGACACCACCGATGGTACCGACACCACCGACGGCACCGATGCCCAGTCCACGGATGGCGCCGATACCGCAACTGACGGCCAGGCGCCCACCGATTCTACCGACTATTCGTACGATAGCTACTAAGCCGCTCGTACGCGAAAGGAAACATCATGGCTAAAGATTCCAGCTTCGACGTCGTGTCCGAGGTCAACATGCAAGAGGTCGACAACGCCTTCCAGCAGACCACGCGCGAGATTTCCCAGCGCTATGACCTGAAGGATTCCGGCGCCACGATCGAGCTTTCGAAGGGCGACAAACTCTTTACGATCAACGCCCCGGCCGACTTTGTCTCCAAGCAGATCATCGATGTCCTGAGCTCCAAGCTCATCAAGCGCGGCATCGACCTCAAGGCTGTCTCGTGGGATGCTCCGCAGGCGGCATCGGGCGGCACCGTGCGCGTGCTCGGCCATATCGTCGAGGGTATCGACCAGGCGACCGCCAAGAAGATCAATAAGGACATCAAGGACCAAAAGCTCAAGGTCAAGGTGACCATCGAGGCCGACAAGCTGCGTGTTTCCTCTGCTTCGAAGGACGCGTTGCAGACCGTTATCCAGTTCCTGCGCGACCAGGACTACGGCCAGCCGCTGCAGTTCACCAACTACCGCTAATATCATTCGAAAGGACCGCTCTCCAACATGGATACACCGTTGGGCTCCGTGCTCTACATTACCCTCGGGTGCGCAAAGAACGAGGTTGACACCGACCGTATGCGTTCTCTTTTGACCGCCGCAGGCTACGAAGAGGCATTCGACCCGCAGGATGCCGATATCGCCATCGTCAATACATGCTCGTTCCTCGCCTCCGCAACGTCCGAGAGCATCGAGACCACGCTCGAGCTCGCCAACGAGGTTCAGGACGGCGTTCGTTCTTGCCCCATCGTCATGTGCGGCTGTGTGCCGTCGCGCTATGGCGACGACCTGCCTGACGAGCTGCCCGAGGTCGCTGCCTTTGTGAAGGCCGACGAGGAGGACGGCATCGTAGCGGTCATCGATGGCGTGCTGGGTGTCGAGCGTGAGATCGCAGCCTATATTCCGCAGGTCAAGCGCACTGTCGAGGGCGCTGTCGCCTACGTCAAGATTTCCGATGGCTGCAACCGCTTCTGCAGCTTCTGCATGATTCCCTATATTCGCGGTCGCTATCATTCACGCAATGCCGAGAGTATTATCTCCGAGGTGCGCGACCTGGTTGCCGGCGGTGTGCGCGAGATCGTGCTGATCGGCCAGGACACGGGAATTTGGGGCACCGACTTTGCCGACGAGGACGTCGCCGAGGGCTCGCCGCGCAATCTGGCGCAGCTGCTGCGTGCCGTCGCCGAGGCCGTGCGCCCGCAGAACGTCTGGGTCCGTGTGCTCTACTTGCAGCCCGAGGGCATGACTGACGAGCTCATTGAGACCATTCGTGATACGCCCGAGGTGCTGCCCTATATCGATATCCCCGTGCAGCACTGCGACGCGCGCATCCTCAAGGCCATGCGTCGCTCCGGTTCGCGCCAGGAGCTCGAGGACCTGTTCCGCGACCTTCGCGAGCGCATCCCCGGTATCGTGATTCGCTCCACGGCCATGGTCGGCTTCCCGACCGAGACCGACGACGAGTTTCGTGATCTTATCGACTTTATGGACACCGTCGGCTTTGACTACACGAGCGTCTTTGCCTACTCGCAGGAGGAGGGCAGCCTGGCCGCTAAGATGGAGGGTCAGGTCGACGAAGAGGTCAAGCTCGAGCGCGCCCAGGAGGCCATGGACCTGGCCGAGTCGCTCGGTTTTGCCGCCACCGCCGCACATGTGGGCGAGCGCGCCCAGGTGATCGTCGACGGTATCGAAGAAACCGAGGACGGCGCCGAGCTGATCGGCCATGCCTGGTTCCAGGCGCCCGATTCCGATGGCGCGGTGCACTTGGATGCCAGCGAGGCATCTGTGGGCGATATTCTGACGGCCGAGTTTACCGATAGCTTCTGCTATGAGCTTATCGGCCATGTTGTGGAGTAGGAGAGCATCGTGGCAAACGAGAGCAATAAGGAACTGACGAGTGTTTGGACGCCCGCCAACATCGTGACGTGCGTTCGCATCGTTTTTATCCCGGTGTTCATGATCGTGTCGGCGCTTTCTCACACGAGTGTTGCCGGTACGGATTGGAGCACCTTCGACGGCCCGCTCGCCGCCGCTGCCTTCATTCTGTATGTGATCCTGTCGTGCACCGATAAGGTCGACGGTTATCTGGCGCGTTCGCGCAACGAGATCACCGACTTCGGTAAATTCTTGGACCCCATCGCCGATAAGCTGCTCGTGTTTTCGGCCCTGCTGCTGTTCTTGGATTTTGGCGCGGTGACCGTGTGGTCCGTGTTCATTATCCTGTTCCGTGAGCTTCTGGTGAGCGCCCTTCGCATGGTCGCGAGTGCGGCCGGTGTGGTCGTTGCGGCCGATAAGCTCGGCAAGTACAAGACGGCGACCACGATGGTCTCCATCTGCGGTTACCTGTGCGTTTTTGCTATGGCCGGCTTGCACCTTGGCCCGGTGGCGCTGACGCTCGGCATCTACTCGGTGTCGCGCTTCCTGTATGCCGTTGCCGTTGTCTTGACCGTTATCTCGGGCGCCCAGTACTTCTGGAACTGCCGCAAGATCGTCTTTTCGGTCTAGGTCCTGGTGGGTATGACGGACTCTTTTGAGCAGATTTTCGCACATAACGAGGAGCTGGCGCGCGATATCGTCGAGCGCGCGAGCGCTCGGGGTGTGACGGTTTCGACGGCTGAGTCGCTGACGGCGGGTATGATCGCCTCGACGATTGCGGATATCCCGGGCGCCTCGGCGGTGCTGCGTGGCGGTGCGGTGACCTACTGCGATGAGATTAAGCATCGCGTGCTGGGTGTTGAGCAGGAGACGCTCGACCGCTACACCGCGGTGTCGCATCAAACTGCGCGCGAGATGGCGTCGGGTTCGCTGGAGCTGTACCAGAGCGATATTGCAGTGAGCGCAACGGGTTATGCCGGCCCCGGCGGTGGTACTGAGGACGATCCTGCTGGCACTTTCTATATTGGTTGGGCACATCGTTCCGCCGATGGGGGAGTGCCGGTCGTGGACTCTGTGCGCTGCCACTATGAGGGCGACCGTTCGTGTGTTCGTGCCCATGCGGTCACGGAGGCATTGGGTCGCATTGTCTGCGTGCTCGATTCTATGGAATAGACGTGTTTTAAGGGGCCTCCGGGCCCCTTAATTGTGGAGATGGGGACCTCAGAAGAATTTAGCGTTTGTGCTGTTCATAGGTGTATTTTTGCCTGCCTTGTTCTTATTTGGCCCTTTATGGTCAAGCATTTGGTCAGTGTTTGGTCGGCTTTTGGTTGGGTTTTGGAAAGGTCGGCTGCATATGATTTATCTGAACGGTTGACCACGAACAGCCGTTCGTTTATTATCGATGCAGGTTGTTAAGAGGAGGGCTATTCATGGCCAAGAATTCAGGTCCCGTACGTACCGTTCATGCTCGCACGACGGGTAAAGAGCGCGATGAGATGATCGCCACCACCAAGGCCGAGATCGAGAAGAAATTCGGCCAGGGTTCCATCATGAGGTACGGCGACGGTGGCCCCGAGCTCGAGGTCGAGGCCATCCCTACGGGCGCTCTGGCACTCGATGCCGCGTTGGGTATCGGCGGCGTGCCGCGTGGCCGTATCGTCGAGATCTACGGTCCTGAGTCCTCCGGTAAGACGACGCTTTCGCTCGAGATCCTGGCCGAGGCCCAGGCAATGGGTGGCGTTGTGGCATTTATCGATGCCGAGCATGCGCTCGATCCCACTTATGCCGCGCGTATCGGCGTGGATATCGACGAGGTGCTCATTTCTCAGCCCGATACGGGCGAGCAGGCGCTCGAGATTGTTGACATGCTCGTGCGTTCCGGCGCCATCGATGCCATCGTTGTCGACTCCGTCGCCGCGCTGACCCCGCGTGCCGAGATCGAGGGAGAAATCGGCGACACTACGGTCGGTCTTCAGGCTCGCCTGATGAGCCAAGCGCTCCGCAAGCTCGCCGGCTCGCTGTCTAAGTCCAACACGACGTGCATCTTCATTAACCAGCTGCGTGAGAAGATCGGCGTCATGTTCGGCAACCCCGAGACCACGACGGGCGGCCGCGCCCTTAAATTCTTCTCTTCGGTGCGTATCGACATTCGCCGTATCGATAGCATTAAGCTTAAGGACGAGGTTATCGGTAACCGCGTGCGCGCTAAGGTCGTTAAGAACAAGGTGGCAGCTCCGTTCCGTTCTGCTGAGTTCGACATTATGTACGGTACGGGCATCTCTAAGGAGGGCTCGATTCTGGACATGGCTGTCGAGTGCGGCATCTGCAAGAAGATGGGCTCCTGGTTTGCCTATGGCGAGGACAAGCTCGGCAACGGTCGCGAGGCCGCCAAGGCGTTCCTGCGCGAACACCCCGATTGCGCCGACGAGATTGAGCATAAGGTCCGTCTTGCCTGCGGGCTTGAGTTTGATGACGATGCTCCGTCCGAGGTAGAGCTGACCGATCAGCCTGCGCCTGAGGAGTTTGACGAGCTTTACGCCATCGATGGTTCCGCCATGCTCGATGATGACGACGAGTAGCGGTTACGCTCATGTCGTATACGGTGACCGAGGCCACGGCCGTCTTTCCCGATAAGAAGGCGGCCTCCTCGTTCTCGAGCGGGTATGCGTCCAAAAAGCCTTGCGCACATATCGATTGTGAGCTTGAGGGCGGTTTTGAGCGGTCTATTTGGATTCCCGTGCGGGTCGCGCGCCTGTATGTCAAAAACCGCCCCGATCTTCCCTGTGATTGGGATAACTTTCGTGAGGCGGTGCAGCTCATCGAGCGTAAATGTGCACTTACCATGGTGACTGAGATGTTATCGCGCCGCGACCATGCGACGGGTGAGGTCCGTGACAAGCTGGCTCGCTACGGCTTTCACCAGCCCGCGATCGATTTCGCCGTCGAGCGCGCCACCGAGTATCGCTTTTTAGACGAGAACCGCTTTTGCTCGTACTTTATCGAGGAACGCAAGCGGCGCGGTTGGGGACAGCGCAAAATCGAGACCGAGCTCAAGCGACGTCATGTCGTGCTCGATGAAATTCCCGGTTATCCCGAGGATTATTTTGCCGTCGAAGACGATTTGGCGCGTGCGTCAGCCCTGCTCGCCAAGCGGCGTGTTCCAGAGACGCGCGGATTCGAAAAACTGGTTCGGTTTTTGATGGGCAAGGGCTTCTCGTATCACATCGCCGCCGATGCCGTTAAGGCACGTCTCGATGCCGAATGCGAGGAATGTGCGCTTTAGGCGTATGCGTTTTGTGGCCCCGCCGCTCACCGCGTTTTAGCCGCCGTACTGGGGCCATTTATTTGACAGTTGTTGTGGTTCAACGTACGATAAACACTGTCATTTGCTTTGTGATATGTGCTCATCTGTGATGAGTTTGTTTATATGTTTATCTGTATCCGACCCGCATAAGCTGCGCCCATATTACTCAAATGTCGCGAGCCGTTCATAAGGACGGTTCGCTTTGTTGTGTAACGAATCCATAAAAAGGAGTGAGCATGCCTATCATTGCAGCGCTCGTTGGCATCGTTTTGGGTGCCATCGCCGCCATTGCCTACATGCGCACCGCCAAGCAGGGTAGTCTTCACGAGGCCGACGAAAAGATCCAGTCGGCACACGCACAGGCTGAGTCCCTGATCGGTGATGCAAAGCGTCAGGCCGAGACCCTCAAAAAAGAGGCTCTGCTCGAGGCTAAAGAGGAGATCATCAAGAACAAGCAGGCCGCCGAGGCCGAGGACAAGCAGCGCAAGAGCGAGATTCGTACGCTCGAGAACCGCGTGATGCAGCGCGAGGAATCCCTCGATCGCCGCAACGACGCTCTCGACAAGCGCGAGCATCAGCTGTCCAGTCAGGCCGGTCAGGTCGAGAAGCGCTCCCGTGAGCTCGAGGAGCTCTGCGCAAAGCAGACCTCCGAGCTCGAGCGTATCGCCGACCTTACCCGCGAGGATGCCCACAAGGAGCTCCTCGATAAGGTTCGCGGCGAGGTCACCCACGAGGCCGCCACGATTATTCGCGAGTCCGAGCAGCAGGTTCGCGCCGAGTGCCACAAGACCGCCCAGGAGATTCTGTCCCTGGCGATTCAGCGCTGCGCTGCCGACCACACTGCCGAGGTCACCGTTACCTCCGTGCACATTCCCTCTGATGACCTCAAGGGCCGTATCATCGGTCGCGAGGGTCGCAACATCCGGACCTTCGAGCAGGTTTCCGGCGTCAACCTCGTGATCGACGACACGCCCGAGACCGTCGTTCTTTCGAGCTTCGACCCGGTCCGTCGTGAGACCGCCCGTGTTGCTCTGGAGAACCTCATCGCCGACGGCCGCATTCACCCCGCCCGCATCGAGGAGATGTATCACAAGGCTGCCGACCTGGTTCAGCAGCGCGTGCGCGAGGCTGGCGAGCAAGCTGCATTCGATACCGGCATTCACGACCTGCACCCCGAGATCGTCAAGACCCTTGGTGCCCTGCGCTACCGTACCTCGTTTGGTCAGAACGTGCTTCAGCACTCCCTCGAGGTCTCTGACCTGTGCGGCGTAATGGCTTCCGAGCTTGGCCTGGACGTTGTTACCGCCAAGCGCGCCGGCCTGCTGCACGACCTGGGCAAGGCAATCGACCATGACGTCGAGGGCCCGCATGCCGTCATCGGCGCCGAGCTTGCCCGCCGTTATGGCGAGAAGCCCGTTATCGTCCACGCTATCGAGGCTCACCATGCCGACGTCGACCCCAACACGGTGCTCGATGTCCTGGTACAGGCCGCCGATGCTGTCTCTGCCTCTCGCCCCGGTGCCCGTCGCGAGTCTGCCGAGAACTACATCAAGCGTCTTGAGAAGCTCGAGGAGATCGCCAACTCCCATGACGGCGTCGAGCGTACCTATGCCATGCAGGCTGGTCGCGAGGTCCACGTCATGGTTCAGCCGGACAAGATCTCCGATGCCCAGTCCACGGTTCTGGCTCACGATATCGCCCATCAGATCGAGGAAGAGATGGAGTATCCCGGTCAGGTGCGCGTCGTCGTGATTCGCGAGAGCCGCGCTGTCGATATCGCTAAATAACATGAGCGACGCGAACGAGCTCATCTCATTTATCGCGTCGATGTCGGGGGAGGGCAACCTTCGCGTCGAGGAGAACCTTGGCGAGGGGTATGTCCGCCTCCGCGTTTCGGAGGCCGAGCGGCGCCAGGCAAAGCACGACATTCAGCATGTCGAGGATATCGTCATCGAAATGCTCCGTAATGCTCGCGATGCCGGCGCCGACAAGATCTTTCTCGCCACGACCAAGGAAGATGGCGTCCGCACGCTTGTCTTTCTGGATAACGGCTCGGGTGTTCCGCAGGATATGCAAGAGCAAATCTTCGATGCTCGCGTTACCTCCAAGCTCGAGAGCATGAAGATGGACCGTTGGGGCGTTCACGGTCGTGGCATGGCATTGTTTTCGATCAAGCAGAACACCGACGAGGCCCGTGTGGTCACGTCCGGTGTCGATCTTGGTTCAGCCTTTAAGGTGAGCGTTGCGGCCGACCGCCTCAGTGAGCG
>OKRW01002870.1_pt1 | contig 11826 bp, 10 predicted proteins | sample 1601151 | NCBI WGS metagenome assembly OKRW01 (sample SAMEA3541471, study PRJEB24748) | human gut metagenome | biome: human gut; feature: human-associated habitat; material: faeces | place: China | collected 2012 | reverse complement strand
TTTCTCGAGCGACTGCTCGCGCGGCAGCTCGTCATAGTTCATCAGCTTTTCATAGGTACCGCTGACCTTGGAGATGGCAGAGCCGATGGCGTTTGCGCAGCCGAAGTGCTCCGGCTTCAGGACAGCCGCCGCGCCGTGGATCTTCTCCGGCAGAATGATGGAGCCGCCGCCGACGAGGATCAGGTCGACGTCCGCGTTCGAGACCTTCATCGCGTCCACGCTGTCCTCAACGAGCGCGCGGATGGCGTCCATCGCCTTGTCTGCGACCTCCTGCGGGATGCCGGCGGCCTTCGTCTTGTCGCCAAGCTCCACCATACCGAGCCGCACCGCGATGTCCGTCGCGGTCATCACATCGCCGCCGAACACGAGCGCCTTTTTCGTGATCTCATAGCCCACGCTGTCCGGGCCGACGGTCACGCTGCCGTCCGGCTTAACGCGCACAATGGAGCCTCCGCCGAGGCCGATGGAGATGACGTCCGGCATCCGGAAATTCGTGCGCACGCCGCCGATGGTAACGGCCACGCTCGACTCACGCGGAAAGCCATTCTGGATGACGCCGAGGTCGGTCGTCGTGCCGCCGACATCCACGACGATGGCGTCCTTGAGCGAAGAGTTGTTCATGCTGTAAATCTCCTCGGCCGAGAGTTTGCATCCGCGGGCCTTCATGTCCTTGGCATTCATCTTCTGGAGGTAGGGCAGCATCCACATGCCCTCGTCCGCCGCCGCCGAGAGCGTGACGCACGCTGCGGCGAGCAGTAAAAAGATTTTCTTCATAAAGTGCATTAAAGATTAATCGTATGTAATCGCTTCAGATTATTTGACATTGATCATATTCAGAATGGACAGCTCCGCCGCCCGGCGCACCTGCGCCAGTCCCCGCCGGGTGGTGCGCAGGGTCAGCTCCACCGGCGAGAGCCACTGCACGTCCCAGAAGGGCACCTCCGCCCCGGCGCACAGGTTCACCACCCGCTCCGGGCAGCCGCTTTCGATATGGACCAGCACCTGGCCCCGCAGGAAGTTCACCGCCGCCTTATACATGGCCGCCTCCCGGCCGCAGCTCCACCGCGGCGATCCGGCCCCGCAGCCGCAGCTCCTCCTCCGTCATGGCCACCAGCTGCAGCTCCGTGCCGATCACCCGCACCGTCAGGCTCCCGCCGCCGATCTCCACGGTTTCCGTGCTGTAGGACAGCACCCCCCGGTGCCGGCACATGAAAAACTCCCGCTCGCCTATCAGCTCCATATGCGGCACCCCCGCCGGGATATCCCCCGGCAGGTCCAGCCGCTCCATGGCCGCCTGGCCCGCCCGGGTCAGCCACCCTCTCTCCATGCCGCGCCACCGCCTTTCTCCCGATTCCGTAAACCCTATGCGCGCCGCCGGAAAAACTTGCAAGTCCCACCGCCGGGGCGCATACAGTGGCCATGGAGGTGAGGGATATGAAGGGAAGGCTGGCGGCCTGGGCATGCCTGGCGGCTCTTGGGCTTCTGCTGGCCCGGTCGGCGGAAGCAGCCCAGGCCGTCCGGGATGGGCTGGCCCTGTGCGCCGGATCGGTGATCCCGGCGCTGTTTCCGTTTCTGGCGGTGTCGGGCCTGCTGACGGCACTGGACGCCGGGGCGTCCCCGGCTCTGGGTCCTCTGGCCCGGCTGCTGGGGTGCAGCCGGGCCGGAGCTCGGGCCTTTCTCCTGGGCCTTACGGGCAGCTATCCCGTGGGGGCCCGCACCGTGGCCCAGCTGTATCGCCGGGGCGGCATCTCCCGGCGGGAGGCCTGCCGCCTGCTGCTGTTTTCCAACAACTGCGGCCCGGCGTTTATCCTGGGGGTGGCGGGGCTGGGCTGCTTCGGCAGCCTCCGGGCCGGGGTGCTGCTGTGGGGGGTGCATATTCTGGCGGCGCTGGTCATAGCCCTGGCCCTGCCCCGGCGGGCGGCGGAGCCGCCGGAACGTCCCGGCTCTGTCCCGGCCCGTCCCCCCCTTGTCCCGGCCCTGATCGCCGCCGTGCGGGACGCCGCCGGGACCATGGTGTATATCTGCGGCTTCGTGGTGTTCTTTCTGGTGCTGCTGCGGGTGTTGGGCCGGGTCACGGGTCTGAGCCACCCGGTGCTGTCGGGAGCGGTGGAGCTGACCCAGGGGATCCTGGCCCTGCCCCATACCCGCCGGGGCTTCGTGTGGGCGGCGGGCCTGCTGGGCTGGGGCGGCCTGTCGGTCCATGGCCAGTCCGCCGCCGTGCTGTCCGGCACGGACCTGCCCATGGGGCCGTATCTGGCGGCCAAGGCCGCCCACGCCGCCGTGTCCGTGCTGCTGGCCTGGCCGGTGAGTATGTGCCTGTGAAAAAAGAACGCACCTGGCGGTGCGTTCTTTGAGGACAAAAGCCCTGTAGCCTGATTTGTCTGCTATGCACTATTTATTATGACCGCTTGCAGATATCCGGCCTCTGCCTGTAAAGATACAGCGCCGTTTGCAGGGCCAGTCTTGCATCGCCCTCGGGCTGTCCGCCGGGGAGTATGCCCCACAGCTGATGCAGGCGATAGGCAACCGTGTTGTAGTGCAGGTGCATCAGCTGGGCCATCTGCCGCTGGTTGCCGAAGCAGACAAACCAGCATTCCAGCGTGTCCAGCAGTTCGCGCCGCCGCCCGGACTCCTGGCAAAAAATCGGCGCCAGGTGATCCCGGACATAGGAGGCAATGGCCGCCTCCGGCGAATCGCTGCCAATCATCCGCACCACCCCTGCCGGGTCATCCGTCAGGCAGGGAATCCCCTGCGCACGCGCCATTTGCAGCGCCGTGCGGGCGCTGTCATCGGCCCGGAGCAATCCGCAGATTCCGGCATATGGCCGCCCGATGCCGCAGGAGCTTCTCTCCGGGCATCCGGCGGTGAACATCTTCGCTATACGGGAAAATCTCTCCTCTGCGGCAGGATCATCCCCACACGCCAGCAGGATCACCAGCTCTCCATCCAGCACAGCGGCCCAGACCTGGACACCTGCCTGTCGGAAGCAGCGAACCGCCTCGTGCATCAGGCGGCGTTTTTCCGATGCGGCTGCCTCGATGTGCAGGCGCAGGATCATGTGTGGCTGTTCGGGGTTTATGTCCAGCTCCCGAGCCGTTTGCAGGGCGGCGCTGTCGGAAAGCGGAGCGCTCAGCAGCTGGGCAAGGCACAGCGCTTCTCTCCGTTCCTGCTCGGCCGGAATCTGCCGCCGGGCAATCTCCTGGGACACGGCGCTGGCCAGGTCCGAAAATCTCGCCTGTGCCGGAAGCGCGATCAGCGGAAGGGACAGCCGGTCTGCCGCCTCCACCAGCCCGGCAGGCATAACATCCGGCAGATATCTGCCGGCCTTAATGCAGACGCCGGACAGTCCGCAGCGTTCCGCCGTGGGCAGCAGAGCATCAACGGCCTGCTGATCCCCGGCAATGGAAAAGCCGGTGGTGATAAGCAGTTCACCGGCAGAGAGCCAGCGGGAATAGTCCGGCGTATCTGTCAGGTTGACTCCCCGCACAAGGCGGTCAAGTCCTGCATGGCCGCCGCAGACTCGACTGCAGCTGAAGCTCGGGAGCCTCAGAAGCTCCTCCACAGTGGGATATCGGTCAAAATGGCTCAAGTCCATAGCTGCTCCTTCTTCTGGTTCTCCTTTGTGATACCTTCACAAAGATATCGCAAAAGTTCCCGTCCATTCCACATAGCCGCCGCTTCCCGCCGAATGTATAATTCATGACATCCGGAAACGGAATCTATCAATAGGGAGGCGTCAACTATGACCCAGAATACTACAAAAAAGCCCGCCTGTAAAGAGGTCGGACAGCCGATGCAGGACCGCAGCCGCCTGCGGACGGACTCACGGCAGTGCGCCTTGGAGAAGCAGGAAGCGATCTCCGAGCATGCCCGGCGCTGTACAGATGCCGGACCGGCACAAGCCATGCGCTGCTATGGCTAAAGCTGCTGCGAGCCAGCCCGTGGGCCGACTCGCAGCAACAGATTTTTTGCGTATCGGGATGCTTTATCTTGCGTTATAGGCCCGGATGCCCAGGGCCAGCAGGTCCATGGCCCGCTCCAGGTCCTCCTGCTTGAGCACATAGGCGATGCGGATCTCGCTGCGGCCCCGGCCGGGGGTGGCATAGAAGGGCTCGCCGGGGGCGAACATCACCGTGTCGCCGTTGTCCTGGAACTCCTCCAGCAGCCAGCGCTGGAAGACGTCGGCATCGTCCACCGGCAGGGCGGCCATCACATAGAAGGCCCCCTTGGGACACTCGCAGACCACTCCGGGGATGGCCTGGAGCTTCTGCATCACGGTGTCCCGGCGGCGCTTATATTCCTCCCGGACGGCGGCGAAATACTCCGGCCCCACGTTGTACAGGGCGGCGGCGGCCACCTGGTCCAGGGTGGGAACGGACAGGCGGCACTGGGCATATTTCATGGCGTGGGCCATCAGCTCCCGGTTCCGGGTGATCAGGCAGCCGATGCGGGCGCCGCAGGCGGAGAACCGTTTGGACACGGTGTCGATGACGATGACGTTTTCCGCCGCGTCCGCAAACTGGCCCATGGACTGCAGAGGCTCCCTGGCGTAGACAAACTCCCGGTACGCCTCGTCGCCGATGATGAACAGGCCGTGCTCCTTGGCCACGTCCACCAGCATGCGCATTTCCTCCGGCGTCAGCACCACGCCGGTGGGGTTGCCGGGGTTGGTGCAGACGATGGCCCGGGTGTGCTCATTGATCTCGGCCTCGATGCGGGCCCGGTCGGCATAGCGATAGCCTTCGTGGGGGCTGGTGGGAATGGGGTGGATGGACGCGCCGCAGGTGCGCACCATGGTGTTGTAGTTGGGATAGAAGGGCTCGGGAATGAGGATCTCGTCGCCGTCGTCGAGAATGCAGTTGAAGGCGATCTGCAGGGCCTCGGAGCCGCCGTTGGTGATGAGAATGTCACCGGCGTCGAAGTGCATGTCCAGCTTGTCATAGTAATGCCGGATGGCGTCGATGAGCACCGGCATGCCGGGGGAGGGGGCATACTCCAGCACCGGCAGGTCAAAATGCCGCACGGCCTCGAAATACGCCTTGGGAGTCTCGATGTCCGGCTGGCCGATGTTCAGGTGATAGATCTTTCTGCCCTTGGCCTCCGCCGCCACGGCGTAGGGATGGAACTTCCGCATGGGGGACAGGCCGCATTTCTGGACCTTGCTGGAAAATTTCATAACAGGTGACCTCCTACACACTTTTAACAGAATGGGGCGTCCTTTCTACCCTCCATCTTAGCGTATTTTCCGCAAAAGTCAACCTTGAGTTTTTATGGCGGGGAAAGTGCGTGAAAAAGCAAAAGGAGACGGGCCGTCGGGTAGCTGTTCATAAAACAGGTTTCACGAAACAAATAATGTGACAGTTGCCAGACAAGGGTTGCTGACAAAGGGGTATGTGCCGTAATGGTACATACCCCTTTAGCTTGGAAGCATTTTTTCATTTACAGACCTGAAAAACAGGGCGCTTGGATAAAGGCAAATGAAATCCGCAAAATATTTTTCGGTCCGGAAAACCAATTACACGAAATCGTGTGCCGCGAAACCGTAAACACAGAACACGGTTTCGGAAAGGGTCTTACGGATTAGAACATAATCCCATGGTTTCACAAAACGGCAAGTGTGTCGATTCGAATAGCGCATCATGCTCGGCTCTCAGAATCGCCCAGAACGGGAATCTTGCTTTTCGCATCTGTCTACACGGACGGTAGACAGAACACAGAAAAATATGCCGTGATAAAGGTTAAAAATCAAGGAATTTCTTCGCTGTAAGCAACGCAGGCGGACTGCCGCTTACGATGATACTCCTTGCAAAGATTCGGCTTCAGAGTGCAGATAAGTGCCGATTTTGACGCTTATTTTGAAGTCGCCGGAGCAGCGAAAAGGGCCTCTGCTGATACCAGATTGAGTATCAACAGAGGCTCTTTTCACCTGTGCACTGGGGTTATTCCAGCTCAAACGCACCGGTATACAAACGATAATACACACCCTTTTGCGCAATCAGCTGATCGTGTGTGCCGCGTTCAATAATGCGGCCCTGGTCAAGCACCATGATCGCATCAGAGTTGCGGACAGTGGACAGCCGGTGTGCTATTACAAATACAGTGCGCCCCTGCATGAGGTTATCCATACCCTGCTGGACAAGCGCCTCTGTGCGGGTATCGATAGAGGATGTAGCCTCGTCCAAAACCATAACGGGAGGGTCTGCAACGGCGGCGCGGGCAATGGAAATCAACTGCCGCTGCCCCTGACTGAGTGAGGCGCCATTCTGTGTCAGGACCGTCTGGTATCCATCCGGAAAATTCCGGATAAAGGCATCTGCGTTGCTCAGCTTTGCAGCAGCGATACACTCCTCATCTGTTGCATCCAGCCTTCCGTAACGGATGTTGTCCATGATCGTTCCGGTGAACAGGTTCACATCTTGCAGCACGACTCCCAGACTCCGGCGAAGATCCGGTTTTCTGATCTTACTGATGTTGATGCCGTCATAACGGATCTTTCCGTCGGCTATATCATAAAAGCGGTTGATGAGATTGGTAATGGTTGTCTTGCCGGCACCGGTTGCGCCAACAAAGGCAATCTTCTGCCCCGGTTTTGCGTATAGCTCAATATTGTGCAGCACCAGCTTCTTCTCCGTGTAGCCAAAGTCAACGTCATGAAATTCAATATTACCCCGGAGCTGTGTATAGGTCAGCGTGCCGTCATGGTGCAGATACTTCCACGCAGGGATTCCGGTATGACCGTCCGTTTCTATGTATGCGCCATTCTGCTCAACGACGTGCGTAAGCGTTACATATCCATCGTCCTGCTCAACCGGCTCATCGATCAGCTGGAAAATACGCTCTGCACCGGCAAGGGCCATCGAGATCAGACTGATTTGCTGAGACACCTGAGAAACCGGCATGCAGAAGGTCTTGGAAAGATTCAGAAAGGCAATAATCAGTCCTACCGTGATCGTTTTGGAGCCGTTCAGCGCCAGCAGACCGCCAATCAGCGCGATCAGAACATATTGCAGATTTCCCAGCTGCATGATAAGGGGCATCAGCACATTGCCATATTTGTTTGCATTGGCCGAATCGCTGCAAAGAGCCTCGTTGCGCTGCCGGAATCCCTCTTTGGCATGCTCTTCATGGCAGAAAACCTTAATGACCTTTTGCCCGTTGATCATCTCTTCAATATATCCGGTGATATTTCCGAGGCTTGTCTGCTGATGGACAAAGTAACGGGCACTGCTGCCGCCGACCACCTTGGTGCTATAAACCATCAGAGCCGTAAAAGCCAGCACAACCAGAGTAAGAGGAACGCTGCTTGCCAGCATGGACGCTAGAATGACAACAATCGAAATCACTGCCAGAATCAGCTGCGGCAGTGCCTGACTGATAAACTGCCGGAGCGTGTCCGTATCGTTTGTATAGTAGCTCATGATGTCGCCGTGCGTATGGGTATCAAAATAACGGATCGGCAGCTTCTGCATGTGTGCAAACATTTCATCCCGGATGCTTTTCAAGGTTCCCTGAGACACCTTGACCATCAGCTGGTTATACAGCAGCGTGCCGAGTACGCCGCACAGATAAATCACCCCGACTGTCAGGATCGAACGCAGCAGACCCGAAAAGTCCGTGCTGCCCGTAGTAAGCAGGGGTGTGATATAGCCGTCCACCAGTGTCTTCAAGAACAAAGAGCTTGCCACAGTTGCACCCGCACTGACGAAAATGCAGAACAACACGGCGGCGAAGGTGGCCTTGTACCAGCTGATGATATAGGAAAGCAACCGCTTTGCCATTTTTGCAGTATTCGCAGTATTCGCCTTAGGCTTCATCATGGCCGTTATCTCCTTTCGTCTGTGAAATATAGATATCATGATAAATCTCGTTGGACGCTAAAAGCTCTTCATGCGTCCCGTAACCGGAAATACGTCCGTCATCCAATACCAGAATCGCATCTGCATCCTGAACCGACGAAATGCGCTGTGCGATAATGATTTTTGTCGTATCCGGAATTTCTTCCCGGAACGCTTTGCGAATCAGGGCATCGGTTTTTGTATCGACGGCGCTCGTTGAATCGTCCAACACCAGAATAGCGGGCTTTTTCAGCTGGGCGCGGGCGATGCACAGCCGCTGCTTCTGTCCGCCTGAAACATTGGTGCCGCCCTGTTCAATATAAGCATCATACCTGTCAGGAAAGGCTTCAATGAAGGAATCCGCCTGTGCCAGCTGGCAGGCATGGACGATCTCTGCATCAGAAGCATTTTCGTTTCCCCAACGCAGATTTTCCTTGATTGTTCCGCTGAACAGCTCGTTCTTTTGCAGAACCATTGCGACCTGATCTCTCAGCGCATGGATATCATAGGCCCGGACATCGGTTCCGCCTACGCTGACGGAACCCTCCGTTGCATCGTATAGCCGCGGGATCAGCGACACCAGCGTAGATTTGCAGCAGCCGGTGGAACCGATGATGCCAAGGGTAGACCCTGCGGGGATGCACAGAGAAATATCATGCAGACATTCCTTCGTGCGATCTCCCTGATAGCTGAATCCCACATGATCAAAGATGACCTCCCCGCTTTTAACCGTCATAACAGGGGCATCCGGATTTTTCAGCGTTGGTTCTTCGTCCAGCAGTTCCATAATACGTTCGGAGGAGGCCCGGGCCATATTGATCATAACCAGCACCATGGAAAGCATCATTAAGCTGTTCAGTGCGCTCATGGCATAGGCGATCATGCTGGACAACTCGCCTGTGGTCAGCTCCGTCGCTCCGCTCAGCACGATCATACGTGCGCCGAACCAGCTGATCAAAAGCATGCAGGCGTAAATTGCAAACTGCATCAACGGCATATTCCATGCAACAATACTTTCTGCTTTTCGGAAGACCTTATAGATTTTTTCGGATATCTTTCCGAATTTTTTGCCTTCATAATCCTCCCGCACGAAGCTTTTGACCACACGGATTCCGGAAAGGTTTTCCTGTACGTCGCCGTTCAGTTCATCATAAATCCGGAACACACGCTCAAAGCAGGGGTGCGAAAAATGAACGATCAGGTAAAGCCCCACGCCCAGAATCGGGATAGCAACCAGATAGTACAGCGACAGCTTTGCGCTGACCAGAAACGCAGCCACCAGCGAAAACAGCAGCGTAAACGGCGCACGGACCGCAATGCGAATGATCATCATAAAGGCGTTCTGAACATTGGTCACATCAGTGGTCAGCCTTGTGACGATGCCGGACGTGGAAAACTTATCAATATTGGCAAATGAATAGGTCTGAATCTTATCAAAGAGGTCCTGCCGGAGATTTTTGGCAAAGCCTGCGGATGCCGTGGCGCAGAAGGCACCTGCCAGCACGCCGCTCAGCAATCCGATGAGAACACATACGATCAACGCTGTGCCGGTGCTGCGCATCACGGCCATATCACCGCTGGAAATACCCTCGTCGATCAGCTTTGCCATGAGGAACGGAATCAGAACCTCCATGATTACCTCTACCACGACAAAGACCGGCGTCAGGATGCAGTCTCTTTTATATTCCCGAATTGATCGGGCCAACTTTTTTATCATCGTCTCTCCTCCTTGTTTTCTTCTTCACTCTGAGCTGGTGTAAAATGGGAGCACAGGCCCTGAAGCGCGTGGTTGATGCGGTGCAGCTCGTCTTTCGAAAACCTCTTCTCAAAGTCCTGCTTCAGGAGCGCATTCATGCGTTCCAGCTCTGCTCTTCCGCGCTGCGTCACGGCTACCATTTTGCAGCGTTGATTGCCCGGTATATGATATTGCAGGGCGTAACCGCTTTCGCACAAAGCTTTCAGATGCTGACTTACGGTTGGCTTTTGCAGATTGCAAAGCTCGGCGATCCGGCGCTGCGGCATTTGTCCGTTTTTTGAGATCAGATACAAAATCATGTACTGCCCGCGTGAAACTCCGATGCCATGATGACTGACGTTTGCATCAAAGCTGCGCCCCAGCAGGATATACAGTGTATGCACGGAAGCATAAAATCTGTAGCTGTCATCATCCAATCCCGTGTCCTCCTTCTGCAAGAATCATTCGCTTGCGAACGGTTCATAGTATAACACTTTGTTTTGCATAAGTGAATTTGAAAAAGGTCAATATCATTAGATGATATCTAATATTCTATTGAAAAGTTCGCAGCAAAACAGTATACTGTTAACGGAAAGCGATCCATGTGAGGAGGTTCTGCCATGAATACACAACAGCTTCGCTGCTTTGTCTGCGTCGCCGAATATCTGAATTTTACAAAGGCGGCAAACGAGCTGTATCTTACCGTACCGACCGTCACACACCACGTCCAGAGTCTGGAAGAAGAACTCGGCACAAAGCTGTTTGAGCGAACGTCCCGCATGGTCCGGCTGACCGAATCAGGGAAAGCCTTTTATGTCGATGCAGCCGAGATCCTGACGCGTATGGAACTCTCCTTCAAGCACGTCCAGAAGGCAGAGGAGAGCCGTGTCACGTTCTTTCGGATTGGCTGCGTCAGTCGTGCTGAATTGCCGCGCCTCGCTGCACCGCTTGCCGCTCTGCGCATGAAGTATCCGACGATTTGTCCGCGCATTGTCATAGATGGCTACTTTGGCCTGAAAAAGCTGTTTGAGGACGGTCAGCTTGATTTGCTGCTGGTGTCCCGTGAAATTGCAGATCAAATTCGTGGAGGCACCTTCCACAAAGTACGCTGCCACACAAGCTATGCCCTGATGTCTCCGGAGCATCCGCTGGCAGGCGGCAATTCTTTTTCCATTGATCAAAGCCGTACAGATTGTCTGATTACCCTTCATCCCAAATTCATACCATTTCAGGTGAGCAATGCGCTGCAAAAGGAAATACTCGTATATCTCCAGTCAAATCCCGGCATCCGCTGCGAGGACGATCAGGAGGCGATTACGTTGGCGCAGGCCGGGTATGGTATTGCAATTTTGCCGGGATTCTGTTTGCCGCCTGACGGCCTGCCCGGACTGACCGTTATGCCGGTACAAGCGGGGAAGGAAATAGACTATGGCTTTGTCTATGCAAAGCGAACCCCGCATATAAAGCTTTTCGAGGCAGAATATACCGCACATCAAGCGCCCTAACTCGCAAGCCTGCTTGCCCTGAGTGATAGACGCTGCGTTGCTGCGCAATTCTCCAGATTTTTAAGGGCTTGGGACTATCCCAAAATGAAAAAACGCGCGTCTCAGATGACAGGTCGGGACGCGCATTTTTTCGGTGTGGGGCCACACCGGATTTGCTTGCTACTCTACAAGGAAATCCCGGTCAACCCACGCCGTTTTCGCAAGTGTAGCTACACTTGCTGTGCTTGCTATTCCTCTAAGAATCGCATTGACTCGAACGTTTGTTCTTGTTATAATTAGGCTGAGAGATTAAAACGTCTTGGAACGCAGCTGATTTTCATTGGCAAATGGCGGCATCGCCGCCTTGATCACCTGCCCGCGCAGCAGAGCATCGCTGTCAAGGACGCGCAGCGAGGCGAAGCCGATTCCTTGACAGCGGTGATCGGCTGTGCGACCCGGCGAACTGCCCGTAATTCTCCTATGAATCCCGGCACATTGCCCAGTGGAATCCCGGAAATTGCCGTGATATACTGAATAACAATAGGTCATATCACACACTTTGCTCCGGGAGATTCATGCGGCATTGCTCGGAAATCTGAATGAAAAGGAAGGTGCAAATGGATAACAAGAAACGTAACGTCCAAGTGGAATCGGACGGCAGCCGCAGCGCCTCCGTTCCTCTCTGGCAGGAGTTACCGCAGATCACGGTACGCCTGGAAGAAGGAAACACCATCTACCGCTTTACTGCCAGTTTTGACGGAACGCACACTCT
>OKRW01002865.1_pt1 | contig 11839 bp, 10 predicted proteins | sample 1601151 | NCBI WGS metagenome assembly OKRW01 (sample SAMEA3541471, study PRJEB24748) | human gut metagenome | biome: human gut; feature: human-associated habitat; material: faeces | place: China | collected 2012 | reverse complement strand
TTTGAAACAATATTTTTGTTATTTACCCTATCTACTTGACAGGGGGCGGTTCAAGTCGACAAGCGGCTGTCGTTTTTTTCATTTGTGCGCAAAGAGTGTTGGCAATTGTCGGCGCGTCGGGTAAAATATTCTTATCAGATAACGATCAAAAAAGGAGAAAAATAACATGACAGTAGATCTGGTTTCCCTGACAATGATCATGCTCGTGGCGGCGTTTTGCCCGATCGTCACGCAGATGATCCCGGGAAAGGTTGTGCCGTAGACGGTGCTGCTTCTGTTGGCGGGCGCGCTCATGGGGCCGCACATGGGACAGGTGATCGACGTGGATCAGTCGATCGAACTTCTGAGCGAGCTGGGGCTGGCGTTTCTCTTTCTGCTGGCTGGCTACGAGATCGATCCGAAAGAGCTCACCGGCCATCAGGGCAAGGTTGGACTCGCCACATGGCTGGCGACGCTCGCGCTGGCGGCTGTGATCGTTACGCTGGTGCCATATTTCAGCGCCCACGACATGAACGGCGCAGCTGCGATCATCGTTTTAACGACGACGGCCCTCGGCACGCTGATGCCGATCCTCAAGGAGCGCAATCTCGAGGGCACGCCGGTGGGCGATGCGGTCATCGCTTACGGCACCTGGGGCGAGCTTGGCCCCGTGCTGGCGATGGCGTTGCTCTTATCGGTGCGTTCGCACATCGCCACCTTTATCATCCTCGGCATCTTTCTTTTGATCTGCGTGCTGGCGGCGCGTCTGCCGGCGAAAGCGAAAAAGCGTGGCCATAAATTGTACAATTTTCTCACAGCCAACGCCAACACTTCGTCGCAGACGATGATGCGCATGACGGTGCTCCTGCTCGTTGCGCTGGTGGCGCTCTCTGAGCTTTTCGATCTGGACGCCGTGATGGGCGCGTTTGCCGCTGGATTCATTCTACGCTACGTGATCCCGGAAGGGATGAAAACGCTGGAGCTCAAGCTCGAGGGTGTTGGCTACGGTTTTCTCATTCCGGTTTTCTTTATCGTCAGCGGCGCTGGCATCGACATTGGTGCTGTGGCGGCAAAGCCGGGGCTGCTCGTGACATTCATCGTGCTGCTTTTGCTCATCCGCGCTGTGCCTGTGTTCATCGCAATGACGCTGGACCGCAAAGCCAATCCGATGAGCTCGCACCATCGCGTCACCGTTGCCCTCTACTGCACAACAGCGCTGCCGATCATCGTTGCTGTGACGAGCGTCGCTGTAAAATCTGGCACCATGCAGCAGGATACCGCGTCGACACTCGTGGCAGCCGGAGCAGTGACGGTATTTCTCATGCCGCTTTTGGGCAGCCTCACCTATCGCGTCGCCGATGCACATCCTGTGGAAATGGCGAAAGACATTGCACACACGCCGGCCGACTGGCGTCTCATTTTTGACGACCATCGCAGACTGCGCCGACTGGTGCGTCAAGGCGTGGACGATGAAACCATTGCGCGTCTGCTGAAAATTGCTGCTCAGCGCAAAGGTTTGAGCACGCCAGAAGAAGAACGCGCTTATGCCGAAAAGATCGTGCAGCGCGTACGCGCCGAGCGCCAGAAACGCCTGCGTGAGCTCGGCCTCGATCCCGACGAGGTGGACAAGCTGCCGCATAAATATCAGTATCCAGGCGATTGAGTGAAAGGAGCGTGGGAAAGATGATGGTGATTTCTCTCACACAACGGTTTTTTCTCTGCACAGAGACAGGGAGCGAGTCGGTGGATATCCGCGATGAAAAGGGAATGTTTGGGCTCGTGGCAGCGGCGCTGCTGGAGCTGGAGCTTTCGGGCTGTGTTTGCATCGAGAAGAAGAAGGTGTGCGCCTGTGCACCGCTTTCTGAAGGTTGTGCGCCGCTGGCGCCACTCTATGATTACATCCGGCGCAAGGGGCCAGTGAGCGTGGGTAAGATCGCGCGGGCCTCGTTCGTCAAAGATATTCTGCTGCTACAGCTGCCGAACGATTCGCTGAGCTGGCAGCTGCGGCAAAGTGTGGGCACTGCGCTGGAACTGCGCGGACTGGCGCGAAGCCGCGATGGGAAAAAGGCGCTCTTTTTGCCAAAGCAGGAAGCCGTGCAGGCAGAATTTGCCGAGCTGCGTGCCACGCTGATCGACCGGACACTGCCGCTTGACGGCGACACCGCAGCGCTGGCGCTGCTCCTCGACAAAATGGGCGTGCTGGCAGAGCATTTTTCGGCAGCAGAATGTGAGCAGATGCGCGACGCGCTGACACAGACCGCTCAGCGTGAAGAGAACGCCGCCGTGCTTGCGGCGATGAAACATTTCGAAGAGCTTTGGAAAGTGAGCAAGGCGATCGTTTTTCTGCCGTGGTAAAGCTGGCGCGTGCGACGATCGCACGCGCTTTTTATGTGGGCGCAGATTAGCGGAAAGTAATTTTTGCTTGACAAAGATAACGGTTAGCAGTAAGATAACAGTGTGATATAACACTGTTATGAGGGGGCGGGCGATGTGGAAGAGAAAACAGCGCTCACGCTTGAGCGTATCAAAGAAGCTGCGCTGACGGAGTTTTTGGAAAAAGGTTATCAGGGCGCTTCGCTCAGACAGATCGTGAAAAATGCTGGCGTGACGACCGGTGCGTTTTACGGTTATTTTTCCAGCAAGGCTGCGCTTTTTGCTGCCATTGTGGAGCCACACGCAGCAGAAATCATGGGGCGTTTTGTGAATACACAGATCGCGTTCGCAGATTTGCCGGAAACGGAGCAGCCGGCGCACATGGGCAAGGAGTCGGCGGATTATGTGGATTGGCTGGTGGATTATATTTGCAGTCATCGCGCGCCGGTGAAACTTTTGCTCTGTCGTTCCGAGGGAACGAGCTACGAGAATTTTGTTCACGATATGGTGGAGATCGAGGTGGAGTCGACCTGCCAATATGTGGAAGTATTGAAACGTTTGGGGCATGGGGTGCCGGAGCTTGATCCGACACTCTGCCATATTATTGCCAGCGGGATGTTTGGCGCGATCTTCGAAGTGGTGGTGCATGATATGCCGCGCGAAGCGGCGATGAAATATGTAGCGCAGCTGCGAGATTTTTACACGGCTGGCTGGCTGCATCTGATGGGCGCATGACGCCCATTTCATTTTAACCGAGAGTTAGCTTATGCAAATAGTTGAGGAGGAAAGAACGATGACAAAAAATAAAGAAAGCAGTTTGTCCAGAATTTTACGCTATGCTGGAAATTACAAACGTCTGACAATCCTGGGCTGTGTGCTTTCGGCGGTTTCGGCGCTGCTGGGTCTGGTGCCGTATGTATGCGTCTGGCTGGTGGCGCGGACGCTGCTTGCAAACTGGCCAGATTTTTCCGCAGCTGCCGAGATTGGGCGCTGGGGCTGGTGGGCGGTGTGGTTTGCTGTAGGAAGCATCGCTGTCTATTTTGCAGCGTTGATGTGTACACACATCGCAGCTTTTCGAACGGCGCGGACGATGCGTCAGCAAACGATGGCGCATGTGCTGGCGCTGCCGCTGGGATTTTTCACGGGCAATCAATCTGGGCGGCTGCGGAAATTGATCGATGACAATGCTGGACTGACGGAGGATCTGCTGGCGCATAAGCTGCCGGATCTGGCGGCGACGGTGGTGACGCCGTTGGCAGCGATTGTCATGCTCGTCTGGTTTGACTGGCGGATGGGGCTGCTGTGTTTGCTGACGATGGTTTTAGCGCTTGTGAGTATGATGCTCATGATGGGCGGCAAGAACGCTGGCTTTTTCCACCGCTATCAGCAGGAGATCGAGCGCATGAGCGGCGAGGCTGTGGAATATGTGCGCGGGATCCCGGTGGTGAAAATGTTCCAGCAAACGGTGTATTCGTTCAAGGCGTTTTATGCAGCGATCAAGGATTACAGCGATCTGGCCAGCCAGTACGCGATGAGCTGTCGCGTGGGACAGACGTGTTTTCTCACGTGCATCAACGGTGCTTTCGCACTGCTCATTCCGGCGGCGTTCTATTTTGCTTCTGCGGGAGATGTGCGGCTAGTGCTGAGTAATTTTATCTTTTATGCACTTTTTGCACCAGCTTGTGGTGCGATGATCAATCGCATCATGTATATGAGCGAAGCGGTCATGGAAGCGGACGAAGCGGTTGGGCGGCTGGATGAGATTTTGGGCCAAGCTCCGCTTGCTGAGCCTACGGAGGTTCAGCAGCCAAAAAATGCGAATGTGGTTTTTGATCACGTGCGGTTCACTTATCCTGGTGCTATGCGTCCAGCGTTGGACGATGTGAGCTTTTCTGTAGAGCCTGGACAGGTGGTGGCGCTGGTGGGGCCATCTGGCGGCGGAAAAACAACGGCAGCGAGTCTGATTCCGCGCTTTTGGGATGTGGAATCTGGGAGCGTTTCAGTGGGTGGTGTCGATGTGCGGAAACTGGACAGCGCGGCACTGATGCAGCAGGTGGCGTTTGTTTTTCAGGATACACGTCTGTTTAAGAAGAGCCTGCTCGAAAATATTCGAGCGGCGCGACCGAATGCGAGCCGCGAAGAGGTGCTGAAGGCGGCACACGCAGCGCAGTGCGATGATATTCTCGCAAAGCTGCCACAGGGACTGGATTCCGTGGTGGGAACTGGCGGCGTGTATCTTTCCGGTGGTGAAGCGCAGCGTATCGCACTCGCTCGTGCGATCCTCAAGGATGCACCGATCGTTGTGCTCGATGAAGCAACGGCTTTTGCTGATCCTGAGAATGAACACCAGATACAGAGAGCGTTCGAGTCACTGGTGCGTGGAAAAACGGTGCTGATGATCGCTCATCGTCTGTCGACGGTGCAGCACGCCGATCAGATTCTTGTGCTGAAAGATGGAAAGATCGTGGAACGTGGCGACCATCCGTCGCTTTTGGCTCAGTCTGGCGTGTATGCGCGCATGTGGGCAGATTATCAGAAGAGCGCGCAGTGGAAGGTCGGAAAGGAGTGTCTGCAATGACAGAAAGATTACAGCATTGGTTTGCCCTCAGTGAAAAAGGGGCGAAGGACCTGATCAAAGCGGTGGTTTGGTGCTTTATCTGCAACATTGGCCTGATGCTTCCGGTGGGCGTGGTGATGTTTGCGATCATGCATTTTTTGGAAGTGATGGCTGATCGCACGACGGCAATGTCGCAATTTTGGACGATCACTGGCAGCGGGCTGGCTGTCTTGGTGCTGCTCTTTGTGCTGCATTGGTTTCAGTATGCTTCGCTTTATCTGGCGACTTACAAGGAAAGCGCCAACCGTCGGGTGAGTTTGGCGGAGACGCTGCGTCGGCTGCCGCTGTCGTTTTTTGGTAAGCGTGATCTTAGCGACCTGACAGCGACGATGATCGCCGACTGCTCGTCGCTGGATCAGATGTTTTCCCATTATGTGCCGCAGTTGTTTGCTTCGCTTTTTTCAACGGCGGTGATCGGTGTTTGTATGTTCTGCTTTGACTGGCGAATGGCATTGGCGGTGCTCTGGGTTGTACCAGTAGCGGTGCTTTTGACAGCAGGATCGAAAAAGATTCAGGACAAATTTGGCACGCAAAATATTCTGGGCAAGCGCGCTGTCAGCGACTGCATCCAAGAAGGGCTGGAAACGGTGCGCGATATTCGCGCCTGCAGCAGACAGGAGGCTTATCTTCGCGAGCTGAATGAAAAGCTCGCGAAAATGGAGCGCGGAGCCATCCATTCGGAATTGGCAACGGGCGTGTTTGTTTGCTCGGCGCAGGCGTTTCTGCGGTTGGGGCTGGCGACGACGGTGCTTGTTGGTGCTGGGCTTTTGCTGGCTGGAGAGCTGTCGTTTCTGTATTACCTGGGATTTCTCTTTGCGGCGGCGCGGCTCTATGATCCGCTCGGTGTGGTGCTGCAAAATATCGCTGCAACCTTTTCGACAAAGCTGCAAATCGCGCGTATGCGTGCCATTCTTGAACAACCGCTGCAAACTGGCAGTGAGGATTTTTCACCGAAGAATTTTGACATTGTCTTTGACCACGTGCAGTTTGCCTATCAGGACGGGGCTGGCGTGCTTGAGGATGTCAGTTTTACTGCCAAGCAAGGCGACGTGACGGCGCTTGTTGGGCCGTCTGGCGGCGGAAAATCCACTGCCTGCAAGCTGGCGGCGCGTTTCTGGGATGTTGGAAGTGGCCGCATTACGTTGGGCGGTGTGGATATATCCACCATCGATCCGGAAACGCTGCTCACTTATTATGCAATGGTTTTCCAGGACGTGGTGCTATTCCGTGATACGATCATGGAAAATATCCGGCTTGGTCGTCGCGGGGCGTCTGACGAAGAGGTGCTGTACGCAGCGCGTGCGGCGCAGTGCGATGATTTTGTGCAGCGGCTGCCGGATGGCTATAATACGGTCATCGGTGAAAACGGCGCGACGCTTTCTGGCGGTGAGCGTCAGAGGATTTCAATCGCGCGTGCGTTGCTCAAGGATGCACCGGTGGTGCTTTTGGATGAAGCGACAGCGAGCCTCGATGTAGAAAATGAGAGCGCTGTGCAGGCGGCGCTGTCGGAGCTTTTGCGCGGAAAAACCGTGCTTGTTATTGCACATCGTATGCGCACAGTGGCTGGCGCGGATCATATTGTCGTGCTGGAAGACGGTCGCGTTGCCCAGGAAGGCACGCCGTCAGAACTGATGGCGCAGGGCGGACTTTACAAGCGTATGGTGGCGCTGCAAAACGAGAGCGCTGCCTGGCAGTTGGGGCGTTCTTGATGGAAAAGCGCGTGCGACGATCGCACGCGCTTTTTTGTGTGGGCTATTGACAGAGAAATGTTTTTTTGTATAATGAGAACAAGGAAATCAACCACGATTATTGAAGGAGGTTTTTGTCATGATCGATCTTTCCATTACACAACAATTTCTCACCCTCGCTGTGAACGACAAGGGCAAGCTTTCCACGTTTGACCAAAACGGGGCGATCTGTCTCATCGCTGGCGGGGTGATCGAGCTGGCGCAGGCGGGCGTGATCGAGATCCGCGACAAGCGCGCGACGACGCGTGAAAAACTTCCGCGGGAGCTGGATTATTTGGCGCCGCTTTACGACTACATTCGCGAGAAGGAGCCGGTGAAGGCGAACTGGATCGTCAATGATTTTTATATGAGCATCACTGGCAAGCGATTCAATGCGCTTTTTGACGGCGTGATGGATTCGCTGCGTGCGCAGGGACTGACAGAAATGGTCGAAAGCGGATTTCTTGGTAGAGATCGCAGCCCGGCGCCGAAGGAAAAAGCGGTGCGCGCTGTCGTGGATAATCTGCGCGCGGAGCTTTTGGACGACGATCCTGTCGACGCAGAGACGGCGGTGGTGGCTGTGCTTCTGGATAAGAGCGACGATCTCAAGGAGCATTTCTCGAAAGACGAGCGCCGCGCCATGAAAGAGCGGCTGAAAAATCTCGCGCAGACGCCAGAGGGCAAGCTCATCGCGAGTGCTGTTGAGCAGGTGGAAATGATCGCGGTGATCCTCTTGACGACGATCCTCTGATCCACTTGACAGCGTCGGCGTTTTGGTGGATGATAGAAAGAGACCACAGCAAAGAGGTGACGCTGATGAAACAATGCATGGATTCTGAGAATCTGCACCGGCGCTTCGCGAAGATCATCGGCCAGGTGCAGGCCATCGACCGTATGATCGACGAGGATGTGCCGTGCGAGGATGTGCTGGCGCAGATCAACGCCGCCAAGCGCGCGCTGCACAAGGCTGGTCAGGTGGTGCTCGAAGGGCACATTCAGCACTGTGTGCGCGATGGTATTGAGCACGGCGACGCCGACCAGACGATCGCCAGTTTTACGAAAGCCGTGGAGCGTTTCGCGAACATGAATTGATATATAATGAAGGAAAATGAAAGGATCCGGTGTTGATGGACGCCGGATTCTTTTATTTTGTCCTTGACATGCCCATACCCCCATGGGTATACTACATGTGTAAGCTGAAGCAAACAAGGGAGGGACATCTCATGATTGAAAAATTGGAGGCTCTGCTCGAGTGGGGCGGAACAAAACGCGACATTGTATTTCTGATCATTTCCGGGATCGCGCTTGTGGCGAGCATTGCCGGATTGAAGATCGGCGGTGTGGATCCGGCGTGGGTGGCGATCATTCTCTGCGGGATCCCGATCATCCTGGAAGCGATCATTGGGCTGGTCACGGCTTTTGACATCAAGGCGGACGTGCTTGTGTCGCTGGCGCTGGTCGCGTCGATCATTATTGGCGAGGATTTTGCGGCTGGCGAGGTTGCATTCATTATGCAGCTTGGCGCGCTGCTGGAAGAGCTCACTGTTGCGCGTGCGCGCGCTGGGATCGAAAAGCTGGTGCATCTGACGCCGCGCACGGCACGTCGTCTGGATGGTGAGCGCGAAACGGTGATCCCGGCGGAGCAGGTTGTCATCGGCGATCTGCTGCGTGTGCTGCCTGGCGAAACGGTGCCGGTGGATGGCGTGATCACGAGTGGTCAGACGTCGATCAATCAGGCGGTGATGACTGGGGAATCGCTGCCGGTGGACAAGGGCGTCGGCGACGACGTATCGTCGGGGACGGTGAATCAGTTCGGCGCTTTTGACATGCGCGCGACGAAGGTTGGCGAAGACAGCGCCATCCAGCGCATGATCCGGCTTGTGCAGTCGGTCGACGCCGGCAAGGCGAAGATCGTGAATCTCGCTGATCGCTGGGCGACGTGGATCGTCATTATCGCGCTGTCGGCGGCGCTGCTCACCTGGATTTTCACGGGGGAGATCATCCGTGCGGTGACGATCCTCGTTGTGTTCTGTCCGTGTGCGCTGGTTCTGGCGACGCCGACGGCGATCATGGCGGCGGTTGGCAATGTCACGAAGCATGGTTTTCTGGTGCGCGAGGGTGATGCGCTCGAGCGTCTCGCGAATGTGCGCCACATCGCTTTCGACAAGACGGGCACGCTGACCTATGGCACGCCGGAGGTTGTGGCTGTGGAGCCGTTTGCTGAGCGCTGGCAGCGAGAAACGTTGTATCGCCTTGCCTGCAGCGCGGAGCTGCGCAGTGAGCATCCGCTGGGAAAAGCGATCGTGAAAAGCTTTCGCGAGGAATTCGGACGATCCGCTGCTCAGCCGGAGCAGTTTCAGATGGTTCCTGGTCGCGGCATTCTGGCGCAGGTGGAAGGGCACGCTGTTCTTGCTGGTAATGCGCAGCTGCTCGCTGATCACGGCATCGCTCTTTCGCCACAAGCAGAAGCGCAGGCGCGCGCCCATCTCGCTCAGGGCAGCACGCTCACCTATGTGGCGGTGGATGGCGCTGCGGCTGGTGTGATCGCGCTTTCTGATACGCTGCGCGAGGATGCGGCAGAGATGATCCACGCGATCAAGGATTGCGGCGTGACGCCAATCCTGCTCACTGGTGACCACGAAAACGCTGCGCGCCATATGGCGGGGAAGCTTGGCATCGACGCGGTGCGCGCCGGCTGTCTGCCGGAGGATAAGCTGGCGGAGATTGAGCGCTACCAAAGCGCAGGCGAAGCGGTCTGCATGATCGGCGACGGCATCAACGACGCGCCGGCGCTCAAGAAAGCCTTCGTCGGCATCGCCATGGGCGGCGTTGGTTCGGACATCGCTGTGGATGCTGCGGATATTGCCCTCGTCGACGACAAGGTCAGCGAGCTGCCGCATCTGTTCAAGCTTGCCAAGCGCATGATGTTCACCATCAAATGCAATCTCACCTTTTCGATGACGCTCAATTTTGTCGCCATCATTCTGGCGATCACGGGCATTCTCAATCCTGTTGTCGGCGCGCTGGTGCACAACGCCGGCAGTGTGATCGTCATCATCAATTCGGCGCTGCTCACTGGCTGGAAAGCGCGCAGCTGAATCATCTGATCTCGAGGCTTGCGACTGATCGCAGGCCTCGATTTTTTGTCATCGCTAAAAGATTGACGAATCAGGCGGTGAAGGTTTATCCTTAAAGTAGAAATCAGCTCACATTGTCTAGAGATTGGAGAGATCTATTATGAGTGAAAACACAAGCAAGGTTTATTTTACAGATTTTCGCTGCAAGGTGGATGAAGGCCCTGCCCATAAGCTTTCCCGCCTGATCGACAAGGCTGGGCTTGGCGAGATCGACATGGACGGAAAATTTGTCGCAATCAAGATGCATTTTGGTGAGCTCGGCAACATGAGCTATCTGCGTCCAAATTATGCGAAGGCGATCGTGGATTATGTCAAAGCCCGCGGCGGCAAGCCATTTCTCACCGACTGCAACACGATGTATCCGGGATTTCGCAAGAACGCCATCGAGCATCTCTACTGCGCCTGGGAAAACGGCTTCACACCGCTGACGGTTGGTTGCCCGGTGATCATCGGCGACGGGCTCAAGGGCACGGACGACATTGCGGTGCCGGTTGTTGGCGGCGAATATGTCAAGGAAGCGCGCATCGGTCATGCGATCATGGACGCTGACATTTTCATCTCGCTGGCGCATTTCAAAGGCCACGAGCTCACCGGCTTTGGTGGCGCGATCAAGAACATCGGCATGGGCTGTGGTTCCCGCGCCGGCAAGCAGGAGCAGCACTGTAACGGCAAGGCGCAGATCGATCCGGAAAAATGCCGCGGCTGCAAACGCTGTCTGCGCGAATGTGCGAACAACGGTCTGCAATTCGATGAAGCAACGAAAAAGATGACCGTCACTGAAAACTGCGTTGGTTGCGGGCGTTGTCTGGGCGCTTGCAACTTCGACGCGATCGATTTCGCCCGTCGCGGCGCAAATGCGGATCTCAACCGCCGCATGGCAGAATACGCCAAGGCCGTTGTCTATGGCCGCCCAAGCTTCCATGTCAACATCGTTGTCGACGTGTCGCCAAACTGCGACTGCCACAGCGGCAACGACGCGCCAATGCTGCCGGATATCGGCATGTTCGCGTCCTTCGATCCGCTGGCGGTCGACCAGGCTTGCGCCGACGCCTGCCTGGCGCAGGAGCCGCTGCCAAATACCCAGCTCACTGAGCAGATGGAAAAAGACGATTTCTGTGATCACCACGATCATTTTGAAAACGTCACGCCGAACGCAGAGTACAAAACCTGTCTTGAGCACGCGGAAAAGATCGGGCTCGGCAGCCGCAAGTATGAGCTGATCACTGTGAAATAAAAACGATTCTTTTGAACGAGAGGCCGGGGAACGCGCGATGTTCTCCGCCTTTTCTGCGTCATCCAATCTTTACATGTGTGCGCTTGTGTGCAGCTCAAAAAATATGATAAGATAAAAACATTCAGCGGAAAGGAGCGGATACGATGGCTGGAGTCACAAAAAAAGCGATCGCCGAAGCATTTTTGCAGGCGGCGCAGCAGAAACCGATCGACAAGGTGACGGTGAAGGACGTTGTCGGCATTTGCGGCATCACCAGACAGACGTTTTACTATCATTTTCAGGATCTGCTCGAGGTTTTGGAATGGCTCATGGCCCAGCGTGTGGAATCGCTGCTGGCGGAGACGCTGGCTGCCAAAACGCCGAAGGAGGCCATCCGTGTGATGCTCTCGACGATCGAAGGCAAGCCGGATTTTGTCGTGCAGCTCATGGCGTCGCGTAAGCGCGAGGAAGCGGAGCGCATCTTTTTTGACGCCGCGCGCACGTATTTCGCGGAGCTGTTGCGTCGCAGCGACAGCCAGCCACAGATCAGATACGCCAGCGATCTGGAGACGGCGCTGACGTTTTATTCCAGCGCCATCGTTGGCGTGCTCATCGACGCCAGCCGCAAACCGAGCGTGGATCTCGATCTGCTCGCTGACCAGTTGCTGCGGCTCCTTAGCGGCGAGCTCCTGCCACATATGGACAAATGTGAGGATTAAACTGAAAAACCCCGGGCGATGACGTGCCCCCAATAATTTGGACACCCGAATTATTGGGGGTATTTCTATTGTCA
>OKRW01002856.1_pt1 | contig 11863 bp, 10 predicted proteins | sample 1601151 | NCBI WGS metagenome assembly OKRW01 (sample SAMEA3541471, study PRJEB24748) | human gut metagenome | biome: human gut; feature: human-associated habitat; material: faeces | place: China | collected 2012 | reverse complement strand
GTATCATTATCAATGTGTCCATAATCATTCATAATTCTTACCCAAATAGCTCCTACTATATTTCCTTGAATTTCTGCAACTAAGGCTTTATCGTGTTTTCGATTTCCAAACTCAATGATATATTCTTGTAATTCTGGACAGTCTATGACTGATTTAGGTGGTGGCTCAATTCCGTCTGGAATATAAATCGCTTCGTACAAAAAGTCACTTAGTAAACAATATTCTTCGCTTCTCATTTCTCGTATTATATAGTCCATAGTTTCACTCCAAATTAAAATTTTATTAAGATAATTTTATCACATCTATATTCTATGCTCAACGGTCAAGACGGAACTTGAACAGGCTTTCAAGCAGCTTTGTTCTGATGTAGTCCTCCATATCAGAGTTATAATAGCCGTTCATTTTGGAGAAATAGCGGATATATCCGGCATAGCGGTCAAGGACAGCCTGTATTGCTATGGGGTCGCCCTCATGTGCCTTTATAATAGTTTCATAGGGGAGAAGTCGGTTACTCATGGGGCAGCACCTCCATTTCCTCTTTCAGCCGCTTCAAGGCAAGCTGGATATGCCGCCCGATTGTGCTGCGTGTCCAGCCGCTTTGTTCTCCGATTTCTTTCTGCTTCAAATGCTGGAAGTAATACAAAAAGATTTCCTCCTGCGACTGTTCCGGCAGTTCGGCAAGAGCCGCCGCAAGGGAACAGTTATCTAAAAATATCGTCTGCCCCCGGACGGAGAATGGATAAGTTTCGCCATAGTCTGGCACTTGAAAATACTCGTCTATGGTGCTTAGTGGGACAAACTTTTCTTCGGTCAAATATTCAAGGGAGATTTCCCGTTTCCACCTCGCCGCCAGCATACGGGCAGCGTCAAAGGACGCATGGCGAATAACAATCCGACAATAGGTATCATGGGTATAGCGGATATGTTCTTTATAGGCTTCCTGTTCAGTCATGGAAACTCCCCCTTTCTTTGATTATGGGAAAGGGCGGCAGCACTTTTGGCTGTCGCCCCTTGATTACCCACCAGCAAGGACAGTTGGGGCTGTCAACGGTGGGCGCAGCCCATTTACTTGCCGTTGACTGGCTCGACTGGGTTTGCTATCTCGTTTAGTATTCCTTTTTCTTGAAAATACTAACGGTCAAAGGATAAGATAAAACATATACCAATAACGAACAGGCAAGTATAGCAATTCCTCCGCATATAAGCTGCGGTGCAGTCATCTTGGGAAATAACGTATTTATGAGAGTAGAAAGCCCCATAACAATTCCAATACCGCAAAGTAAGCTGATTATCAGAAAAACTTCGTTTCGTTCCTCTCCGCCCAAATAAAACAGCGGGAAAAATATTGCTCCCATAAACAGACTAATTCCGATTCCGATAACGAACAGCATGAAAATATCTACATTTCTGTCAAGGGTAACGCCATGCAGCATAATGGAAAGTGCCACGCCAATTCCCGCATAAGCTATTCCCACAATCAACCATAGAATTTGACTTATAAAATAGCTTTTCACAATGTCTGACCGTTTTACAGGAGCAGTCAACTTATATTTGCTCCATTTTGTAGAGCTTTCTTTCCTCAAACCCGCAATCGCATTTAGGGAAAAGCCAATCATTCCTAACAGCGCATAACCCATAAGCAAAGAGGGGCTGATAACAGCGACAACAAAAATGCCTAACAGCAACATAAACACGGAAAATGCCTTTGCATTTGAACGTACAGCAAAGTAATTATTTTTAAGTAGCCCTTTCATACTCGTTCCCCCTTTACTAAAAGCAGCATAATTTCATCAACGGAAACATGGTCTATGACAACGCCTTTATATTTTCTCTGTGCTTCTTTCCCGTTGGAAACCAGCACATCAATTTGAAAATCACGTTTCCGATAGGCAAGAATATCTTTCGGGTCTAATGCAAGGAATTGACTTTCCTTGCAGCGCATAACAGCATAGTTATATACCAAATCATTTTTTGATACGGTCATAATGAGCTTGCCATTATGGATAAAAGTGATGTAATCCGCAACCTTTTCCAAATCGCTTGTGATATGGGAAGATAACAGGATTGAGTGATTTTCTTCCTGCACAAATTCCAGAAAAACGTCCAGCATTTCATCACGCATAATCGGGTCTAAGCCGCTGGTCGCTTCATCCAAAATCAATAATTCCGGGTGGTGCGCCAGTGCAGCGGCAATCGCCAGTTTCATTGTCATTCCTCTGGAATAATGTTTGATTTTCTGCTTCGCTGGCAGGTGGAAGTCCTCTAAATACTTCTGGAACAGGGAATTGTCCCACTGTGTATAAAGCCCCTCCATGACTTCGGATAATTGCTTTGCTGTCCAGTAAGGGGGAAAATTGTCGCCGTCATAAACAACACCAATTTTTTCACGCAAGATTGTATCTGCGTCCAGCATTTCCTGTCCAAACAGCTTTACCGTTCCGCTGTCTTTCGTGATTGTATTCAGAATACAACCAATCGTCGTAGTTTTTCCTGCTCCGTTTTCTCCGACAAATCCTAAAATAGCCCCATACGGTAGGGAAAAGGTCACATTTTCCAATGTGAAATTTGACTTGGGAAATGTCTTGGAAACTTGCTGTAATTCTAAAATATTTTCCATGCTCATTCGTCCTCCTGATAGAATAAAGCCAACAACTCCGTCAATTTTTCAAGGGAGATATTACTTGTCCGTCCAATCTCAGCGGCGGCTTGTAAATGTTCCTCTGCAATACGTTGTTGTTCCTCTTGATAAAATTCTTTGTTTTGTGCTGACACAAAACTCCCTCTGCCTACTGTGGTTTCTATGAAACCGTCCCTTTGCAAATCTTCATAGGCTTTCTGAACAGTAATGACGCTTACCTGAATTGACTTTGCCAATGCTCGCATTGAGGGGATTGCGTCACCAGCTTTCAATTCGCCACTCATTATCATGGCTTTAATCTGTGATGTGATTTGCTCATATATGGGCTTGTTGGCATTATTACTGATAATGATTTCCATACCTCACCGCCTTTTATTTCGCGAATGTACTTAATGTACAAGTACATTATATCATCTATACAATTTTAGTCAACCCAATAAAACAAAATTGTGAGAAGAAATGAGATTGCTATGTATGCCGCCGCTATGGGTAACACCATAACGGCGGTTTTTCAATGCCTATTGGCTATCTCTGTCAAAGGATTTTTTGCGGTGGCTTTTGTCTGTTTCGCTCCTGTATTGTATCTCGTGCAGATGTTTGAGTACACTCTGCTTTTCGGGCGGTCTGCGCTGTTCTTTGTTGGCGGCTGCGGATTTTCTTCTGCTTTGGTATTCCCACTCGACAAGATCACGGTTGTATTGCTCTACAACACTTTCCATTTCTCGGAAAATACGCATAAACGCCTGTACATCGGGATAACCGTCTTTCTTCAGAACATAGGGCAGTTTTTCCAGCTTCTCAGATATTTTCTTTTCGGTCTGCTCTATCTGCTCGGTAAGACTTTTACGCTCTTTGCCTTTGAATATTCCTTTTACTTCGGCAAGCTGTGATTTTAACTTTGGCAGTACCTCGTCCTGCAAGTGTTTGATTTCCGCCGCTTTGTCCTGCGCCTTTATCATCAGATTCCGCATATGGCGAAACTCTGCCATATCAATATCAAGCGTAGGCTTGGGCAGCATATCCTTTTCACGGATAAGGTTTTGCAGAAAGTCTTTTGCCTTTGCCACAATCCCTCGGAACAGATTAGGCAGCCAGCCTTTGCTCTTGATAGATTGGCTTGCTTTTTCGTGTATCTCGGTCTGCTCGACCTCTAAAATCTTTGCGCCATATCCGCTGTCCTGTTCCATTCCTGTCTTGCGGTATTGTCCGCTTCAATCTCGGCGGCTTTGGGGTTATTCATGCCGATTTTCTTGGTAGGAAGATAAACGCTGTTCTTATCAAATACCTTTAACTGTTGTTCGAGATCAGAGATATGCCGATTGATAAGGTCGGTATAAATCGCTTTTACCTCCCGAAGAAAAGGCTCGCTCTTGAATTTATCGTCTTTCACGGTAAAGAGGTGACTTTCGTAAACCTCGCTCTTTTTAATGACGGTACAGCCTTTCCGTAGTGACAGCAGCCGAAGAACGGATTGCTGAAAAAGAAAAATTCCGTGGCACTTTGACAAGTGAAAATGCCGATTGACATTCACCGGCATAAGTGACACTATTATTTTACGCACACCATATGTCACAGTCCCGATTGCCACGGATAGAAAGGGGAATTTTATCTATGGCAAAAGGTTCTGTAAGAAAAAAAGGTAAAAAGTGGTACGCTCGCTTTTACATCGAAGATGAAAGCGGCAGAAAAGTACAGAAAGAGTTTGTAGGAACAGAAAGCAAGTCGGAAACCGAAGCCCTGCTCAGAAAGGCAATCGCTGACTATGAGAAAAAGAAGTTTGTCGGGAAAGCCGAAAACTGAAAACCGTGACCGCCGACCATTTACAGGCGTTTATCGACCTTATGAGCTACGGCGGGATAAACCCAGACGGTACAACTTCAAAGCCTATGAGCAAAGGCTATATGCTGCAATTCTCGGCGATGCTGCAAGACTCATTCCGTTTTGCGGTATTTCCCAAAAAGCTGATAACCTTTAACCCGATGCAGTATGTAAAACTGCGTGGCAAAAAAGAGGAAACAGATATTTTCTCAGACAGCGAGGAAGAAACTGTTATTCCTACGATTACACATGGGGAATACCAAAAGCTGGCGGACTTCTTAACTGGGAAGAAACACCCAGCGCTGCTTGTGGTGCAGATAGCCTATTATGCAGGCTTGCGTATCGGAGAAGTCTGCGGTCTGACTTGGCAGGACATCAACCTTGACGAGCAATATCTAACTGTAAGACGCAGTATGCGGTACAATGGCACAAGGCATAAGCACGAAGTCGGCACGACAAAACGCAGTAAAGTCCGTACCGTTGATTTCTGCGACACATTGGCAGACATCTTACGGAAAGCAAAGACGGAACAGCATAAAAACCGTTTCCGCTATGACGAACTGTATCATCTGAACTACTGTAAGACAGTCAAAGAAAAGGGGCGCACCTATTACGAGGTTTACAGTCTGCAAAGGACGCAGGGAACGCCCGAAGATGACAGGGAATTATCCTTTGTCTGCTTAAAGGAGGACGGTGCTTTTGTTTCTGCAAGTGCAGTCGGTCAGATTTGCCGCAAGGCAAAGGCAGAGGTCGAGGGATTGGAGGACTTTCATTTCCACACACTCCGCCATACCTACACAAGCAATCTGCTTTCAGGCGGTGCAAAACCCAAAGATGTGCAGGAACTTCTCGGACACGCTGAGTCAGTACCACAATGAACATTTATGCCCACTCTACCAGAGAAGCAAAGCGGACTTCCGCAAGGCTCTTGGATAAGGTTGTGGGCGAAGCATAAAAAATTTCCCTTGTTTCGGCTCATAAGGGCAAAAACAAGGGAAAATACATAAGGTTTTGATATTTGATAGGCGGTAAGCCTTGAAAAATCAAGGAATTTCGGAAGATTGAATTTTTAATATCAATTTATGCAAAATCAAACAGCGACAGCTGGTTCGACTCCGGCAGTTCGCCGAGCAGTCCCAGATCTGCCATAAGATCAATGACCGTCTTGGTCGCCTTGGTGCGCTGCCTGAAGTCGTCCTTGGACAAAAACTTGCCGTCCTTTGCCGCCTCGGCAACCGCAATCGCAGCATTGTCGCCCATACCGTCGATCGTGTTTAACGCCGGCATGAGTTTGCCGTCAATCACCTGAAAACGATCCGGCTTTGCGCGGTACACATCAATCGGTGTAAAATCAAATCCTCTGGCATACATCTCCTGCACGATCTTCATATCGCGGTAAGTATCCTGCTCCTTTTTGGAGAGCGAATCTTTTCTCCGCGTGTAATCCTTGTAAAAATATTCAAGACGCTCCTTGCCCTGGCACATGATCTCGTAGTTAAATCCCGTCGCGCGGATCGAGAAATATGCCGCATAGTAGGCAAGAGGATAATATACCTTACAGTAGGCGATACGCCATGCCATCATAACATATGCCGCCGCATGTGCCTTCGGGAACATGTACTTGATCTTCAGACACGAATCTATGTACCACTCCGGCACATCATGCGCGCGCATCTCCGTCTTCCACTCTTCCTTTAAGCCTTTTCCCTTACGCACCGACTCCATGATCGTGAAGGACTGCTCACTGTCAAGTCCCTTCTGGATCAGGTAGATCATGATATCGTCACGGGTACAGATCGCTGTGGAAATCGTTGCCAGTCCCTGCTCGATGAGTGTCTGCGCATTGCCGAGCCATACGTCCGTACCGTGGGACAGACCGGAGATACGGATCAGATCCGAGAACTCCTGCGGCTTGGCATCGATAACCATCTGCATGGCGAAATCGGTTCCAAACTCCGGAATACCGAGACATCCGAGCGGAATTCCATGAATGTCATCCGGCGTCACACCGAGTGCCGATGTATTTTTAAATAAGGACATGACCGACTCATCGTCGAGCGGGATCGTTGTCGGGTCAATTCCCGTCAGATCCTGCAGCATACGAATCATCGTCGGATCATCGTGTCCGAGAATATCGAGTTTTAACAGGTTGTGGTCGATCGAGTGATAATCAAAATGTGTCGTTACCGTCGCTGTCGTCATATCGTTCGCCGGATGCTGTACCGGCGTAAACGTGTTGATCTCCTCTCCCACCGGAAGCACGACGATTCCGCCCGGGTGCTGTCCCGTCGTCCTGCGGACGCCGACGCATCCCTGCACAATACGGTCAATCTCACAGTTCCGCTTGTGGACACCGCGCTCCTCGTAGTAATTCTTGATGTATCCGAACGCCGTCTTGTCCGCCAGCGTACCGATCGTTCCGGCACGGAATGTCTGACCGTATCCGAAAATAACCTCACAGTAGGCATGCGCTTTACTCTGATATTCACCGGAAAAGTTCAGGTCGATATCCGGCTCCTTGTTTCCCTTGAATCCCAGGAACGTCTCAAACGGAATGTCAAACCCGTCTTTTACCAGCTTCTTGCCACAGACCGGACAGATCTTATCCGGCATATCACATCCGCTTCGCCCGGAGAACGCCTTGACCTCCGGCGAATCAAAGTCGCTGTACTTGCAGTAGGCACAGCGGTAATGTGCCTGCAGCGGATTGACCTCCGTGATACCGGACATGGTCGCCGCGAACGAAGATCCGACCGAACCTCTGGAGCCTACCAGATAACCGTCCTCGTTGGACTTCCACACCAGTTTCTGTGCAATGATATACATTACGGCATAGCCGTTGGAAATGATGGAATTCAGCTCACGGTCCAATCGCTCCTTCACGATGGACGGAAGCTCCTCGCCGTACATGCTGTGCGCCTTGGTGTAGCAGATGTCACGCAGCATCTGATCGGAATTCTCAATGACCGGCGGGCACTTGTCCGGGCGCACCGGTGCGATCTTCTCACACATATCGGCAATCTTGCCGGGATTCGTGATGACAACCTCCTCCGCCTTGGTGCTTCCGAGATACTCGAACTCCTTTAACATCTCCTCCGTTGTCCGAAGGAACAGCGGTGCCTGGTCATCGGCATCCTTAAATCCCTTGCCCGCCATGATGATACGGCGGTATACCTCATCCTCCGGATCAAGGAAATGCACGTCGCAGGTGGCGACCACCAGCTTGTTGAATGTCTCGCCCAGCTTTACAATCCGCCGGTTGATATCCTGCAGCTCCTCGACAGAGTTGATGGCGCTCTTCTCATCCCGCAGCATGAAACTGTTGTTGCCGATCGGCTGAATCTCCAGATAGTCGTAAAACTTCACAAGACGGATGATCTCCTCCTCCGGTCTGCCGTCTAAAATCGCACGGTAGAGTTCGCCTGCCTCACAGGCAGATCCGAGCAGCAGTCCCTCTCTGTACTTTACAAATTCGCTCTTTGGCACACGCGGTGTCTTGTGAAAATAGGTCAGGTGTGACATGGAGACCAGACGGTAGAGATTGATGCGTCCGATATCGTTTGTCGCCAGTATGATCGCGTGATGGCTCTTTAACTTTTTCACAAGTTCCGGCGACGTCGCGCCCATCTGGTTCACATCGTCTAACGTCTCCATGCCGCGTTCATGAAGCATCTCGATAAACTTGACAAAAATCTCCGCCGTACATGCCGCGTCATCGACCGCCCGGTGATGGTGATCCAGCGATACACCGACCGCCTTTGCCACGGTATCCAGCTTGAAACGGTTTAACTGCGGCAGCAGGATTCTCGCCAGCGCCACGGTATCTGCGATGGTAAAATCAAACGGCAGTCCCATGCGCTCGCAGTTCTTGCGGATGAATCCAGTATCGAACTCTGCATTGTGTGCCACCATGACGGTCCCCTCGCAGAACTTCATGAATTCGGGTAGGATCTCCTCAATCCTGGGCGCATCGAGCACCATGTCATCCTTGATGGACGTCAGCTGCTCAATATTATACGGGATCGGCACCTCCGGATTGACGAAGGTCGAAAAACGCTCCGTGATAGCTCCGTCCACCACCTTGACGGCACCGATCTCAATGATCTTATTCTTATCCGGCGAAAGTCCGGTTGTCTCCAGGTCAAATACGACATAGCTGTCATTTAAGCTCTGTCCTTTTGAGTCAACGATAATATCCTTCAGGTCATCCACCAGATACGCCTCCACGCCGTAGATGATCTTAAAATCCGAATCCGGCGGAACCGCATGGTTCGCGTCAGGGAAAGCCTGTACATCGCCGTGGTCCGTGATGGCGATCGCCTTGTGTCCCCACTTCATGGCGCGTTTTACAATATCCTTGACATCCGAGACGCCATCCATATCGCTCATCTTCGTATGGCAGTGCAACTCCACGCGCTTCTCCGGGCTGGTGTCTGCACGTGTGGACGTAAAATCCGCAATCTTTTTGATGCCGACCACAGAACCGATCGTAAGCTCACTGTCGAACTTGTCGATCGTCGTCACACCCTTGATCTTTAAAAACGCTCCCTTTGCGAGTCCCCCGTCAAGCAGTTCCTGCAGCTGATCGTTTCTGGTAAAGATTTTTAATACAATCGAATCGGTAAAATCCGTCACGGACATAATCACGATCGTCTTCTCATTCCGGATCTCCCTGGTCTCTAACGTCATGACCTGGCAGCGGATCGTCACCTCTCCCATCTCTCCCACAATCTTCTCGATCGCGATCGGTTCATCCTCGAAATCACGCCCGTAGATCACATCCGGATTGTCCGACTTTTTAAAGCCGCCGCCCTCGAATCTGCGCTTGAATTCCTTCTTCCCTTTTTCGCCATTTCCTGCAGTTTTTCCTGCATGTTCCGTAGGTTTTGCAGCAATTTTTGCAGAAGAAACGGTATTTGTGGTGGCATTGCCGCCTGTACCACCAGATGTTGTTGTGCCATCGGAAACCGCCTCGGCACCGCCTTCTGCGACCGCCGGCACACTCTCCCCGTCGCCATTGCGGATATGTACCTTTTTCATGATGTTTTTAATCTCAAACTGAATCTGCAGATCACTGTTTTTCTTATATTTGCTCTCCTTCGGCTCCTCATAGGCAAGCTCCACCGCCAGATCGAGTCCGCAGCGCTCACAGATCACCTTCTCTAAAAACTCCACGATCTCATGGGAACGTGTCTGTGCGATAATCGTGTTCTCCAGCGTGAGCAGCATGTGGCTTTCGCTCGTAAACTCCATCTTCGCCGTCCGAAGAAGATTGTATTCCATCAGGCTGTAATCTTTCAGTTCTTCTAAAATGCTGTCGCGGTACAGATCAAGCAGCTTTTCCGGCGTATACTGTTCCGAGAGATGATACTTTTCAATGACCTTGACCTGCATCATCCTGCCCTTAAAAATCTGTTGTGCAATGGCAGATTCCAACTGGCGGATATCTTTTTTGTGAATCAGACGCGTGCTGCTTAAATAGACGCGCAGATGATCGCGCTCATGATTCATGCCCACCTTCGTTACTTCCGTCTCCGTCAGCAGATTTTTCATGTCGCCTTCTACCTGCAGTGATGGAAATACATCAAAAAACCGTTTTGCCATGCCCTTTTCTCACTTCTTCCTCAGTCTGTTCTACTTCTGCTGCTCATTCCAGTGCAGCAGCTCATAGCGCAATGCCTCAAGCAGTTCGCCCTCCGGCACCTTTTTATACACTTCCCCGTTCTTGATCAAGAGTCCCTCTCCGATTCCTCCGGCAATACCGATATCCGCTTCCTTTGCCTCACCCGGTCCGTTGACAACGCAGCCCATAACCGCCACCTTGATGTCTAACGGGATGTCTGCCACCATATTTTCCACCTGATTGGCAAGCCCGATCAGATCGATTCTGGTTCTGCCGCAGGTCGGACAGGACACGACCTCCACACCGCCTTTGCGCAGCCCTAAAGTACGCAGAATCAGCTTCGCGGACTTGATCTCCTCCAACGGGTCTCCCGTGAGCGATACGCGGATTGTATCACCGATTCCCTGATGCAGAATGAGTCCCAGTCCGATCGAAGATTTGATATTGCCGCTGATGATGGTGCCGGACTCCGTGATACCGACATGCAGCGGATGATCCGTCTGTGTCGCAATCAGCTCGTGCGCCTTCACGCACATCATCACATCGGAGGATTTGATGCTGATGACCAGATTGTCATACCCCATATCCTCGATCAGATGTACTTTATCGAGGGCACTCTCGACAATCCCCTCCGCCGTCACACCGTGATATTTTTCCACAAGATCTTTTTCCAGAGATCCGCTGTTGACGCCGACACGGATCGGAATCCCACGCTCTTTTGCGGCATCCACCACTGCGCGCACACGCTCTGTACTTCCGATATTTCCCGGATTGATGCGGATCTTATCCGCACCATGCTCGATCGCGGCAAGCGCCAGGCGGTAATCAAAATGAATATCCGCCACAACAGGCATTTTTACAGCATTCTTTAATGCCTCTACCACGGGCACGTCCGCAACGGACGGAACCGTGACCCGTACGATCTGGCAGCCTTCTGCTTCCAGCCGTTTGGCCTGGGCCACATTTCCCGCGATATCATGAATGGGCACATTGAGCATGCTCTGCACTGCAACAGGATTTCCACCGCCCACTGTAACGCCGCCTATACGGACGGCTCGTGTATTCTTGCGCATTGTCTTCCCTCTTTTTATACGATCAGTTTGGTGATATCGTTGAATGTGGCAAAAATCATCAGCCCGATGAGCAGGATAAATCCCGCGGCGTTGATGGCGATCTCATATTTTTGGCTGATGGGTTTTCGGCGGATCGCCTCGATGATAAGGAATACCAGCCGTCCGCCGTCCAACGCAGGAATGGGCAGAAGGTTAAAAATGCCCAGATTGATGGTAATGAGCGCGAGCAGCATCAACAGTGAAGAAAGCCCCAGCGAAGACGCCTCACTGATGGCGGAAACAATGCCTACGGGACCGGACAAATTGTTGACCGCGATACGGCCCGTAATAAGATCCGTCAGGCTGAGCACGACCATACGCCCCAGCGAGAGCGTCCAGTTTCCCGCCTCTTTCAAAACGCTGCCCACCGTCTTTTTCTCGCCCAGCACTTTAAAATCAATGACAAGCTGGTTGACGCCGTTTTCTTCGTAGGTATCGAACACCACATTGTCCAGCTGCACGCGCTTTCCGTCACGCAATACGGTCAAGTCCGCCTGGCCCTGCTGGGTACGGGCGAACTCATAGATGATATCATTTGCGATAAAGCAGCGCCGTCCGTTTACCGCAACGATGGTGTCTCCCACCTGCAGGCCGGACTGCTGTGTGGACGAACCCTCGTAAAATTCCGCTACGGTGCGCGTGCTGATGAGCTGCTGCGAACACACCACGCAA
>OKRW01002853.1_pt1 | contig 11867 bp, 11 predicted proteins | sample 1601151 | NCBI WGS metagenome assembly OKRW01 (sample SAMEA3541471, study PRJEB24748) | human gut metagenome | biome: human gut; feature: human-associated habitat; material: faeces | place: China | collected 2012 | reverse complement strand
TTTTTCAGCAAATATACAATATGGCTGACTCTATCATCGTCGGCCAATTTGTTGGCTCCTCTGCACTTGCAGCTGTCGGGGCCTGCGCAGCGCTGACCAATGTTTTCATTTGTGTGGCACTGGGGGCAGGTGTCGGTGCCGGTGTGCTCGTGAGCCGCTATTTCGGTGCCAGGGAGTATGGAAAAATGAAAACCATCGTGTCAACGTCCTTGCTTAGCTTTTTAATTCTGAGTATAGCCCTTGGTGTTTTTGGATTTTTGTTTTCCCATTCGATGATGAGTGGATTACAGACCCCTGCCGATATACTGGATGACGCAGTGCTGTATCTGCGTGTCTATTTTGTGGGCTTTCCGTTTTTGTTTATGTATAACATTCTTTCCACCATGTTCACTTCCATTGGTGAATCAAAAATCCCACTGGGACTTCTGATATTCTCATCCATCTTAAATATCTTTATGGATCTTTGGATGGTGGCAGGTCTTGGTCTTGGCGTGTTCGGTGCAGCGCTTGCAACCTTGATTGCACAAGGTATTTCCGCCGTGTTTTCGCTGTTGATTTTCTATTATAGGATGCGGCGATATAAGACTCCTTTTTGCCGATTTGACTGGCAGGAGCTGCATTCTATGCTTCGGATTGCCGTTCCGTCGGTTCTCCAGCAGTCTACAGTGTCTATCGGTATGATGATCGTGCAGGCGGTTGTAAATCCCTTCGGTACACAGGCACTAGCGGGGTATGCGGCGACAATGCGGGTGGAAAATGTTTTTTCCTTGATTTTTGTATCCATCGGCAATGCGGTTTCGCCATATGTTTCCCAGAATCTTGGAGCAAAAAAATTTGGGCGTATCAAAAAAGGCTACTACGCCGCACTGGTGCTGGATATATGTTTCGCGGTCCTTGCCTTTATTGTTATTGAAACACTGCACACGCAAATTTCCTCGCTATTCCTTGGTAAAGACGGAACAGCTCTGGCCTATCAGGTATCCGGGGATTATATGAGATGGCTTGGTTATTTCTTCACCTTTATGGGAATCAAAATGGCAACCGATGGAGTCCTTCGTGGCCTTGGAATCATGCGCCCGTTCCTCGCTGCGAACATGGTGAACCTTGCGATTCGCTTGTCCGCTGCTCTGATCTGTGCGCCGCGTTTTGGCATTGCATTTGTCTGGCTTGCTGTACCAGCTGGTTGGCTTGCAAACTTTTTAATCTCCTATGTGGCTCTCAGGAGAGCATGGCCGACTGATAAATGGGACAATCATACGGAAAAATATGGTGATTTTTCTTAAAACTGTGTATAATACATATAAGAATCAGTGGGGAATGAAGTGGAGATAAACTTATAGAAGAGGAGGCTCAAAGCCCAAATCTCATGGTGCTTACAGGGTTCGGTGACTATGCATATCACAGAAAAGACGTTACTGAAGCCACAAAGAATGAGGTGTAAAAATATGTGTACAGCATCAACTTACAAAACAAAAGACTTTTATATGGGAAGAACTTTTGATTATGAGTTTTCCTATGGAGAAGAAATCGTTGTCACGCCGAGAAAATATGTATTCGATTTCAGGCATACTGATAAGCTGACAACTCATTATGCCATGATCGGGATGGCATTCGTAGCAGATGGATATCCGCTTTATTACGATGCAGTCAATGAAAAGGGACTCGGAATGGCAGGTCTTAACTTCGTTGGAAATGCAGTATATGAGGATGCTGCCGTTAATGTGAAAACAAATGAGGTACAAGTGGCGCAGTTTGAGTTTATTCCGTGGGTACTCGGCCAGTGTGGATCGGTTACAGAGGCAAGAAAAAAGATTGCGGGAATGAAACTTACAGGAACGCCTTTCAGTGATCGGCTGCCTGCAGCACAGCTTCACTGGATGATTGCAGATAAGAATGATTGCATTGTTGTGGAGGCCATGGAGGATGGTCTGCATGTTTATGATAATCCTGTCGGAGTCCTTACTAACAATCCGCCGTTTCCTTTGCAGCTCTTTGCGCTTAACAATTATGCGGGAGCATCGCGGAGACAGCCGGAAAATACCTTTGCAGGAACGCTGAAACTGGATGCGTACAGCAGAGGAATGGGTGGAATGGGAATCCCGGGGGATCTGTCCAGTCAATCAAGATTCGTTAAAGTGGCATTCACAAAGCTGAATTCCATTTCAGGAGAAAGTGAGAAAGAGAGTGTGAGTCAGTTTTTTCATATATTAGGTTCTGTCGATCAGCAGCGAGGGTGCTGTGAAGTGGATGAGGGCAAATATGAGATCACGATCTATACATCATGCTGTAATGCGACAAAAGGGATCTATTACTATACAACATACGATAATCATCAGATCTCTGCCGTAGACCTGCATGAAGAAGATCTGGACGCTGACGGGCTGATCAGATATCCGATGATAACAGAATGTGAGATCCATTGGCAAAATAAGAATTAAAAAATATTATATGAGGAGACCAGTTATGAAAAAGTTTTTAGCAGAATTCAAAGAATTTGCAATGAAGGGAAATGTACTCGATATGGCAATAGGCATTATTGTAGGTGCTGCGTTTACATCCATTGTTAATTCGCTTGTAGATGACATTATTTCCCCGGTGATCGGACTGCTCGTGAGGGTCAACTTCAACGATCTGGCAGTATCAGTGTTTGGTGTGGATCTGAAATATGGATCCTTTATCATGGCGATCATTAATTTTGTGATAGTAGCATTTGCACTGTTTGTCCTGGTGAAGACGCTTAATACAGCCAGAAATCTGGGGAAAAAAGCAGAAATGGAAGAAGCTCCGACCACAAAGGAATGCCCATACTGCAAGAGTGAGATCTCTATCGATGCAACACGCTGTCCGCACTGTACTTCCATTTTGGAAGATGAAGCTGCAGCAGATGATAAAATCGAATCGGTAAAGGCCTGATGGATAAGTTCTCTGCTTTAAAATATTATTATGGATACGATACATTTAAAGAGGGGCAGGCAGAGGTGATCGATCAGCTTCTTGACGGGCGGGACGCCCTTTGCATCATGCCCACGGGAGCTGGGAAGTCAGTGTGTTATCAGATCCCTGCACTGCTGCAAAGCGGTACGACCATCGTAGTATCGCCTCTGATTTCGCTGATGAAGGATCAGGTGAACACGTTGCTGCAAATGGATATTTCTGCTGCTTATATCAACAGTTCCCTTTCTTTACAGGAATACCGTGAGACATTGCGCGAAATGAAGCAAAATGGATACCGGATCGTTTATGTGGCTCCAGAGAGACTTCATTCAGAAGCTTTTTTAAAAGTGTGCTCGCAGATACAGATCCCGTTTCTGGCGGTCGACGAAGCGCATTGTATTTCTCAATGGGGTCAGGATTTTCGACCTAGCTATCTTACCATCAGAGATTTTACGAAAAGACTTCCTGATCGACCGACGATCGGTGCGTTTACTGCGACCGCAACGCCGGATGTGAGGCAGGATATCGAAGAACTGCTGGATCTGGAAGATCCGTTTTCTGTTACGACTACCTTTGACCGGCCAAACCTTTCTTTCACGGTAAGACATCCCGACAGCAAGGATAAGGAGCTTCTGAGGACATTGAAAGGTCGTAGAGATCAGTCGGGGATCGTGTACTGCTCCAAGCGAAAAGACGTGGAGAGAGTCTGCGATATGCTCAACGCCAGAGGCTTTGAGGCGACCAGGTATCACGCAGGGCTTGACGATAAAGAAAGGATGGAAAATCAGGACGATTTCATCTTTGATCGGAAGCGGATCATGGTGGCGACCAATGCTTTCGGCATGGGAATCGACAAATCTGACGTATCTTTTGTCATACATTACAATATGCCGAAGAATATCGAGAGCTACTATCAGGAAGCAGGACGTGCCGGTCGTGATGGCAGCAAAGCGGATTGCATTCTGCTGTACGCACCGTCGGACGTCAATACCATTAAGTTTTTTATCGAAAATCCTATGCCGCGGGAGGATCTGGATGAGGATACCCTGGCAGAGATCAAGGAAAAGGATTACGAGCGGCTGCGGCAGATGACGTTTTATGCGACGACGAGGGACTGCCTGCGGGAGTTTATCCTGCGGTATTTCGGAGAAAGAGCTCCTCATTACTGTGGCAACTGCTCCAACTGTCTGACGGAATTTGAAAAGGTGGATTATACCGTGCAGGCGCAGATGATATTGTCGTGTGTATATCGGTGCGAAGAACGGTACGGGATCACCATGATCTGTGACGTGCTCCGGGGCAGTCAGAACCAGCGGGTACTCCATGCCGGACTGAATGATCTTTCCACCTATGGGCTTCTGTCGGATACGCCGTATAAAAAGATCCGACAGATGATCGACGCGTTATTGACGGACGGATTTCTTCGAATGGAGGAATGTGAATATCCGGTGCTCCGGCTGACGGCGGCTTCTGCGGAGATCTTGCGTGGACAACGCCGCGTGGAAACGGAATTTGTCCGGGAAGCGGTGGAGCTCCGAAACGACCGGACGGATGGCCAGACGGTGGAGGACAAGGCTTTGCTGGCAAAACTGAAAAAGCTGAGGCTTCAACTTGCCCGGACTTTCAGCGTGCCGGCATACGTGATTTTTACCGATGTTTCATTGCAGGATATGTGCAGGTATCGGCCGCAGACGAAAGATGAACTGCTTGATATGAAAGGCATTGGTGAGGCTAAGGCGGCTAAATATGGCGAGCGTTTTCTGGAGGTGATCCGGGAGCACGTGATACAGCAGGGGCAAGAAGAGAAGCAGGCTTCAGAAGAATAGGAACAGCTGCAGAGTCGTTCCATCCCACAGGATCTTTTTTACGAATGAAGTGAGAAAGATCCTTTTTTTATGTTGTGACAGCTTGTCGAGATCCAGAGGTGTATTTATATTCAGAAGCTTTTGCAGAGTGCTGCAAAGAGTCTGTAGAATGTCTTCATCTGTCTGTGGTCCGTTGAGATTCTGACAGCTGCAAAGAGCGGTGCCGTGGCGCAGCTTTTTGCTGCAGATATAGTCGTAGGTGGGGAGATCGGTATTTTGGGAACGTCGTTTTGAGACCATAGGGCTGCCGCAGTGACGGCAATAAAGCATACTGCAAAGGAGCCCTTTGGGAGCATCTGGGTTTCCGGGAGCACGGTGGCAATTTGAAAGCAGACTCTGTGTCGTTACCCAGTCTCGTCCGCAGATGATCCCGCGATGCCTTCCTGCGGCGATGATCCAGTGCTTTTCGGTTTGACGCGGTGCACCTTTCTGGCGGTAGTTCCGTTTGTTGTAGGCGAGAAGTCCCTGGCCGGAGCACGAATCAGGTGAGAAACAAAGGTCTGCGTTTCGTTCTGCAAAATAAGAGAATACATCAGAGTCGGCGATACAGTACACCGGATTTTGGAGGATCTGACGAACGGATGCAGGGGAAAACTTTTTGCCGGAGCGCGTGAGCTGACCGCGATTTTGCAGCCAGGATGCGACTTCTGCCGTTTGATGGGTCTGGAGAAAGTGCAGATAAATGGAATGTATGACATCCAGTTCCTCCGGGATTTCCTGTAAGGTGCAGGCGGTTTTCACCTTGCCGTCCAGCAGGACTTCGCAGATTTTTTTTGAGGTGTAGCCCGTAGGCGGGGTGCCGCCTAGCCAGCGGCCGGATCTGGCAAGCAGGAGCATATTGTCGCGAACGCGTTCCGCTATGGTTTCACGTTCCAGCTGAGAAAAAACGGAGGCAATGTACATCATGGCTTTTCCCATAGGGCGGGAAGTATCGAACTCTTCTTTGATGCAAAGAAATGAGATACCGAGACGATTTAGTTTTTCTATGAAAGTGGAAAAATCGCTGACGCTGCGGCTGATGCGATCCAGACGGTAGCAGACGATGAAATCTGGCGGGTCGAGCTGTATGTCACAGAGCATTTTCTGGAATTGAGGACGCTCTGTATTTTTGCCTGAAAACCCTTCGTCCTCATAAATTTTTATATGTGGATCAGGATCGCAGGGGTACTTGGATGAAATATAGCTGCGGCAAAGTTCAATTTGATTTTCAATGCTTTCGCCCTTGCCGGTGTAGATGGATTTTCTGCTGTAGATATAAAAACGCATGATGGTCTCCTTTCGAAGCATGTTGTGGAGATTTATCCCATAAACTGAGAAATAAAGCGTAGTTTCAGAAGGGGAGGAAAGTGGACGTGAAAAAGAACCGGGCACAGAAAATTATGGTAGTGCAGGAACGGGAATGGAGCGAGAAGGAACGGATGGAGAAAAAACAATGGCTTAAAGGTTTTTTTGCAGTGGATTTGCAGGAAAACGTGATTAAAATGGAAAAGTCCTGCAATGTTTCTGAACATGGGGGGAATGCGCCACCTCCTGATGGGAAACTTTAGAGTGTGCGATATCTAGCTCTGGATGACGCCAGCCTGGCGCAGAGAGGCAAGAAGCTGGTTGAAAGCCGTGATCACAACGTCGATGTTACTGTTGGAAGGAATATCTGCGACGGCAGGTCCGGCGGTAACAGCTCCAGCAGGCCCAGTTGCTCCAGTAGCTCCGGTAGCTCCAGCAGGTCCGGTAGGCCCAGTTGCTCCGGTAGCACCGGCAGGTCCCGTTGCGCCTGTAGCACCAGTTGCGCCGGCAGGTCCCATAAGCCCAATTGGACCGGCAGGCCCCATCGGACCGGCAGGACCGGTAGGGCCGATGATTCCGATCATTTCAGGCGGACGTGGTGGAGGACAAGGGGTTGGTGGTGCGGGAGGACAAGGAACACCACAGCTGCCGCTGCAGCACCTTGACGGATTTTTATACTGATTATTCATATAGAACAAACTCCTTTTCTTTTCTTTTCATAATATAATATGTAGCATTTTACTGTAGGGTGAAGAAGGCTGCTGTTATTTTTTCAGAGATTGAAAATACTTTTCATTTTGAAGGTAAGCAGATGTATCAGGGCGATACAGGCCGGCCTTTTTATGGTAGAGTTCTGCTTTTTCGGTATCTCCCAGCCTGTCATAGCAAACACATAGCTGCATGCAGGGTATGTAATCGTAGCAATCATGGAGAAGGAATGCACCGGAAGTCTCATCTTTAGAACATGCCAAGGCTGCACGGTACCAGAAGATAGCTTGCTCGTATTGTGAGTTTTGCAAAAACAATTCTCCGATGCTGCAGCAGATCTCAGCCCTGGGGATGTCGAAGGAAAAGGAATAAAAAAGAATAGCAAGGGCTGCTTCCCGTGCGGAAGAGTGCTGATAACATTGCGCGAGAAGTCTGCAGGCTTCGATTTTATTTTCCTTCCAGCCGGCTGGATCCTGCAAAAATGTGGTAAAATAATGGATAGCTTGATCCCAGTTTTCATGATATAGCAGCTCACGAGCATAGTAAAAAGTATCACGTAACGATAGAGTTTCGCCTTCTGCAAGCTGTTTCTTATATATAAGAAGATTTCGATCGCTGTAGGTGGTTTTAACAGAATAGTGAAAGATCGGGATGTCGAGACGCAATTTTGTGATTTTTTCAGGATGTGGATGCGTCAGTGTTTCGTGAACACGGCCTTCCCATGAAAATCCTGCGTGATTGCGGACAATACGCTCTCGATCAAAGGAAACAAGAGGTTTTCCCGCATCATCCCAGGCGGTGTAGTACGGCAGATAGATCATATCAGCGTTTTGAAAGTTTTTTTCTTTCCATGAAAGGAAGTCTGCCATATGTGAGACTTTGAACACATCGTCAGCATCCATCCAAAAAATATATTCTTGTGTTGCTTTGGAAAAGGAAAAATTTCGAGCAGCAGCAAAATCAGAGTTCCACGGGAAGGAGTAGAGCTTGCTAGTGTATCTGGCTGCGATTTTTTGCGTGGAATCTATGCTTCCGGTATCAACGATGATCGTCTCGTCGAACAATCCCTGAACACTCTCAAGACAGCGTGCCAGAACGGTTTCCTCGTTTTTTATGATCAAGCAGAGGCTTATAGTAGCCATTGGAAAACCTCCCTGTTTTTATAATGAAAAAAAGATTTCCCGCAGGAGGTGGCGGAAAGCCTCTGTTTCGGGAGACTTTGCATATGGCAAACAAAGGTGTTGGAAAATACAGGGTGGACAATGCTGCAACCGTCCAGTCGCTGTACCATTTTTATCCAATTTTGCATTGACCCGTGAGCAGTGCGGTGATAAAATAATACATGAACTCAGGTATAGGAGTAGTGTTGAAGGAGATTTTAAATGGATTATCAAACACAATATAATCAGAAGCTGGTGACTGCTGATGAAGCGGTCAAGGTAATAAAATCCGGAGACTGGGTCGATTATGCCTGGACAACGGGGACTCCGGTAGCGCTGGATGCAGCGCTGGCAGCAAGAGCAGATGAGCTGGAAGATGTAAAGGTTCGAGGCGGTATCCTGCTGTGGACTCCGGAAATCTTTAAAGTAGAAAATACGGCGGAACATTTTACATGGAACTCCTGGCATATGAGCGGGATAGAACGGCGGGCCATCAATGATGGATTTGCTTTTTACAGCCCTATGCGCTTTTCGGAGCTGCCGAAGTATTATAGAGAAAATGTCAGACATCTGAACGTAGCGATGTTTCAGGTAACGCCTATGGATCGATTCGGATATTTCAATTTCGGACCGAATGCATCTCATTTGCAGGCGATTTGTGATGTGGCAGATGTTGTGATCGTAGAGGTCAACGAGAATATGCCGCGCTGTCTGGGCGGATTTGAAGAATCTATCCATATCTCTCAGGTAGATTACGTGGTGGAAGGCGATAACCCGCCGATCGGTGAGCTGGGTGCGGGAGCACCGGCAACGGAAGTAGATGAAAAGGTTGCCAGAATGATCATTGAGGAAATCCCGGATGGAGCGTGTCTGCAGATGGGGATTGGCGCGATGCCGAACGCTGTTGGTGCGATGATCGCAGAATCAGATCTGAAGGATCTTGGCGTACATACAGAAATGTATATCGACGCTTTTGCAGATATTGCTATGAACGGGCGGATCACAGGAAGAAAGAAGACTCTTGATAAGGGACGGCAGGTGTATGCGTTTGCAGCCGGAACACAGAAAATGTATGATTATCTCAATGACAATCCGGAATGTATGTGTGCGCCGATCGACTATACCAATTCAATTGAAAAAATCGCATCGATAGATAATTTTATTTCGATCAACAATGCAGTCGATGTGGATTTATATGGGCAGATCAACGCAGAAAGCGCGGGAACAAGACACATAAGCGGCGCTGGCGGACAGCTGGATTTCGTTATGGGAGCATATCTTTCCCGCGGAGGAAAAAGCTTTATCTGCTTTTCTTCCACATTTACATCAAAGGATGGGACAGTGCATTCGCGGATCCGTCCGACACTGGCAGAAGGATCGATCGTTACGGATACAAGAGCCAATGCTCATTATGTGGTTACTGAGTATGGAAAAGTATGCCTGAAGGGTATGTCCACCTGGCAGAGAGCAGAAGCACTGATCGGGATCGCACATCCAGACTTCCGCGATGACCTGATTCGTGATGCTGAGAAACAAAAAATCTGGAGAAAGTCAAATAGACGATAACCCTCCCAAGGATATCGTATAAAAAACTAATAATATTACCTGTAAAATTTGTGAAATTTTACAAAAGAAAAGAGCTTCCAAGCAAAACACTGCAAAGGAAGCTCTTTTTTTGATTTTTTGTGTCGCAAATGCAAAATAAATAGTATATAATAGTGGATGCTGACAAAAATTGAGTCAAAAGTATAATTATAAAGGAGTGAGCAGGGTTGGCTAAAGCAAAAGTTGTAATAAGAAAAGACAGATGTAAGGGGTGCGAGTTATGCATTTCCGTTTGTCCAAAACATATATTGGCTATTGATGATACGGAAGTTAATATCAATGGATATCACGCCGTGAATATCATCGCAGAAGAAGAATGCATTGCATGTGGCAGCTGCGGCATTATGTGTCCGGATGGTGCCATCAATATATACAGAGTTGAATAGAAGGAGCAAGGAAATGAGTACATCAGAAAAAAGATTAATGAAAGGGAACGAGGCGTTTGCCATCGCAGCGATCCGCAGCGGATGCAGATTCTATTTCGGATATCCGATCACGCCCCAAAATGAGATCCCGGAATATATGTCGAGAGAACTTTCTAAAGTGGGAGGATCTTTCATTCAGGCAGAGAGTGAGCTGGCAGCTGTCAATATGGCATATGGCGCGTCGGCGGCAGGCGGAAGAGTGCTGCTGTCATCTTCTTCACCGGGGATCGCACTGATGCAGGAGGGAATGTCTATATTCTGTTCTGTGCAGCTTCCGCTGGTGTTGTTAAATGTTATGAGAGGCGGTCCTGGAATCGGAACGATCCAGCCGTCCCAGGCAGATTATAACCAGGTGACTCGCGGCGGTGGGAACGGAGACTACCACATCGTCGTATATGCACCCAGCTCCATCCAGGAAGCGGTGGATATGATCGGCAAAGCATATGAAGTGGCTGATGAATACAGAAATCCGGTCATCATTGCAGTAGACGGTATGATCGGTCAGATGATGGAACCTGTCGTATTGCCGGAAGATCAGGGCTATACAAAGGAAGAGGATATTCCGAAGAAAAAACCCTGGGCACTGGTGGGCCACAAGGATCAGAGAGATCGCAACGTCATAAAGTCTTTGCAGCTGAAGCAGGAACTTCTGGAAGAAGAGATCATGGCGTACTGGCCAAAATACGAAAGAGCGCAGCGCGAACTGCCGGAATACGAAGCAAGAAACCTGGACAAGGCTGAAGTTGTTTTCGTGGCGTATGGTTCGACCGCACGTGTCGTTTTAGAAGCAATGGAAATTTTGCAGAAAGAAGGTATTGAGACTGGGCTGATCCGTCCGAAGACTCTCTGGCCGTTCCCGGATCAGGCATTTGAAAACCTGGGAGACAATGTGAAAAGAGTTATTTCCGTTGAGCTTTCTCAGGGACAGATGATCAATGACGTGAAGCTGGCGCTCAACGGAAGGCATCATGTGGATCTCATAAACCGTGTGGGCGGCATGCTGCTCAGCCCTGCAGAGATCGCAGAGAGAACTAAGACACTGATGGGAGGCACGAAATAGATGAAACCTGTCTTTGAATTTACCAAAGGCATGCGGGAAATGACCACGAGTTACTGCCCGGGATGCACGCATGGAATTGCACATAGACTGATCATGGAAGTATTGGAAGAAAAGGGCGCACTGGGGAATGCTATCGGTGTTTCTCCGGTAGGATGCTCTATCGTGGCACACCAGTTCATGAACGTGGACATGATGGAATCCCCACACGGAAGAGCCCCAGCTGTAGCATCCGGCATCAAGAGAGTTCATCCGGATTCGTATGTATTCACATATCAGGGAGATGGGGATCTGGCGTCCATCGGAACAGGAGAAATCATCCACGCTGCCCATAGAGGCGAGAAGTTCTGTACGTTCTTCATTAACAACGCAATCTTCGGTATGACGGGAGGACAGATGGCTCCGACGTCATTGATCGGTCAAAAAACGACGACCAGTGTGGAAGGAAGAACGGTAGAGCAGGCGGGAGCGCCACTGCGTATTTCCGAAATGCTGGCGACCATAGACGGCGCTGTTTATGTGGAACGAGTTTCCCTGCATTCTCCGGCGGAAGTAAGGAAAGCAAAAAAAGCAATCCGGACTGCCTTTGAAGTGCAGGAAAAGAAACTGGGGTTTGCTTTTGTAGAGTTTCTGTCTACCTGCCCGACTAACTGGGGTCTTTCTCCGGTGGCTGCGCTGGATTTTATCAAGGATAAGATGATCCCATATTATCCGGTAAAAAATTTCAAGTCTGTGGAGGAGGTAAAGTAACATGGCGACAACGAGAATGCTGCTGGCGGGATTTGGAGGACAAGGTGTGCTGCTGATCGGCCAGATGCTGGCCTACGCC
>OKRW01002844.1_pt1 | contig 11911 bp, 9 predicted proteins | sample 1601151 | NCBI WGS metagenome assembly OKRW01 (sample SAMEA3541471, study PRJEB24748) | human gut metagenome | biome: human gut; feature: human-associated habitat; material: faeces | place: China | collected 2012 | reverse complement strand
TATCGATACGCTTCGTAAGGTTTTTGAGCTCAACGGCTTCATCGGCATTGAGACGCGAGCGGTGGAAACCGGCGCTTCTTTGCTGAAAAAAGGCGAGACCAGCAAGGAGATTTACCTGCTGAGCCGTTTGCAGGAGGTCGGTCATGAATCCGACACTCCGATTGAAGAGCGTTTGGGCCTGCATTTCGATCTGACCGTGCCGCTGAGCCGGTATGTGGTCGAGCACTCGGGTGCGTTGGCGTTCCCGTTCAAGCGCTGGCAGATTCAGAAGGTGTGGCGTGGCGAGCGTCCGCAGGAAGGCCGCTTCCGCGAGTTCGTACAGGCCGACATCGACGTGATCGGCGCCGGCGACCTGCCCGACCACTATGAAGTGGAACTGCCGCTGGTCATGGTCTCCGCACTGGAAGAGCTGCGCGCGTATGGCCTCCCCAAGGCCACCGTGCACGCCAATAACCGCAAGTTGTCTGAGGGGTTCTACCGTGGCCTTGGCCTGACGGACGTCGAAGGCGTGCTGCGCGAGATCGACAAGCTCGACAAGATCGGTGCCGATGAGGTGGCCCGACTGCTCACCGAGACCTGCGGCGCCACCGAAGCACAGGCGCGCGCCTGCCTCGAATTGGCCGAGCTCACCGCCTCCGATGGTGCCGAGCTTGCCGCCAAGTTCGATGCGCTGTGCGAGGCTCACGGCATCGTCAAGGATTCCGAGTCCTACACGCTGGCTCGTCAGGGACTCGATACCCTGGCCATGATCGTCGACGAAGCCGCCGCCATCCGCCCCGGTTCCGTCATCGCCGACCTGAAGATCGCCCGCGGTCTCGACTACTACACCGGTTCCGTCTACGAGACCTTCCTCGACGGTGCCGCATCACTCGGCTCCATCTGCTCCGGTGGTCGTTACGACAATCTCGCTTCCCAGGGCAACCGCAAGTACCCGGGCGTGGGCCTGTCCATCGGCCTGAGCCGACTGGTCAGCTACATGCTGCACACCGCCGGCGCTCACGCCAAGCGTGTCAGCCCGGCCGCCGTGCTGGTCGCTGTGTGGAATGAAGAGGACCGCCCGGCCGCCAACCGTATTGCGAACCAACTGCGTGCGCGCGGCATCGCTACTGACGTGGCACCCACCGCGGCCAAGCTTGGCAAGCAGATCAAGTACGCGGACAAACTCGGCATTCCGTACGTGTGGTTCCCGGCCACCGCTGCCGAAGGTGCGGAAGGCGCAGAGCCCGCTGGCGACGAGGTCAAGAACATCGTCACGGGCGAGCAGGTTGCCGCCGATTGCACGTCGTGGGAGCCGGATACTGTGGTTGCCCAGCAAACCGTCGAAATCTGACGTATTCGCGCGAAAAATCGAGGAGAAACAAGACAATGAGCCAGACGGCTTACAGAACACATCATGCCACTGAAGTGACCGAGGCCCTGGTCGGCCAGAAGGTCACCCTTGCCGGTTGGGTTGACCGACGCCGTGATCACGGTGGCGTGGCCTTCATCGACCTTCGTGATTCGACCGGCCTCGTGCAGGTCGTCATTTACGACGAGGATATGGCCCGCCCGCTGCGCAGCGAATTCGTGATTCAGATTACCGGCGAAGTGCGCCTGCGCCCGGATGGCAACGAAAACACCCATCTGGCCACCGGCAAGATCGAGGTTGTGGCCGAGACCATCGAGATCCTCGCCAAGTCCGACGCTCTGCCGTTCCAGGTTTCCACCGCTCTCGAGAATGAGTCCGAGAACAAGCTGCCGGGCGAGGACGTGCGTCTGAAGTACCGTTACCTCGACCTACGCCGTCCGTCCATGCAACACAATCTGAAGCTGCGTTCCGACATGGCTAAGGCCGCCCGCCACGCGCTGGAAGACATGGACTTCACCGAGGTCGAGACCCCGACCTTCATTAAGTCCACCCCGGAAGGCGCCCGCGACTTCGTGGTGCCGGCCCGTCTGGTGCCCGGTTCCTGGTACGCCCTGCCGCAGTCCCCGCAGTTGCTCAAGCAGCTACTCATGGTCTCCGGCGTCGAGCGCTACTACCAGCTTGCCCGCTGCTACCGTGACGAGGACTTCCGCGCCGACCGTCAGCCCGAGTTCACCCAGCTCGATATGGAGATGGCCTACGTGGACCAGGAAGATGTGATGGCCATGACTGAGAAGGTCATCGCCGCCATCTGGAAGTCCGCCGGCTATGAGGTCCAGCTGCCGCTGCCGCGCATCACCTGGAAGGATGCGATGGACAAGTACGGCTCCGACAAGCCGGACCTGCGCTTCGGCAACCCGCTGGTGGAGCTGACCGAATACTTCAAGAACACGCCGTTCCGCGTGTTCCAGGCCCCGTACGTGGGTGCCGTGGTCTTCAAGGGCGGTGCCGCCACGCCGCGTCGTCAGTTCGACGCTTGGCAGGATTGGGCTCGTCAGCGTGGCGCCAAGGGCCTTGCCTACGTGGTCTTCGGTGAGAACGGCGAGCTCAAGGGCCCCGTCGCCAAGAACCTGTCCGATGAGGAACGTGCCGGTCTGCGCGAGGCCGTCGGCGCCGAGGAGGGTGACGCCGTCTTCTTCGCCGCCGGTTCTCGCGAGTCCGCCCAGCTGCTGCTGGGTGCCGTGCGTGTGGAGCTCGCCTCCCGCGAAGGCCTGCTGGATCCGAAGAAGTTCGCTTTCACTTGGGTCGTGGACTTCCCGCTGTTCAAGCCCACCGACGATCCGGATGATGACGATGTGGCTGTCGGCCACTCCAAGTGGACCTCCATGCATCATCCGTTCACCATGCCGAGCAAGGATTGGATCGACAAGTTCGACAAGGATCCCGAACACGCCATGTCCGACTCCTACGACATCGTCTGCAACGGCGAGGAGATGGGCGGCGGTTCCGTTCGTATCCATCGTGACGACATCCAAGCCCGTGTGCTCGATGTGCTGGGCATCACCAAGGAAGAGGCCGACGAGAAGTTCGGCTTCCTGCTTGAGGCATTCAAGTACGGCGCTCCGCCTCACGCGGGTCTGGCCCTCGGTTGGGACCGCACCGTGTCCATCCTGGCCGGTGCAGACTCCATCCGCGACGTCATCGCCTTCCCGAAGGCCGGCGGCGGCCGCGACCCGCTGACCGGTGCTCCGGCCCCGATTTCCGACGAGCAGCGCGCCGAGACTGGCGTCGACTACGACCCGGACGCCGACGAAAACTAATCTACGGAGCGTATACCGCCTTTCCTCAGCACTCGACGCACCTTAGTGCGCCTTCGGCTTCGAACGGCGGTCTCCGCATGCGTAGATTCATTTTCGAGGAGTAATGCTCCGGTGCTATTAGCCGCAAATGGCCCTTGGAATAATTCCAAGGGCCATTTGCTTTTTGCGGGTGGGGCCCAATGTGCCAAATACCTGCCAAGGGGTGCCAAATACTCCGCCCGATGGCACCTCCGCCATGCGGCAAACCTCGCACCATGCGGTGTCCCCCTTGGCGTTTGCCGATTATCCCCTCATGGGGCAGTAACTTCTTCATGGGGCGGTAAACAACCCATGGGGCGGTGAAAACCCCATGGGGCGGTAGGTCAAAATGGCTTAATTCCGCGGTTTCACAATTTCTTCAAACCGCCCCATGAGCAAATTGCCGCCTCATGGGGGAATTGCCGCCCCATGAGGAGCAATCGCAACTCCGTATTTGATCAATGTTGTGAGGCTTTGTTGTGTTTTGCTTGTTTCCGCCTCCTGTATTCCCCTTTGCGCGCATTGATGGTAAGGCTGCCGTCTATTAATACCCGGCATGAAGGTTGAGGACGGCCAGGAAGCGGTATTTGCATCGCGGTGGCAACCTCTTGTGCGAAGGCACGTTGTTTGGCGGTGTTCCACAGGTCATCGGCGAACACCTCGATGACGGTCCAGCCCAATTGCCGCAGACGTCGACGTTTTTGCTGGTCCCGCACATATTGTTTGCGGAAGCGACGGTGATGATCGCCATCATATTCAATAGCGACTTTGTATTGTGGATAAGCCATGTCAACGGTGTAGGTGTATCCGTTCTCTGAATCGGTAATGCCGTATTGTGTTTGCGGTATGGGCAGGCCGAAAAGCATAAGCGCCAAGCGTGTACGAGTTTCCTGAACGGAATCCGATGGTTTTACGAGCTTCAGCGCCGCCTCACAACGCGCACGGCCAATAACGCGGTGAAAGGCCGTTAGTCGTTGAGTGAATTGTTCAATGGCATATCCATAACGTCTGATGAGCGCTTCAGCCAGCACCACTAATTCAGTGAGGTTGAGATATTGGGCAAACTGTATCCACGCATCCATGGGATGCATGCAGGTTACGCCGTTTGAGAAAGCGATACTGTTGAACTTTGCATTCCATATGCGATAGTCGACATTGTCCAATGAAGAGCGGGTCCCCTTGCTCCTCACCGTCACATAAAAATCCTTCTGCGGCAACGTGCTGTGCCTCGGCAACTCCACGCCGCATAATTCCAATGCGGTATACAGCGAGAAACACAACGTGCGTTTCGTGCGCACTTTGCCCAGCAGATTCCAACAGGCCGTGTTCTTGGCCGTGGCTTTGGCGTCAAGATCTTTGCGCAGATAGTTGTTGATTTCGCCATTGTGCGGCACTTCGCTGTATCCGTTCATGCGCCGAGCGTAGCGCATTCCACGGTGGCACAGGGGCAAAACCGAAAAATGGGGATAACTTAAGCGGCGCGAACCGGTTATCCACCGGCATATCGTGTGCCGCGCCCGGTTATCCACCGCGCTTCGGGAGTGTCGTCCACCGTATAACAGCACTCATCGTGTGCGAACAGCTAGCCACGCTCAAAATGCCTAGCGCATTTATACGAATACGACATGGGAAACGGCGAGACCAGCCCCACACAATACAAAGTGACCGCCAGCCATGCGCCCGACTGCGGCATACACGGCAGCAACGCCAACGACACCAAGGCCAAACATGGAATCAGCAGATAGGACAACACGTGCCCGCTTTGCCGTCGCAGCAACGTCTCAGCCACCACGCAGCAGGCAATCAGCGCACAGCAGACGCCGAGCGATGCGCGACTCAGCGAGAATGTATGCCGATGCCCAATGCCGCCTTCACGATGTCTGATGCGGAAATGAGACATCGACTGAGCAACTGTGTGGACATACTGTGAACACGTTGGAAACGTCGGTGTGCTATCCTCCCACTCATGTCTGAAACGAACAATGAAACAGCAGTGCGTTCGCGCGCGACAAGCACAACATCACCGAGCAAGGCCAAATTGACCCCGCTGGTTTCCGGCAAAGAGGACCCGAACCGTCCGCTAGTCGAACTGACCCACGTCGAAAAGCACTTCGGTGCTTTGCACGTCCTCAAGGACATCAACCTGACCGTCGCCAAGGGTGAGGTGCTGGTGGTCGTGGGCCCGTCCGGCTCAGGCAAGTCCACGATGTGCCGCACCATCAATCGCCTCGAGACCATCGATTCCGGCGACATCCGCATCGACGGCAAGCCCCTGCCACAGGAAGGCAAGGAGCTCGCGAACCTCAGGGCCGAAGTTGGCATGGTGTTCCAGTCGTTCAACCTGTTCGCCAACAAAACCATTCTTGAAAACGTGACGCTGGCCCTCATCAAGGTGCGTCACATGGACAAGAAGGAAGCCGAGCAACTGGCCATGGACCTGCTCGCCCGCGTGGGCGTCGACTCCCAGGCCAGCAAGATGCCCTCCCAGCTCTCCGGCGGCCAGCAGCAGCGTGTGGCCATCGCACGCGCCGTGGCCATGAATCCGAAGATCCTGCTGTTTGACGAGGCCACGTCCGCACTCGACCCGGAGCTGGTCGGCGAAGTGCTCAACGTCATCCGCAGCCTCGCCAAGGAGGGCGCCACGATGATCCTCGTCACGCACGAGATGCGCTTTGCCTATGAAGTGTCCGACAAGGTCATCTTCATGGACAAGGGCAAGATTGATGCCATGGGCACACCGAAGGAGATCTTCGAGGAGCGCCCGACGGCACGACTGCGCGAATTTCTGTCCACATTCACCACACCCATCGTCACGGGCAATGCAAAGGCGGACTGAACCATGGCAGAAAGTATTTACGAATCGCTCGGCGTCCGCACAGTCATTGATGCCTGGGGCACGGTCACGGCGCTAGGCGGCTCGCTCATGGCGCCCGAGGTGCTGCAGGCCATGCAGTCAGCGGCCGGCGCCTTCGTGGACATGAGCGAGCTGCACACGGCAGCAGGCCGGCGCATCGCAGACCTCCTCGGCGTGGAAGCCTGCTGCGTCACCTGCGGCGCAGCTGCAGGGCTTGCCATTGCGGCGGCCGCCTGCATGACGGGCACACGCCGCTCGTATGCCTATCAGCTGCCGGACACCACCGGCATGAAAGACGAGATTCTCTGCCTCAAATGCCACCGTGACCTCTACGATCAGGGCATGCTGCTCTCAGGCGCGCACTTTGTGGAGATCGGCGTGACGTCATCGGCGTTTTTGCAGCAGATCGAGGACCGCATCACCGAGCGCACGGCGGCGTTTTTCTACACGTCCGAGGCCGAGACCATGCGTGGCTCGATCCCGCTGCCGGAGATCGCGGCGCTCTGCCGCGCGCACGGTATCCCCATCATCGTCGATGCGGCGGCCGAGCTGCCGCCGAAGGCGAATATCCGCAAATACCTCGACGACGGCGCGTCCCTCGTCGTGTTCAGCGGCGGTAAGGAGATCCGCGGTCCGCAGGCCTCGGGCATGATCCTCGGCAGCCGCGAGCTGATCGCCGCGTGCGATCTCAACTGCTGCCCGAACTACGGCATTGGCCGCCCCATGAAGGTCGACAAAGAGAACATCTGCGGCCTTGTCAAGGCGGTGGAGCTGTTCGTGCAGCGCGATTATGATCAGATCATGGCGCAGTGGGACAGCTATGTGGACACGATCCGCGCAGGACTTTCCGACTGCCCGGGTCTGGAGATGACCATCGGCATTCCGACCGAGCCCGGCGTACAGCCCGCCTGCATCCGCCGGCTCTTCCTGCGGCCGCTGACCATGCCCGCTGCTGCGCTGCGTCAGGCGCTGATCGACGGTGAGCCGAGCATCTACACCTTCCTCTATCAGGATCAGATCGTGATCAACCCGCAGTGCCTGCAGGCACATGAGCTCTCCCCTATCGTGCAGGCGATCCGCGGGATCCTGATGCAGCATCGCTGAGATTTGCAAAGAAAGGACCCTTCCCTTATGCACGAGTATCCCTACCGTACCTGCGCGGAGATCGACCTCAACAAGCTCCAGCGCAACCTGCAGCGCCTGCGCGCGCTCATCGGGCCGGACTGCCGCATCATGGAGGTCATGAAAGCCGATGCCTACGGCCACGGCCTGCGCGTATGCGCCGAGTATGCCGCGCCCTATGTCGACTGGTTTGCGGCCGCCACGCTTGAAGAGGCGCTTGCCGTGCGTGCAGCCGCACCGCACACGCCCATCCTCATCTTTGGCGGCCTGCTCGACCCGGAGATCATTCAGGCGGCACAGCACGGTCTGACCATCAACGTGTTCTCACTCCAATATGCCAGCCATGTGCAGGCGCTCCTGCAGCCGATGGGGCTGCATGCCGATGTGCACATCAAGGTGGACACCGGCATGAACCGGCTCGGGCTCCACGCCCGGCCGGGGCACTGCGCACAGGCCGTTTCGGACGCCGCGCGAATCTGCGCGCTCGATCGTCTGCACGTGACTGGCATATATACACATTTCGCCTGTGCCGACTCGACGGATCCCTCGGACAGTGCGTTCACGGGCGCGCAGTTCGCAGCCTTTCAGGAGGTCTGCAGTGGACTGGAAGCACTGGGCATCGACCCCGGTCTGCGCCACTGCGCCAGCACCGGCGGTCTGCTTGTGCATCCGGAATACCGCTGCCAGATGGTGCGCGCCGGCATGTTCGCCCTCGGCATGAGCTACAGCGCCGAAAGCGCGCGCGCATGCGCCCTTGAGCCCATTCTGACATGGTACGCCAAGGTCGTTGACATCCGCACGGTCGAGCCGGGCGAGAGCGTCAGCTACGGACGCATCTTCACCGCCGAGCGTCCCACGCGTGTGGCCGTGCTGTCGGTCGGCTATGCCGACGGCTACTCCCGCGCCTTCTCCAACCGGGCGCGGGTGCTCCTGCATGGCAAGTATGCGCCTGTACGCGGCAAGACGTGCATGGACTTCACCATGGTCGACGTCACGGACATCCCCGATGTTGCCGTCGGCGATCAGGCTGTGCTGCTCGGAGCGGACGGCGGACAGTGCATCCCCGCCGACGAGCTGGCGGCGCTCTTGCCGGACGGCACGAACGGCGGCGTCACGGCGGACATTCATTTCCGCGTTCGCCGCGTGTACCGCTATGACAACGCGACCGTCGCCGTCAGCGACGTGCGCTACTGAGTTTTCGCGAAAAGAGCAGACAGGTGTACCCTGTCTGCTCTTTTTCTGTCCAAAAAGGATCTGTTCCAGCAATCGAAGAGCCCCCGTCCGGCGGTCTGCCGGACGGGGGCTTTGATATCCCCGCGCTCAGGCGCTGAAGCTGACGCTCTTGGCGGCTTCGATGAAGCTCGGCTCATAGGCGTCAAAGTTGTCCTTTTGGGACGCGAACTGCACCATCCAGAACCCGTCGTCAGCCTCGTAGAGAACGGTGAGGTAGCGGTAGGTGACGTTCTGCTCCTCGTTCTTGAAGTCATACAGCATCGTCGGGTTGCCGTCGATGGGCTCGCCGTCGACGATCGCTTTGTCTTCATTGGCCCCCTTGACGAACTCGACATACTGCTCAAACGTCACGTCTTCCACGCCGGCTTCGGCAAACTCCGCCTTCGTCTCATGGAGGGCAAGCACGATCGCCGTGTCCGCAGCGTAGCCAACGGTGTAGCCCTCAAGCGATTCCTGGCTGAAGTCGGTCGTGAGCGTGATCTGCATGCCCTCGGCGTCAAAGAGCTTGGCTTTGGCATCAAAGGGGTTGGTGCTGCCGGTGCTGCCGCAGCCGGCGAGCACGGCCACAAGAAGCAGCGCGCAGACAATTGTCGTAAATGTGCGTTTCATACAGAGATCTCCTCTTTCTATTTTCTATGACAGCGGCTTACTGCGCCGGTTTGTCCGTTTTGGGCTGGTACTGATACGGCTCCGGATCGGGCTCGGCATAGCCGGTGGCGATGTCGAACTGCTTGGTCAGCTGCGTGAGACCGAGCTTCGTCACCATGAGCTCACCGTAGGCGAGGTCATCCTGGAAGCCGTTTTCGCGGCACTCATCCAGACCCGCCTTGGCGTCCTCGAGCTCGGAGAGACACTGCTCGTACAGATCCTCGAGCTTGCCGAGCGCCGTGACGGCGTCGTCGGTGTTGCCCTCGGCGGGGCAGACGGCCTCAAAGCGGCGGCCGATGCGCACGATCGCGGCATAGCTCGCCTGCAGCATCGCCAGCGTGAGCGCGCCGGCCTGTCCGGCGGCCTCGCTCTGCTTCATGCCGGTGATCATGTCCGACACATCCCCGACCCACTGCTTGTGCACGCCCTTGAGTTGGCTCAGGCGCTCATCGATCTGTGCCGCGGGATGGCGGTTGGCGGAGTAGCCGCCCTTTTTGAGTTTACGGGTCAGACGTTCCATAGTAGCACCCTCCAATTAGAATTCTTGATCAATCGTCCACGTCGAGTGCTTCCAGACCCTTGGCGGCAATGGGACGGCTGTCGCCATGGCGGACGAAGAGCATGGTCACAAACGCGCCGGCCACGAAAATGGCGGCATACGGGAAGAGCACGACCTTGTCCATCAGGAAGCCGGAGAACATCGGCGTGATGACCTGCGCGGCCATGCTGGCCGTGTAGTAGAAGCCGGTGTAGCGGCCGACGTCGCTGCCGGAGCACATCTCAACGACCATCGGGAAGGAGTTGACGTTGATGGTCGCCCAGCCGATACCGGCGAGGCAGAACATCGCGTTCATGAGCATCGTGGGGCTCTCGGAATTGAGGAACGCAGCCACGCCGAACGCGATGGCCAGCATCACGACGCCGCCGAGAATGGTCTTTTTGCGGCCGATCTTGGACGCGACGATGCCGACGGGCAGGTAGGCCACGATCGCGGCGGCCTGCGCGAGCATGAGCGTGAGGTTATAGTCCTTGTGCAGGATGTTGCTCGCGTAGACGGAATATTTCGACGTCACGGCGTTGTAGCCGAAGAACCACAGCACGATCGACAGCAGCAGGAAAATGAGCGAGCGGCGCTCGGCCTTGCCGAGCTTGCCGGAGGCGACGGGCGTGTCGCCGTCGTCACCATTGTCGATGCCGAAGTGCTTGCTGTCGGCCTGCATCTCAGCGACAAACTTCGGCTCGTTGACCGTCAGGCGGAAGATCAGCAGCGCAAGCACCATGAGCCCCGCAATCACGGAGAAGTAGGCAGTGTAGCTCATGAGCGAGTTGCGCACGGAGCTCGTGGCGAAGCCCATGCCGATAGCCAGCACGAGGATGCCGCCGCCGGTACCCATGAGGTTGATGACGGCATTCGCCTTACTGCGCAGCGGCTTGATGGTAACATCAGGCATGAGCGCAACGGCCGGAGAGCGGAACGTAGCCATGGCGACGAGCACGACCAGCAGCAGCGCGATGAAGCCGATGAGCGCACCCGGGTGCTGCAGCGTCGTCTGGTGGGCGTAGGCCTGACGCGCAGGCACGACGTAGTTCGTGTAGTCGTGGTTCGTGACGGTCTTGCCCTCGGCATTGGTGACCTGGCTCGTGATGGCGGCAAACTCGTCCTCGGTGAAGGTGTCGGAGAGCACGAAAGTCTCGCCGTCGGGCGTCTTGAGCGTGCGGTCCGCCTCCTTCTGATAGACGATGCGCAGTGCGGCGGGATCATCGATCGCAGCAGCGCCGTCGAGATTCTTCAGCTGCGCGTCGTCAACGAGCGACAGACTGATGAAGGCGATGGCGGCGACGATCGTGCCGATGAGGATAAACGGTGTGCGGCGGCCGCGCTTGCCGGAGTGCTTATCCGAGATCGCGCCGAACAGCGGCAGCAGAAACAGCGCCAGAATGTTGTCGAGCGCCATGATGACACCGGACCATGCCTGCGACATACCGAATTTGTTGGTCAGGATCAGCGGGACGGTGTTGTCGTAAGCCTGCCAGAACGCGCAGATCAGGAAAAAGGCAAAGCCAACGCAGATGGTGCGTTTGTAGTTGAGCTTCACAGGGTTACCTCCAAGTTTGTTTCAAATCCGTACCATTCTACAATACCTCGCCGTGCAATTCAACAGGCATTTGACGAAATGCAGAAATTGTTGTTTAATAAGGGACAGCAGACCGGCGGCTCACGCCGCCAAAAGGAGGACACATTATGAATTGGAAAACCGCTTGTAAGATCGCCGCACCGGCCGCAGCCTGCGCAGGTGCGTTTGCATTTCTGGTCGCGCCGGGCCGCGCAACGCGCGCGCAGAAGGCGCCGTTTTTGTGCCGCAACTATGCGCACCGCGGCCTGCACACCGAAGACGGCTCCGTGCCGGAAAACTCGCTGCCGGCGTTTCGCGCCGCGGCCGAGGCGGGCTACGCCGTCGAGATGGACGTGCATCTGACGGCCGATGACCAGCTTGTCGTGTTCCATGATGACACGCTCGAGCGTATGTGCGGCGTGCAGGGCGTCATTGATGATTTCACCCTTGCCGAGCTGCGCGCGCTGCGTCTCGGAAAGACCGAGTGCGTCATCCCGACGTTTGCCGAGGCGCTCGAGGCGCTCGGCGGCCGCGTGCCGCTGCTGCTCGAGGTCAAGCGCGGGCACGATAACCGCCGCCTGTGCGCGCTGACGCTCGAGGCGCTGCGCACCTACACCGGCCCCTACTGCGTCGAGAGCTTTGACCCCACGATCGTCGCATGGTTCCGGCGCAACGCGCCCGACATCCTGCGCGGCCAGCTCAGCCAGCCGCCGAAGGAGTACGGCACGGCACTGAGCAAGCCCGCCGCCGCCATCGT
>OKRW01002841.1_pt1 | contig 11932 bp, 10 predicted proteins | sample 1601151 | NCBI WGS metagenome assembly OKRW01 (sample SAMEA3541471, study PRJEB24748) | human gut metagenome | biome: human gut; feature: human-associated habitat; material: faeces | place: China | collected 2012 | reverse complement strand
GAACGGTCACGGTGTAGTTTTCTGTGACTGCCTGTGTCTGTTCTCCCTCTTTTACCTGCTGATCTACTTCGTAGGCAACGGTAAAATCGTCCGTTCCAGACTGTTCTACATTCCAGACCAGCACATTTGTAACAGTAGCACTGGTTGGTATGTCCGTTCTGATGGTATCGGCGTTCAAGTCCTGTAATTCTTTGGTAAGGTATTTACTGATTTCCGTTGTCCTTGCTTCAATGGCTTCCTTGCTGGTATCCCATGAGTAGTAGGCTTTCGCAAAGTTCTTGACGAAATTCTCAATACCGTTGGTATCGTTCAATCTTAGCTGAATGATTTCTTTTTCATGTACCGTGTGGGTGTCAATGGCGGTAAAGTTCTTATACACACCAACACTGGTGCTTGCCAGAAGCACCGCCCACAACAGCAGGACAGATTTCTTATGTGTCCCGACTTTCATGGTACGCACTTTCTTATTCTTAGGTGCTTTCTCTGTTTTTTCTTTCTCCTTTCGATTTTGGGCATGAAAAAAGCCGTTCATTTCTGAACGACTGGAAATAGAAAAGGAACGCCAAAAGTGTACGTTCCGTAGTCTATAAAATATTTAATTTTTCTCTCTGGTGTGCTATCTGATGCCAATTTTGACCCCAAATTTCTGAAAAATGACGATTTTTGATGAACAGCTACAAATTTTCAAAATCCGTGAAGTCCTTGTAAATAGGGCGTTACGGGACTATATGAAACTAGACAAAACCAACGTCACAATAACAAGATGAGAGTGCTAAAAAACTTATTTTTTTATGTCTAAAGCCGCTCTGACTATGAGTTCAGACTTTTTTAATGGCACTGAGGACTGGTAAAAATGGCCATAACGAATCGTGCAGAATCATGAATTCCCAAATTCTCATTTTATATGCCCAGATGGGAACTACACACTTTTTATAATCCGAAAAAAGATCTAAAAGCGTTACATCTGGGAACTTATCCGCTGCATCTCTATGAAATCGCAAGAGGCAGTTCCCATGAGACGCTATTCTTTTACAGTATGGGAATTCAAAGCTCCACATCCTGTCCTAGGCCAACAAAAAATCCAAATCCGACGCAATTTTTTCTTTATCTGGGAATTCACGATCTGAAACTGCGGTCAGGAAGATCCCGCGACTGCCTTTCAATGCCGCGACTGCCCTTCAGTGCCCGCGACTGCCTTTCAGTGCCCGCGACTGGCCTTCAACGCCGCGACCGCCTTTCAATGCCTGCTCATGCAGCAGCCGCTTTTAATAATTCTCTTTTCTTACTTCGAAGTAGCTCTGCGGGTGATTGCAAACCGGGCAAACTTCCGGAGCTTTCGTGCCTACTACGATATGACCGCAATTTCTGCATTCCCAAACCTTGACCTCGCTCTTTTCGAATACCTGCGCTGTTTCAATGTTGTTGAGCAGTGCGCGATATCTTTCTTCGTGGTGTTTTTCAATCTCGCCAACGGCTCTGAACTTAGCAGCCAGTTCCGGGAAGCCTTCCTCTTCTGCAGTTTTGGCAAAGCCTTCGTACATATCAGTCCATTCGTAGTTTTCACCTTCTGCTGCTGCAGCCAGGTTGGCCTTGGTGTCACCGATACCAGCCAGTTCTTTGAACCACATCTTAGCGTGTTCCTTTTCATTGTCAGCTGTCTTTAAGAAGAGAGCTGACATCTGCTCGTAGCCTTCCTTCTTCGCTACCGATGCGAAGTAAGTGTATTTATTTCTTGCCTGGGATTCCCCTGCAAAAGCTTCCTGTAAATTCTTCTCCGTCTGTGTTCCTGCATATTTGTTAGTCATTTTAGTTACCTCCATTTCCTTTTCCTTAACAACTTTTTTATATTATAGATTGCTTTTTATTACTGACGTTTTTCTTACTGCTTTCTGCAATCCGGGCAGACGCCCTTGAACAGGATATGATAATCATGAAATTCCATACCCTGCGGTTCCCGAATCAGATCGTCCAGCTTCGGCAAAGGTTTTAGATCCACATCGAATAGCCTGCCGCAGCAAACGCATCTCATATGGTGATGCTCCGTACAGTTGTGGTCAAAACAACCGGGATCTTCAGCTTGCGTATCTTGCCTTCCTCCGCAAGGATGTTGAGATTGCGGTAAATCGTCCCCCTGCCGATCCTCGGATGCTCCTGACTGACATACGCGTAAATTTCGTCCGCAGTCGCATGGTTTCCAAGGCTTCTCACTGCCTGGAGAGTAATGTCTCTTTGGATCGTGTTTCGTCTTTCCATTCCTCGGGCCTCCTATTAGGATTAATTCTTAATTAGGATTATATACTATTAATGTCCAGTATGCAACCCTTTTTTCAATTTTTTTATAAATCCCGCTGATGCAGCTTTAGTAGATCATCGTTTTCCGGAAAAATTAATTTTTTTAGGGTTCTGTCAAAAATCCCTCCCATTCCCGGGTGACAAACATTTTTTCATGGGCTATAGTATGTACCATACATATAAATCAATAAAGATGCTATGAACGGAATAAATTTGATGAAGATATTTCAGCGAGCAGTCGGTTGGTGCAAGACTGTATATGGATTCAAATGTCTCACCCGGGAGCAGAAACCTTTAAGTGGGCATGTGATTTTTCGAACCCGGACGGCGTCCGGCATTGATCGAAACGGCAAGAGTCGAAACAGCATGTCAATAAGAGTGGTACCGCGGAAGTTTAAGCCTTCGTCTCTTAGTTTGAGATGAAGGCTTTATTTTATGATCTGCCAGATCTTTGGTTTGGTGCACAGATCAGCTCATAGCAGCATACAGAAAGGAAGTATAAAAATGAAGAATTACGACAGGTACAGCGTGGGATATTTCCCACCGGCGACCCCGCATAATGAATGGGTCAAAAAAGATCACGTAGAAAAGGCTCCGACCTGGTGCAGCGTAGACTTGAGAGACGGGAACCAGGCGCTGATCGTTCCTATGAGTCTGGAAGAAAAAGTAGAGTTCTTTCAGTACCTGGTAAAACTGGGATTCAAGGAAATCGAAGTAGGATTTCCGGCAGCTTCGGAAACGGAATATCATTTCCTGAGAAAGCTGGTTGATGACAACCTGATCCCGGACGATGTGACCATCCAGGTGCTTACCCAGTCGAGAAAACATATAATAAAGAAGACTTTTGATTCCCTGGTAGGAGTCAAGAAAGCGGTCGTACATCTCTACAACTCCACATCTCTGGCACAGAGAGAACAAGTATTCCGTAAAGAAAAACCGGAGATCATCAAGATCGCGACCGACGGTGCACATCTGTTAAAAGAATATGCAGCAAAATATCCGGAGACAGATTTCTCTTTCGAATATTCACCCGAAAGCTTCACAGGAACCGAAGTGGATTTTGCAGCAGAGATCTGCAATGCCGTGATAGATATCTGGGAACCGACTCCAGAAAACAAGGTGATCATCAATCTGCCATCCACAGTGGAAATGTCCATGCCACATGTATACGCATCGCAGATCGAATACATGTGTGAACAGCTCCACAACAGAGAAAACGTTATCGTGTCACTGCATCCACATAACGATAGAGGAACGGCTGTAGCTGCTGCAGAACTGGGACTTCTGGCCGGCGGAGACAGGATCGAAGGAACCCTCTTTGGAAACGGAGAAAGAACAGGAAATGTGGATATCGTAACGCTGGCAATGAACCTCTTTGCACACGGCGTAGATCCGGAGCTGAACTTCTCCAATATGCCGGAAGTCGTAGAAAAATACGAGCAGTACACCGATATGAAAGTGCCGCCTCGCCAGCCGTACAGTGGCAAGCTGGTCTTTGCAGCATTTTCCGGATCCCATCAGGATGCTATTTCCAAGGGCATGCGGTGGCATAAAGAAAAAGGTCTGCGGACCTGGTCTGTGCCGTATCTGCTCATCGACCCGAAAGACGTGGGCAGAGAGTACGAAGCCGATGTTATCCGGATCAACAGCCAGTCCGGCAAGGGCGGCGTAGCATATATCCTGGAGCAGAACTTCGGATACTCGATTCCTTTGCAGATGCGGGAAGAGATCGGCTACATGGTCAAGGATCTGTCCGACAAAGAGCATAAAGAACTTTCACCGGCAGAAGTATACCAGGCCTTCGCAAGAGAATACGTCAACGTGTTCGATCCGATCGACATCACCGACGCCACATTCATGAAGGCTTCTGACTATAAATCCAACGATGGCATGATCGCTAAGATCAAGGTTCGGATCAATGATGAAGAATACGAGTTCGAAGCAGTCGGTAACGGTCGTCTGGACGCGATCAGTAACGCACTGAAGATGACACCGTACACCTTCGACTATAAATTCGTGACTTACTCGGAGCACGCACTTTCTGCAGAATCCAGTTCCAAGGCAGCTGCATATGTCTGCATCGAAGACAGCGACGGCAACCAGTTCTGGGGCGTAGGACAGCACGAGGATATCATCCTGGCGTCCGTCAATGCACTGGTGAGTGCCCTCAACCGCCAGAACAAAAAAGATCATTTTGTAGAATAGCGGAAACATGGTAAAATAGACAAGAATACAGGAGGTAACAGATCATGGCAATGACAATGACACAGAAGATCCTGGCGGCGCATGCCGGACTGGATCATGTGGTACCGGGTCAGCTGATCCGGGCAGATCTTGATATGGTGCTGGGTAATGATATCACTACACCGGTAGCCGTTAACGAATTTGAAAAAGCCGGTTTTGACGGTGTGTTTGACAGAGAAAAGATTTCTCTGGTCATGGATCACTTCACACCGAACAAGGACATCAAGGCAGCGGAGCAGTGCCTGCAGTGCAGAACTTTCGCAAAACGTTTTGATGTAAAGAATTTCTTCGACGTAGGACGCATGGGGATCGAACATGCGCTTCTGCCTGAACAGGGTATCGTAAAGGCTGGAGACTGCATCATCGGTGCAGATTCACACACTTGCACCTATGGCGCACTGGGCGCATTTTCCACAGGCGTGGGAAGCACGGACATGGCAGCCGGTATGGCTACCGGTCAGGCCTGGTTCAAAGTGCCGGAAGCAATCAAATTCAATTTGACCGGCAAGCTCAACGAAAACGTAACAGGAAAAGACGTGATCCTTCACATCATCGGTATGATCGGCGTGGATGGAGCACTTTATAAATCCATGGAATTCATGGGAGAAGGCCTCAAGAGCCTCTCCATGGAAGATCGTCTGTGCATATCCAATATGGCTATCGAAGCCGGTGCTAAGAACGGCATTTTCATGGTGGACGAGATCACCGAAGACTATATGACAGGCAGAGCACAGGGAGAATGGAAAGTCTTTACACCTGACGAAGATGCAGAGTACGTTGCAACGTATGACATCGATCTGTCCCAGCTGAAGCCGACGGTTTCCTTCCCGCATCTGCCGGAAAACACAAAGACTATCGACGAGGTAGGCGACGTACCGATCCAGCAGGTCGTTATCGGCTCCTGCACCAACGGTCGTCTGGAAGACATGGCACTGGCTGCCAAGATCCTCAAAGGCAAAAAAGTACATGATGATGTAAGAGCTATCATCATTCCGGCAACTCAGCAGATCTTCAAAGACTGTATCAAGAAAGGCTACATGGACATCTTCATCGATGCCGGATGCGTTGTTTCCACACCGACCTGCGGACCATGCCTGGGAGGTCATATGGGCATCCTTGCAGAGGGCGAACGCTGCGTGGCAACTACCAACCGGAACTTCGTAGGCCGTATGGGTCACGTAAAATCGGAAGTATATCTGGCCAGCCCGGCAGTCGCTGCAGCATCTGCCATCACCGGCAAAATCAGCGGACCGGACGAGATCATGTAAGGAGGGAACAGGATGAAAGCACACGGAAAAGTACATAAGTACGGGGATAACGTGGATACCGATGTCATCATCCCGGCCCGCCACCTGAACACGCAGGATGCCAAAGAACTGGCAAGCCACTGCATGGAAGACATCGACACGGAGTTTGTCAAGAAGGTAAAGCGGGGCGATATCATGGTCGGCGGAGAAAACTTCGGCTGCGGTTCTTCCAGAGAACATGCGCCGATCGCTATCAAGGCCTCCGGCATCGATTGTGTTATTGCAAAGACCTTTGCCCGGATCTTCTACAGAAATGCTATTAATATCGGACTGCCGATCCTCGAATGTCCGGAAGCCAGCGAGAAGATCCAGGACGGTGATGAGGTTTCCATTGATTTTGACAGCGGAGTGATCACAAACGAAACAAAAGGCGAAACATACCAGGCTCTGCCATTCCCTGATTTTATCAAGGACATCATGGCCAAGGGCGGCCTGATTGCCCAGATCTCTGGAAAAAATTCATAAGACGAAGAGCCTGAAAGGAGAATAGAGATGAATTATAAACTGGCAGTCATTCCCGGCGACGGCATCGGTCCGGAAGTCGTGGAACAGACCTTAAAAGTTCTGGATAAAGTCGGAACGAAATTCGGACACACATTCGAATACACAAAAGTACTGGCAGGCGGCTGCGCCATCGATGAGAAAGGCGAATGCCTCCCGCAGGAGACCATTGATATCTGCAAAGCCAGCGACGCAGTGCTTCTTGGCGCCGTAGGCGGCTGGAAGTGGGACACTCTCCCAGGTGATCAGCGTCCGGAAAGAGCTCTGCTGGGGCTGCGAAAGGCTCTGGGGCTTTTCGCAAATCTCCGTCCGGCACTGCTGTTCGATGAACTGGCTGAGGCGTGTCCGCTTAAACCTGAAATCGTAGAAGGCGGGCTGGATATCGTCGTTGTCAGAGAACTGACAGGCGGCATCTACTTCGGTGAAAAAGGAACAAAAGAAACGGATCTGGGTCCGGCTGCCTATGATGTAGAGCAGTACGCAGAAGAAGAAGTTCGCCGCATCGCGGAAGTGGCATTTGATATGGCCATGAAGAGAAACAAAAAAGTTACAAGCGTTGATAAAGCCAACGTTCTCGAAAGCTCCCGCCTGTGGAGAAGAGTAGTCGCAGAAGTAGCTGAAAAGTATCCGGAAGTAGAGTTGAACAACCTTTATATCGACAATGCAGCGATGCAGATGGTCCGCAATCCGAAGCAGTTTGACGTGATCGTGACCAGCAATATCTTCGGCGACATCCTTTCCGATGAAGCCAGCATGATCACTGGATCTATCGGCATGCTCCCGTCAGCAAGTCTGGCGAAGGGCAACTTCGGCATGTACGAGCCGGTACACGGATCTGCTCCTGATATCGCAGGACAGGATCTGGCGAACCCGATGGCTACCATCTTGTCGGCCGCCATGATGCTGCGTTATACTTTCGGTCTTGGAAAAGAGGCGGACGCCATCGAAGCGGCTGTAAAGAAAGTTCTGGCAGACGGCTGGAGAACGCCGGATATCGCCAAAGAGGGCGAAGAAGCGATCGGCACGGCAAAGGCTGGAGATCTGATCGCGGCAGAAATTTAAAAAAGACGGGATTTCCCGCAACTGATAAAAAGCCTCAAGGTATTTACTTACTTATTCCTCACTGTCCTATGGACAGCTGCGGAATCGTTCACAAATACCCTGAGGCTTTTGTGATGTAAAATAGGAAGTTTCAACAAAAAGTCGCTTGAAAAAGTTTGGATTTTCTTTGTAAGTCGCTTGAAAAAATTTATGTCCATGGATATACTATATAACAAAGGACAAGGAGGTGACCATCCATGCTGAAAAGGAAAATCGAACAAAGGCTTTTAGAATGGAAAAATACTGCAAATCGAAAACCTCTGATTGTGAAAGGTTGCAGACAGTGCGGAAAAACATTTTCTGTTTTAGATTTTGCCCACAAAAATTATAAAAATGTAGTTTACTTGAATTTCTTTGAAAACCCAGACTATGCTTCTGTATTTGCTGGCTCTTTGGAGGTTGATAATATTGTTATGATGCTCACCGCTTTGCTGGGGAGCACTGCGGTTTTTGAAGCTGGGGAAACTGTGCTGGTCCTGGATGAAATTCAGGATTGCCCAGAGGCAAGAACCGCCTTAAAATTCTTTCGGATCGACGGACGATACGATGTGATCGGAACGGGTTCTTTGTTGGGTGTCAAGGGATACGGTAAAGAGCCAAAGTCCATCCCGGTAGGATCTGAAACAGTAGTTGATATGTATCCACTGGATTTTGAAGAGTTTCTCTGGGCCAATGGTATTACGGACGGCATTATTGATATGCTTAAAAAAAATATGGACACAGAATCTCCCGTACCAGAAGCACTCCATAATCGTATGCGCCAACTCCTACTGCAGTACACAGTTGTAGGTGGTATGCCAGATGCCGTACAAACTTTTGTAGACACAAAGCGAATGGATGAGGTTTTGCAAATTCAACGGGATATTATTCGCTCCTATGAAGATGATATGGTAAAGTATGCGGAACGAAAGGATAAGTCTAAAATCAAAGAGTGTTTCCAATCGATACCTAAGCAACTCAGTAAGGAAAACAAAAAATTCCAGTATTCTGTGGTCAAAAAAGGCTCCACCGCTTCCAGATATGCTGGCAGCCTGCAGTGGATCGAGGATGCGGGAATTATTTCTCGTTGCTACAATCTCTCTATTACGGAGCTGCCTTTGGATGGCAATGCAAAAAAAGATTGTTTTAAAGTTTATATGTGTGACTGCGGCTTATTTGTCAGTATGCTGGAAGACGGCACACAGTATGACATTCTTCAAGGCAATCTCTATGGATACAAAGGAGCTATCTTTGAAAATCTGATTGCGGATATCTTTAACAAAATGGGCAGAAAGCTCTATTACTTTCATAAAGACAGCGGGCTGGAGGTGGATTTTTTGATTCGTTATCACGGAGAATGTGTACCGGTAGAAGTCAAGGCCCACACCGGCAATACCAAAAGCACAAAAACCATTTTGCGGCATCCGGAGAAGTATCATGTGCACCAGGCTATTAAATTAGGCGACTATAATCTTGGTCGCAATGGGCAAATCTTGACCCTTCCACTTTATATGGCATTCCTGCTAAAAAGCTTTTGAAGAAAACCAAATTCTAACTGATAGGAACTCCGATTATGTTTTGACAAATTAGGTACAGAATGATATACTAAGTTTGCATAACTACGAGGAAAGGAGCGATTTTATGTTGATCATCAAGGAAGTCGAATATGCGGTCATGATACTTGACGAACTCTATCACGAGAGCCCTCTGTCTGCTGCTGCGCTTTCGACTCGGAGAAACATACCATCCCCTTTTATCTATCGGGTACTCAAGAAGCTTGAAGCACGGGATATCCTGGAGATACGGCGCGGCCCTAAGGGCGGATATTCTCTCAAGGCCGACTGCGAGAAGCTGACCCTTTACGATGTGATCTGCGCATTCGAGAATACTTTTATCGTGACCGAATGTCTGAAATCCGATTACGAGTGTGTTCACAACAACGATTTTAACTGCAGGATGCATCGGCAGTTCGCCTGGATCCAGCATCTGCTGAAGGAAGAATTCCAGAAAGCCAATCTGTCATCCTTGCTGGAAGAAGATCCAGAATAGGAGCAGACCCGAATCAAAAACTATTTGAAAAAAATCATAAATATATGCTAAAATAATCACGTTGAGTAGCGAAAGCGTAAGTCCAGACAAAAGGACTTACGCTTTTTTTCATATATGTGCTTAGGGCACGTAAAAACTGGCTTTTTCAAGGAGGAATCATTATGAAATCAGAAGAAACTACCGCTTACGCAAACAGCAGCTCCCCGTAAGTCGGGAACGGCCAGCGGAGGATCGGTGTTTCCCTCCTTATCTCTTCCTTTCTGCGGTCTATTTCCCGCTGTCCCCGTAATTGGAAAGAACGCGCGCGCTTGGATCACTGACATCGCAGCCTTCCCATGATTTGTTAGGCATCCAGAATCCGGCGATCATTTCCGCCTGCCCTGGATAATATTTTTCAAAAATCTCCCGATACATCAGGGATTCCTTTGTAAATGGAATCGCATGATAGCTGTATTTCTGGCAGCCTGATTCCAGTTCTTCGTCGGAGTACCGCCCTTCGGCATATTCCTTCAGATGATCCACAAGAGAATGACCCACAGCATCGCTGAAAGCCGCCTTTTCACGCCATAAAATCGTTTCCGGCAGGTAATCTCCCTCGAATGCTTTGCGGAGCAGGTACTTGCCCTTACCGTAGGTGTTCATCTTCTTCGCCGGATCGATGGCCATGACGGTACGGGCAAAGTCCAGATCGCCGAACGGAACCCGCGCTTCGATGGAGTTTGCGCTGATACACCGGTCAGCCCGAAGCACATCGTACATGTGAAGCTCGCGGATGCGCTTTGCAGATTCTTCCTGGAATGCTTCAGCATCCGGTGCGAAATCCGTGTATTTGTAGCCAAACAGTTCATCGGAGATCTCTCCGGTCAAAAGAACGCGGACATCTGTGGTTTCCCGGATCTTTTTGCAAAGCAGATACATACCCATGCTGGCTCTGATGGTCGTGATATCATAAGTTCCCAGGATCTCGATAACAGTCTCCAGCGACTCCAGGACATCTTCTTTTGTGATGATGAATTCCGTATGATCGCTGCCGATAAAATCAGCTGCTTCCTTTGCATATTTCAGATCGATGGCATCTTCGCTCATCCCTATCGCAAAGGTGCGGATCGGTTTGTCCGGCATAAGCTTCTGCGCGATAGCGCAGACCAGAGAGCTGTCCAGTCCGCCGCTCAAGAGAAATCCCAGAGGAGCGTCAGCATCCAGACGTTTTTGAACACCTTTGATCAGCTTGTCCCGGATCTGATCACAGATCTCCGGCAGCTTTCTGTCCGCCAGAGCGGACTTTGCAGAAGGATCGACCTGAGACGGATCGCAGTAGCAGTAAAATTGTCCATCTTTATAATAATGTCCCGGAGGGAACGGCATGACCCTGCTCGTCAGCTTCTGGATGTTTTTCGGCTCGCTGGCAAAGAGGATCGCACCACCTTCTGTATACCCATAATAAAGAGGACGGATCCCAATGGGGTCTCGCGCAGCGATAAAGGAATCTTCCTGTGCATCATAGATCACCATGGCGAATTCAGCATCTAACAAGGCAAACATTTTAGTGCCATACTCGCGATACAAAGGGAGGACGATCTCACAGTCGCTGTCGGAAGTGAAGGCATAACCCTTTGCCTCCAGATCACGTTTCATTTTGCGAAATCCATACAATTCTCCGTTGCAGATGGAATAGCTTCCATCCAAACAGAACGGTTGCATACCGGTTTCATCAAGATCCATGATGGCAAGTCGATGAAATGCGCAGACCCCTGATCCGAACTGAAGGACCTCAGACATATCAGGTCCTCTCGATTTAGTCTTTTCGAAGCCTTCTGTAAACTTTGGCAGAAAAGCTTCGCTTTCTTTCTCTGTTAATGTTCCAACGTAACACATGATCGAACACATAATAGTACCTCCTTGTGGCATGCGGTGTGAAGTGTTATAAAAAAGTGGCTACTCATCCTATAAATCTATAGGACGAATAGCCACTGATCCGCGGTGCCACCTATCTTGAGTTCGCGTGTATTTGAAACCCCTCTTTTTCCAACCTGACAGTTGTATCGGCTGTGACGGGCCGAGCCCGGATCCCTTACTTGCTGATCGCTGCAGTGCATATCGGGGCGTCCCGGCTTTAGCACATGCTGCAGTGCGTTCGGTTCACAACTCCGGAGTGTTATTCTCACAGATTCATACTGCCGGGTTCGCACTATCTCCGGCTCACTGGGAGCGAACTTCTGTGGTACTTGTCTCCATCAAAGTCTTTGCAATGTTTAATTTCTGTCTTATTGTAACAGGGAAAGCCTAGGATGTCAATAGGATTCGAAAACTTTTTTGTGGCGCAGGAACAACATATTGTTCGAAAGTTGTGGTCTGTAACTAATTACATCGGCATAAAATGAAGGATGTGTGAATTTTTTTAATATTAAAATATTCTTAATATTTTCAAGGGCCTTGTATGGTATAATAAACATCACAAC
>OKRW01002837.1_pt1 | contig 11947 bp, 9 predicted proteins | sample 1601151 | NCBI WGS metagenome assembly OKRW01 (sample SAMEA3541471, study PRJEB24748) | human gut metagenome | biome: human gut; feature: human-associated habitat; material: faeces | place: China | collected 2012 | reverse complement strand
GGCATCTGTGCTTTTGCTGCCTGCTTATCTGCATTCATTCTATACACTCTGTAAATTCCTGTCAATTTGCGTAACTGACCACTTTCCGACTTTCAAAGGAAAAACGGTGGATTTGCAAAAAGAACTGCTTTCACTCTTTTTTCACGGTTTACTTTTTCTTATTTTTCCTCTATAATCACCATAGAGCAACCAGCCATGGGAGTTACTAAGTTTTCAGAAGGGGCAAAGTCATGGATAAAAACAAATTAAACCACAATGCTGACAGGGGCAGCGGCAGACAGCAGCATCTGTACTTAAACATCGCTTTCTTCGGTGTTTTCGCCTGTGCCGCCCTGATTTTTTTACTGCTGGCTTTTGATAAAATACCGCCCGTCAGCGAACACAAAAAAGCAGAAAAAGAAACAATATCAACCGAAACGCAGTCCGAAACCGGAACCGAACCCGCCGTGCCAAAAGAAACACTTGCAGCAGAAACCAGCATTACCATCAGTCTGATGGGTGACTGTACACTCGGCTCTGCTCCGGATTCCGATCAGTATAATAATTTCGATGCCTATAAAACCGTATACGGCATTGATTATTTCTTCCAGAATGTGAAATCATACCTGGGAAGTGATGATCTCTCCATTATCAATCTGGAAGGCACACTGACTACTGCTGAAAATTCAGCCAGCAAAAGTGATGTTTATAAGGGCGATCCTTCCTATGTTTCCGCACTCTCTGACAGTTCGATCGAAGCTGCCAGCCTTGCTAACAATCATACGGAAGATTATGGGACTGCCGGTCTGACCGAAACGCAGACTACACTGAAAGATGCAGGGATCACTGCTTTTGGAAATGATGAGACAGCAGTTCTCGAACTCAAAGGTATCAAAGTCGGACTTGTCGGTATCTCTGCTGTAGATAAGCAGGTAAGCGAATGTCAGACTCAGTTGACAACCGCTGTCAACGCTGTAAAGGAACAGGGTGCAAACCTGGTCATCGTAAATTTCCACTGGGGAACCAAAGGTGAGACAACACCAAACAGTGACCAGACCACACTGGCACATGCTGCAGTCGATGCAGGCGCCGATCTGGTAGTCGGACATCATCCACATGTACTCCAGGGCATGGAAGTTTATAACAACCGCACGATCTTCTATAGTCTTGGAAGTTTCTGTGACGGCGCAGATATGTATCCTGATGATATGGATACTGTCATTTTCCAGCCTACCTTTACGTTCAACACCAGTAAAGAACTAACCAGCACGACCAATTCCATCATTCCTTGCACAATATCTTCTGACAGCACGTTCAACAACTATCAGCCAACACCTGCAGAAGATTCCGAAAAGACACGAATTGAACAGAAAATCAAAGATCTAAGCAGCCAGATCGGAAACAGTATTTCCGGTTCTGACAGCAGCTCTGACCCAAACAGCACCACTGGCTCCGCAAATACAGCGGATTCAAACAGCACATCCGGCTCTGATGCTTCCGGTTCAGAGAAAAATACAACAGTTTCTTCAGAAAGTGAGACTTCTTCCGAGAGTGAAACCTCCTCTGAGACAAGTTCAGACGGAAACAGCAGTGGTGGCAGCGATAATTCCGGTTCTTCCGGAAATAATTCAACAAAACTGTTTTTACCGGAATAAAAACAGAAGAAGCAACGATTTAAGTGACTGAACTATCGGAAGAATGATCACTTCCCTTGCCAGAGGTCTTTGGGACGGTGCAGGTGGGGCGGAAGGCTGTTTCCTGACAGCATCTTAATAAAACATTCAGCCTTTCCGTTCTACACCTGCCCGGAAACCACCTACAACTTCTTATTTACATCAGCTCAGTTCAAACATCCCATGATAAAGCTGATAATATTTCCCTTTCTGTTCCAGCAGTTCTGCATGGTCTCCTCTCTCGATGATCTTCCCCTGCTCCAGTACCATGATCGCATTGGCATTTCGCACCGTACTCAGGCGATGTGCGATGACAAACACGGTCCTGCCTTCCATAAGCTGGTCCATGCCTTTTTCAATCAGTTCTTCGGTTCGTGTATCGACAGAAGAGGTCGCTTCGTCGAGGATCAGTACCGGCGGATCGGCTACCGCTGCCCTTGCGATCGCCAGAAGCTGCCGCTGTCCCTGGGAAAGATTTGCCCCATCTGCTGTCACCATGGTATCGTAACCGTTTGGCAGTCGTCGGATAAAAGAGTGTGCATTTGCGATGCGTGCCGCCTTCTCAATCTCTTCCTGCGTCGCATCCAGCTTTCCAAAACGGATGTTATCAGCTACGCTTCCTGTAAACAGGTGGGTATCCTGAAGCACAATGCCAAGGGAATGACGCAGTGCATTTTTCCGGATCTTTCGCACATCAATTCCATCGTAGACTACTGCCCCTCCCTGCACATCATAGAAGCGGTTGATCAGGTTGGTGATCGTGGTCTTTCCAGCTCCTGTCGATCCGACAAAGGCGATTTTCTGTCCCGGTTTTACGCTGGCACTGAAATCATTGATGATGATCTGCTCTGGATTGTATCCAAAATGGACATGATCAAATGTCACTGCACCTGTAATTTTCGAAACATCCGCCGGATGTTCTACAATCTGCTCTTCTTCCTCTTCCTCCAAAAACTCAAATACACGCTCGGATGCTGCAGACATAGACTGTACCTGATTGATCACCTGCGCGATCTGCTGGATCGGCTGTGTGAAATTTTTCACATACTGGATAAACGCCTGGATATCGCCGACCTCGATCGTGCCGTTTACCGCCAGAACACTTCCCAGCACTGCAACCGCAACATAGCCGAGGTTTCCGACAAAGGTCATGATCGGCTGCATCAGACCGGAAATAAACTGGGATTTCCACGCGGATTCATACAGTCTGTCGTTTGTCCGGGAAAACGTTTCCTCCACCGCTTCTTCGCGGTTGAACGCCCGGATGACCATATGGCCGCTGTAGGTTTCCTCTACCTGTCCATTCATTTCACCGAGACAGCTCTGCTGCTCCACGAAATATTTCTGGGAATGTTTGACCACAAATCCGATCAAACCGCCGGAAATTGGCAGAATCACCAGTGCGATCAGCGTCCTCAGAGGACTGATCGACAGCATCATAATCAACACGCCGATCATCGTCGCAATCGAGGTAATTAACTGGGTCACGCTTTGGTTTAAGCTCTGTCCCAGCGTATCGACATCGTTCGTGATTCTCGAAAGCACTTCTCCGACCGTTCTGGATTCGAAATATTTCATCGGCATCCGGTTGATTTTTTCGGAAATTTCCTTTCGCATCCGATAACACAGCTTCTGCGTCACGCCGGTCATCAGCCAGCCCTGAATGAAGTTAAACACTGCGCTGATACAGTAAATTCCAAGCAGCAGAAACAAAATCCTGCCGATTTTTTCAAAATCAATACCGCCGGTACCGCTCACCTTTGCGACCAGACCGTTGAACAGCTCTGTTGTCACCTTACTGAGCACTTTTGGTCCGATAATATTAAATACCGTACTTCCGATTGCAAATAAGATTACGACGCCGAGCACAATCCGATAGCTTCCAAGGTAGGCAAACAGCTTTTGGATCGTTCCCGTAAAATCCTTTGCCTTTTCCCCGGGCATCATTCCCCTGCCCGGTCCGTGTCCCATCATTGGACGCTTTTTATTTTGCTCCTGACTCATTCTGCTATGCCTCCTTTCAGCTCGCTTTCCGACAGCTGCGAGCGTGCAATTTCCTGATAGGCGCTGCAGTTTTTCATCAGCTCTTCATGGGTTCCTTTTCCAACGATTTTTCCATCCTCCAGAACGAGGATCTGCTCCGCATTCATGATTGTGCTGATTCTCTGTGCAACGATCAGCACCGTCGCGTCCGCGGCCTGTTCGTGCAGCGCCTTTCGAAGCGCTGCGTCCGTTTTGTAATCCAACGCAGAAAAGCTGTCGTCAAACAGATATACCTTCGGATGCTTTGCAATGACCCTGGCAATCGCAAGACGCTGCTTCTGTCCACCGGACACGTTACTGCCTCCCTGCGCAACCGGACTATCATAGCCTTCCGGCTTTGCATCGATAAACTCGGTTGCCTGCGCTGTCTGCGCCGCTTCCTTCATCGTTTCGTCGCTGATTTCATCTTCTCCTGCGAGCTTGATATTGGAAGCGATCGTCCCGGAAAAGAGCACGCCCTTCTGGGGAACCAGTCCCATCACTTCCCGTAATTTATGCTGGCTCAAATTTCGGATGTCCACACCGTCCAGCGTAATTTTTCCTTCCGTCACATCGTAAAATCTCGGGATCAGCTGAATCAGCGTTGATTTGCCGCAGCCTGTGCTTCCGATTACAGCGGTCGTCTGTCCGGGTTTTGCCGTAAAGCTGATATGCTCCAGTACGTCCCCCTCTGCCCCGGGATATTTAAAGCTTACGTCCTCAAACCTCAGTTCTCCCCTGCACTGCGTCAGCTTTTCATCCTCCGTTTTTTTTGCATCCACAATGCTGCTGTCCGTCCGCAAAATTTCCTCAATTCGGTCTGCTGCCACACCTGCACGCGGAAGCATGACGGAAACCATCGTAATCATCAAAAAGGACATGACGATCTGCATCGTATAGGTCATAAACGCCATCATATCGCCAACCTGCAGGTTTCCGGCGTCGATTCCCTTTGCACCGAACCACACGATCATGACGGTAACGCAGTTCATAATCAGCATCATCGCCGGCATCATAAAGGTCATTACGCGGTTGGTGAACAGCTGCGTTTTCATCAGGTTCTGGTTCGCTTCATCAAACCGTTTTTCTTCGAATTTTTCTCTGGAAAATGCACGGATAACCGAAAGCCCAGTCAAAATTTCCCTGGAAACCAGGTTCATCCGGTCCACTAATTTCTGCATCAGCTTGAATTTCGGCATTGCAACGCTCACCAGGATCAGTACAACCGCCATAATGACCGCTACCGCAAGCCCAATGATCCACGCCATGCCCGTTTTTGTGCCAACCACCTTCAAAACACCGCCGATTCCGAGGATCGGGGCATAGCTTATCATCCGAAGCAGCATGACCGCGACCATCTGTACCTGCTGAATATCGTTCGTGCTTCTCGTAATCAGGGATGCTGTCGAAAACCGATGCATTTCTCCACTGGAAAACGACAACACTTTGCCAAATACCTGACCGCGCAGATTTTTACCGATCGATGCTGCAGCGCGGGACGCAAGGAAGCTGACTGCAATCGCGCACACTGCCATCAACAGCGTAAAGCCGAGCATTTTTCCGCCCGTTTTTAAAAGATATGCGATCTGGATGCTGCCCGGGTCTTTACCCAGCGCTTCATATTCCTCTTTCACAAATAAAATCGCCTTCTGGTTCAACAGGGAATCACTCATATCGCCCAGCTGGTCTGTGATCGTCTCCCGCAGCGAAAGCAGCTGCTCCTCGGAGAGAGAGCCGCTTTGCAGCGCCTGGAGAAGCTGAAGCTGCTCCCGGGTGGGCGCCGCTGCATCTGCTCCGTCATTCAGCGCGGTCTCCGCACTTTCGTCCATCGCAGACAGCATCACCATCGGCATCCGGAACGTATCGTTTAACGCTTCCAGATCCGCCGTTTTATTCGTTGTCCGCTCGTAAGTACCGTCCTCTGCCTGTTCATAACAGGAAGCGGTCAACTCTTTTTCCCCTTCTGTCATTAAATTCTGCAGGCTGCCCCAGGTCTCCTCCCGCATCCATTCGGGCGCAGCATAAGTGATACCGCCCTGCTGAATTCCGACGTCCACGATATCCGATGTATACTGCGGCAGTGCCAGATCACAGTACGCCTGCACGATCAGCAGAAGTACAATGGCCAGCACTGATTTTTTACATTGTTTTAAATAGCTCAGTAGCCGAAACATTTTCTGTTCTATTCCTCCATTCCATCCACATTCCTGAATGCTGCAATTTCTGTTTCCAGTACATCTCCGAACCGTTCCCACTGTTTAATCAGCTCACGGAATCTGCCTTCGCCCATTCTTTCTACAACTCGCTGGGCAAACACTTCCATGATGCAGTGTCCCTGATCTCTTCTTTCCTGTCCGGTCTCCGTCAGCGAAACATAGCTGCTTCTTCGGTCTTTCGGGTCAATACTGCGCACGCACAGCCCTTTTTCCTCCATGCCACGGAGCAGTCTGGAAAGTGCCGACGGTAATATTTCCATTTTTTTCTGCAGATCGGAAATCGCTGCGCCGTAAATTGCATCGTGCTGCGCACTCAGCTTATGAATCATCTCCAGCACTGCAAATTCCATATTTCCAACTCCGGGATGTAGTACAGAATAATCCATCCTCCGAAACCTGCACATGACATGCTCAAATTCTCTCTCCAGTTTTAACGCGTCATCCATTTCTCCTCCTGTATCAAAGCGCCTGCAGTGCAAAGAGCTCACCCCAAGCGCCGATTTTCCCTGTCTGCTTTTTTCATTAACATTGATAATATTTAACATTGTTAATTACGTTGGCCTATTCTACTCTTCTTTCTACAGAAATACAATAAAAATTCCATAAACTTTTCATAAAAAATCGCACAATCTGCCTACCTTGACTTTTTTTCTCTCCTATGCCACAATTTTTCTATCTGGCAGGCAAAAGCAGGCACGTTTTTTTGCGGTCTGCCTCCGGGCAGCTTCCTTGCCCGGAATATTTTTTCTAATCTGAATCATCCTTACTATAACGGTTTTTCCGGGAAAGAGGTCCTTATGAAATTTTTTTCGTCCACTCGCTATACGCCGCAGCAGCTGCAGAATATCGCGATCGATTTATTCTGCGACGTCCTCGGCAGCATCCTTTCCGCAATCGGCATCTATACCTTTGCAAAGCTCGCAAATTTCGCGCCCGGCGGTATCTCCGGCGTCGCCCTGATTTTGAACCACCTATGGAACCTACCGATCGGTACAACCTCCCTCGTCATCAACATTCCCCTGATTTTGCTCAGTTACCGGATTGTCGGGCGTAAATTTATGATCAAATCCATCCGCACGATTCTGATCAATACCTTTTTTCTGGATTTCGTCTTTCCGCTCACGCCTGCCTATGACGGCAATCCTATGCTCGCTGCGCTTTTTTCCGGCGTATTTTTCGGCTGCGGTCTTGCGCTGATCTACATGAGAGGCTCGTCTACCGGCGGTACGGACTTCCTTACTATGTCCATCAAAGCACTGCACCCGCACCTTTCTCTCGGCGCTGTCACGATGGCGATCGACCTCGTCATCATCCTGATCGGCTGGCCGGTTTTTGGTAATCTTGACGCAGTTTTATATGGACTTATTTCTACGTTTGTAACCTCCACCGTCATCGATAAAATCATGTACGGCACGAGCGCCGGAAAGCTCGCCATCATCATCACGACGCAGGGGCCTGCCATGGCAACGCATATCGACGAGGTCTGCGCAAGAGGTTCGACGCTGATCCGCGCAAAAGGTTCTTATACCACGACCGAGCGCCAGGTACTGCTCTGTGCCTGCTCCAAGGCCGAAGCGTACAAGGTTCGCCGCGCCGCACATCAGACCGATCCGGACGCATTTGTCATGATTACGGAAACCAGCGAGGTCTTCGGAGAAGGCTTTATCGATCCAACCGATAACGTAAAAATACAATAGAATGCTGCGCATTCTATTGTCAGAAATAAATCGGAGGCGAGGGCAGCAGCTGCCTTCGCCTCCTCAGAAAGAGAAAGGAACAGAACATCCCTATGAAATTTCCCAAATTTTTACCGGACGGCGGCACGATCGGCTTTGTCGCCCCTTCCTTTGGCTGTGCAACCTCCCCTTATCAGGAAACGTTTGAACACGCCCAGAAACGCTTCACCGAGCTTGGCTACCGGCTTGACCTCGGACCAAACTGCTATGAAAGCAGCGGCGTCGGCATCAGCAACACCCCCGAAAAATGCGCGCAGGAGCTGATGGATTATTATGTAAAATCCGACAACGACTGTCTGATTTCCTGCGGAGGCGGCGAACTGATGTGCGAAATTCTTCCATATATGGATTTTGACCGCCTTGCGAAAGCCGATCCCAAATGGTACATGGGCTATTCCGACAACACGAATATGACCTATCTTCTCGCAACTCTTGCAGATACCGCCTCCATCTACGGTCCCTGCGCCGGCGCTTTTGGCATGGAGCTGTGGCATCCCGCTATTTCCGATGCCTTCCACCTGCTGACAGGGCGCGCACAGACCGTATCCGGCTACCCCCTCTGGGAAAAGGAAGCCTTAAAAGATGAAACGAATCCCCTTGCGCCCTATCATGTGACTGAGCCGCGCGTCCTGCGCTGCTACGGGACGGAGTATGCACAAAGGACTGACGGCACGACGCATTTGTACAACGACCAGTTAAACAGCGACCCGCAGCTTGCGGGCGGTAACCTACAGACAGGCGCTGTATCGCCAGCCTCTGCCCCAAGCTTTCACGTCTCCGGCAGACTCCTCGGCGGCTGCATGGATTGTCTCGTCAATCTGACCGGAACCCGTTTCGATAAAACGAAGGACTTTATCGAGCGCTACAAAGAGGATGGCATCATCTGGTTTCTTGAAGCCTGCGATTTGAACGTCTTCTCTATCCGCAGAGCCATGTGGCAAATGGAACAGGCTGGCTGGTTCGAACACGTCAAAGCCTTCCTGATCGGTCGCCCGCTGTGCTTCGGACAGGACATGATGGGCCTCGATCCATATCAGGCGGTACTGCTCGTCGCACTTTCCCACCATGTCCCGGTAATTATGGACGTCGATCTCGGACATCTTCCGCCAATGATGCCGCTGATCGTCGGCAGCCTCGCTGACGTGACTGTTTCCGGAAACGATATCCGAATCGACATGCAGCTGCGCTGACGATAAAACAAGCCGAACGCGTTATTTCATGCCGGGCACACCTTAATTCCCGTATACCCGTATCACGCCGGACACTTCTTTTAACACCGACATACCTTTTAAGATGCTGAGCGCATCGTTAAAATGTTTTTCCCGCACCGGGTCGGTGATGATGACAAGCTCTGCAACGCCGTCATGGCTGCGCTTCTGCACGACCTGCGCGATGCTCACGTCGTTATTGCCCAAAATCCCGGCAATGTTGGCGAGCGCGCCGGGCTTGTCCGTTACCTGAATCCGTAGGAAAAACCGACTGACCGTATCCTCTGCGGATTTCACCGGAAGATCCCGGTAGCAGCCATAGCCGATCTTGCCGCAGGAATGGTGCAGGATGTTTCGCATCACGTCGATTACATCGCCCATCACTGCGCTCGCTGTCGGCAGCTGTCCTGCGCCGCGCCCCATAAACATCGCGTCGTCGCAGGCTTCCCCGTGGATAAATACCGCATTGAACGAATCCCGGACAGTCGAAAGCGGATGCTGCTCCGGCAAAAGCATCGGATGTACTTTAACCTCTACGCCGCCTTCTGTCAGCCTCGTCATACCGATCAGCTTGATCACATAGCCGAATTCCTTCGCATAGCGGATATCCTCCGCTGTGATGTGTGTAATGCCTTCGGTATACACCTGGGAAAAGGTCACGTTGGAGTTAAACGCGATCGATGCCATAATCGCCACCTTGCGTCCTGCATCGTAGCCTTCCACATCCGCAGTCGGATCGCTCTCTGCATAGCCGAGCTTTGTCGCAAGGGCAAGTGCCTCTTCGTAGCCCATCCCATCCTCCGTCATCCGCGTCAGGATATAGTTGGTCGTCCCGTTGACAATGCCCATCACTTCTGTCAGTTCGCTGGCTACCAGGCTCTGGCGCAGCGGACGGATGATCGGAATTGCACCTGCAACCGCCGCTTCGAAATGCAGGTCACATTTTCCGGCTTCCGCCGCATCGAACAGCTGTTCTCCATATTCCGCGAGCAAATCCTTATTCGCCGTTACAACCTGTTTGCCTGCGCGGAGCGCTTCCTCCAGCCAGGTCAGCGCCGGTCGAATTCCTCCCATCACCTCAATCACGATTTCGATCTTGGGATCGTTTAAAATCTCGTCCCAACGATCTATCAGAAGCTCAGACGGAATGCCTTCCCGCGCTTTTGTCGTATCGCGCACCAGAATTTTATCCACCACCAGGCGCGCGCCCGTTTTGGAAATGATCTCTTCCTCCAGATCCTTTACCAGTTTATAAACACCGCTGCCCACGGTTCCTGCCCCAAGCAGTGCTGCATGAATGATTCTCTCCTGTCCCATCACCATTTCCTCCATCTCTATCAAAATTCCTCCGCAATGCAATCCTCGCAGAGTATTTTTATCGTATAGAAATGAAGTTTTGTATACGATAAAAAAACCGGAATGCTTTCACATTCCGGCTTCAGTCGCGTGCGCGAGAAGATTCGAACTCCCGACCTTCTGATCCGTAGTCAGACGCTCTATCCAGCTGAGCTACGCGCACATTTTTCTTGTTTAGGACTTCGTGTCCCTCACAACAAAAATTATTCTACATTCTTTTCTTCGAATTGTCAACACTTTTTTTCAAAAACTTGAATCTTACCATAAAAAATGTTAGAATATCTCAAAAGAACGCGGAAAGTGCAGGCATTTCATCGACTGCATTTTTCCCAGAACGGAGACTATATTATGGAATTGAAACCTCAGCCAAAGCGCAACGGCTTTGCTACGTTTTCGCTGGTTCTCGCCATCGCTGCGCTCGCCAGCACCCTTACGATGACAATTGTCATTCCGATCTTTCTCGCGATCCTGTCCATCATGTTTGGGCTGTTGTCCCGAGGGAACACCTCCATGTCCAATCACGCCCTCGCAGGTGTCATCGTCGCCTGCAGTGCACTCCTCATCAATATTGCTGTCGGTGGGTTTTCTTTTTTTATTGTCTTTTCCAACTCCGATGCAAAACAGCAGTATTGGACAATGGTCAATGACACCTACGAGCAAATGACCGGTCTGACCTTTGACGAGATTCTGAACGAATACGGGATCAAACTTCCCGAAAGCTTACATGACTGAGAGGTAACCTACAAATGAATGATCAGACTACAACCACCGGCACAGCCTCCCCGTTAAAGAGGTCTGTCCTGAAGGGAAAAGCGCGCGCATCCCTGCTTGGACATTATATGCCGCTCTCCAGCGCCTTTCTTTCTCTCGCTATTTTGCAGTATATTATCACGGCTCCCTCCGGATTGATTCAGGTGCATCCGCCCTTTGGTACAATTTTGTATTATGCCGTCACCTTTGCTATCAGTATTTTCTTTGGGATTTTCCAGGTCGGCATCACAGGACTGTTTCTGAGCAATGCCTGCCATCAGCCGGTCTATGCGGGCGGCATTTTCTCTGGCTTTTGGCATGAGCCGTTAAAGGCCATCCAGATTCAGCTCGTTTTGTCCCTGCTGTTATGTATCCCGGAAATCGTGCCGTCGCTTCTTTTCAGCCTGTACCTGCAATCCGGTCGCGTGAATATGGTTTATCTCTATGCTGCAGCAGGGATCAGCATCGTTTTCCTGCCCTTTGTGCTGTATGTAAAAACGCTGTATTCCCAGGTTTTCTTCATCATGCTGGACTTTCCCGAGCTGAGTGCAAAGGAATGCTTAAAACGCTCCAGAAGGCTCATGAAAGGACACAAATGGCAGTATTTCCTCCTGATGGTAAGCTTCCTGCCCTGGCTGATGGGCGGCTTCTTAACCTGCGGCATCGGACTGCTGTACGTGTATCCTTATCAGAAGCAGACCTATGCCTACTTCTATCTTGAGCTGGTATCGTTAAAGAGCGCTGAAGCGTAAAAAACCGGACACCGACTCTCTGACGAATTACTCTGTCAGGAATCGATGTCCGGTTCTATTTTTATCTTACAGTTCACTCGAAGCTTTCCGAGTTCAGATTTCATGCTCGCATGAGAATCTGAACTCAGAAAGCTTCGAAGGGAGCGCCATTTTATGAGCAAAAAGGAGCTGCAAAGCAGCGGAGAGCATCGAAGATGCGATTCATGACAATAGAATGTTCGCGGAGCGTGCATTCTATTGTATTGCGAATGGCGC
>OKRW01002835.1_pt1 | contig 11956 bp, 10 predicted proteins | sample 1601151 | NCBI WGS metagenome assembly OKRW01 (sample SAMEA3541471, study PRJEB24748) | human gut metagenome | biome: human gut; feature: human-associated habitat; material: faeces | place: China | collected 2012 | reverse complement strand
GGGTTTGCGAAGAATTTGATAATCAAATATAACAGTTATTAAATTTCCTAAAATAAGTGAAATATCAACTGAAAGTTGTCAGTCTGGTAATTCAACCAATACTGCTTCGTCAATATCAAAGTAATCATCCATATTACTGCTAAGCCCAGATGCTTTCCAAGCTTGTTCGAAGGTAATATCTTCTATGTTGCTTAAATAAATGTATGTGCTGTCCTTAACGGCATTACTCAGTCGTCCACTGATTTCCAACCTGTATTTGTAGATATGTCCATCGCACTGCCATGTACTGTCTGACATTTCACTGTATGTTTTCATGTTTCCTTCAATTGTGTCAATCGGCTTTATTGACTGTGTACCACAACCCGTGATTGAGGCCGTAAGTAAAAGACATAGCAACAATATTAGTATTTTCTTCATGGTCATTACCTCCCAAAATTCAAATTTTCTGTTTCCTATAAAATTAATTTATTGGGATTTACCAAATCGCCAAACAACGATTTGTATGCCTACATTAGTGCATCCAAATGTTGTTTTCCAAATCGCGCAGCCGACCTTTATAATCGTTGATGAGAGCCTCAGCATTTTCGCCATCCGGGAAAGTTACCAGATAGCCGTCCCCTGCCTCGTGAAAGCCGATGATTCCGGCAAGTCCAGCCATCTCCGACACTTTCAGCAGGGTGTGGTAGTCATATTCGGCGGCGCTGATGTACAAGTCCATAGGAGAAACCCTCGCGTTTCAAAGATATAGCCCTATTATAGCGACAATCTTTCATAAATGCAAAGAAAATGCTGTATCGTCCAGAATCGGAAGATACAGCATTGCTTTTTTATATGTAATGGCCCTTTAGCCCAATTTGTTGTCTGGCCTTGACCGAGCGATTGCTCTGGCATGGTCTAAGGCGCAGTGGTGTGCGGGATGCTTCCCGCGTTTGTTTTGATTACGAGACTTATTATAGCGGCGACTTGTGTGTAGAATTTAAAAGCTGTTTGAACGATTTTGAAATTCAATTTGAATAATTTATGACGTGGGGTGATGCCATGAAAGATATTAAAGAAAAGCCAACCGCGCATATGCCGAGAAGCAATGCAACCGGGGAAATCCCGAAAGCTGCGCTGAAAAAGGCGTGGGCGGAGGCCAAGGAGAAAAGCCGAACCATGCTGCGAGAAAGCACTTCTACGCAGGGAGACGGTGATTATACAACTGCGCAAGATACCAGCTCGGTGGTAACCGATACATCCTATTCGGTCATCAAGCAAAACACAGATTTCACCGTGCAGCAAAGGCGCAAGATTGCCCGCAAACAGATAGAAAAATACCGGGAACGCCGTTCCGCCGAGCAAACCGAAACCACCCGCGTCCACACCGCCAGTGAGCGCGGTGTCAGCCCAAAACAGGCCGAGCGCGGCACGCTGCCCGATGCAGAGCAATGTCCGCGTTGTGGGGCAGATTTGCCCCGACAGCGGGCAAAAGAGAAAGTCGCCACTGCCAAGACCGCGCCGCGCGACATTCGCGGTGTGACCCAAGGGCAGCGGCAACTGCGCACCGCCGCAAATGAAACTGTGCGGAGCATAACAACCCAAGCACAAATGCAGACTCACGCCCGCCAAGTGCAGCATGCCATTCAGAAAGCCGCTGCCAACGCCCGCAAGACCATCACGGCGGTGCGCTCGGTCATACGGAACTTTCTTACCAGCTTGCACAGCCTAGTTGTAGCCATCGCCACAGGTATCAGCGTGGCACTCAGCATCATTATCGTCATCAGCCTTGTGGCGTTTGTGTCCGGCTCGGCTTACGGCATCTTTTTTGCCGCAAATGCCCCCAGCACAGATACAATCACTGTCCAAGAAGCGGTAGAAACACTGACGGCAGAATACCGCGACAGGCTGGAAGAAATCTCCGACACCGTACAGCATGACCGCCAAGACATTACCGCCAACGATGACGTGTACTACATTCGTTGGCAAGATGTCCTGGCGGTCTTTTCTTCGTATGTTTCAGGAAATGAACAAGGCGCACCCGTTGCGGCACTGACAGAGGAGCAGGTAGATAAACTGCGGGAAACTATGTGGGCGATGAATGCGGTGGATTGTTCCACCCACCCGGAGACTACCACAATAGAAACCACCGACGAGGATGGCAACCCAACCACCACAGAGATAACCGAAACCGTCCTTATAATAGAGCTTACCCACAAAACGCCCGATGAGATGGCGGCAGATTACCACTTTACCATCCGACAGAATACCTACCTGCAACTGTTGCAAGACCCGCAGTACGAAGAACTGTGGGCAGAATTGCTCGGCGGCTTTGCGCAGGGCGGGGGAGAAGTCATGTCTCCTGATGGTACACGCGCCCCAACAGGCACACTGCAATGGCCGCTGCCGGTTGCGGGTACAATTACCTCGCAATTTGGCCACCGTATTGACCCCATCACCGGTGAGGTCAGTTCCCACACCGGCACCGACATTGCCTGTGCCGAGGGCACACCGATCCTCGCCGCTGCAGACGGAACAGTAACCGTTGCCAATGGTCTTGACAGTTGGGGCGGCAGCTACGGCTACTACATCCAAATCGACCACGGCGGCGGGCTGGAAACGCTATATGCCCACTGCTCGTCCATCTGCGTCACCACCGGTCAGCAGGTGCAGGCCGGGCAAGTCATCGGTTACGTTGGCCACACCGGACGCGCTACAGGCAGCCATCTGCATCTGGAAGTAAAAATTGACGGTAATCGTGCGGATGCAATGCAATATTTTACACTATAAAGTTTAAGAGAAAATTTGACGACTGTTGAAACAGTGTACAAAAATGGAATGGGAAACAAAAGGAAAACAAAGAACTGCAAAAATTACAAAATGGTTACATGCGGAAGAAAAGCACAAAAATTACTGGCAAACTGCACATTCAAATAGTGAATACATGATGAAATATGCACAAATTGAAAGGAAACCGTTTCCCTATTTCTTTGTTGACGTAGGGTGCTGGGAGTGTTACTCTGTAGATGTCAAGGATGCGCATCAGAAAATCTCAAAAACTCTTCACCGTTTGGAAAGAAGGAAACAAATATGAGCAGAGTAAAACACTTGTTTGCAGTTGTGCTGGCGGCATTGATGCTGTGTCTGCTTATGCCTGTTGCTGCGTTTGCAGAGGAAGCATCCGATGGAAAAATGATCGTCTACGCAAAACTCCCGTCTGACTGGTCAGACCCGCACCTGTGGGCATGGGCAGACGATGGCACAAACGCTTTTGATGCATGGCCTGGTGGCGAGATGGAAGCAGACAGCAACAATGATGGCTGGTATTACTGCTGGATTCCCGAAACCACCAACAACATTATTATCAATGCGAATGACGCTGCGGTTCAGACCAGTGACTACAAGCTGGAAAGCAAAAACGCTTGGGTCACGGTGACCGATGCAGAAAATGTAGAAATCAGTTACGATGCACAGACCACCGGTGATCTGCCGGAGTATGTAGAAAAATTCAAGATTCATGCGCAGGTTCCCGATGATTGGCAGGATGTCTGCCTGTGGGCATGGTCTGCACCGGATGGCAAAAATGCTTTTGAAGCATGGCCCGGCAAGACCATGAGCAAAGGCGAAGATGGCTGGTACACTGCCAGCGCTCCCGTTTGGGTGAACAGCATCATTGTCAACGGCAATAGCGGCGATGTGCAGACGGAGGATATCTCCATCGATGCAGCTGAGGTGTGGGTTACGGTTTCTGAGGACGGAACTTCCGATTTTACTTACAATGATCCGAATGCTCCCGTTGCAGAAGATATTACCGTTCATGTAAAGGCTCCTGCTGACTGGAGCGAGCCGCATCTGTGGGCATGGTCCGCACCGGACGGAACGAACGCATTCTCTTCTTGGCCTGGCGAAGCCCTGCAGGAAGGGGAGGACGGCTGGCTGACGCTTTCTGTTCCCGGCTGGGTCAACAGCATTATCGTGAATGGCAGCGATGGCAGCGTTCAGACCAGTGACCTCAGTGTGGAAACAGGCAAGGATCTGTGGATCGTGGTGAGCGATGCGGAAAATGCAGAAGTCACCTATGAAGCCCCGGCTGAGACTGTAGAAACAGCAGAGGCTCCTGCTGCAGAGAGCGAGCCTACGGTTGCAACGGAACCCGCAGAAACCAAGTCCAACGCGATGCCGATTGCAATTGTCGTTGTTGTGGTGATTGCTGTTGTGGCAGGCGGCGTGGTCATCTCCAAAAAGAAAAAGTAATCTTCCTTAGAAAATCATAGAGTACGGGCTGAACGGCCCGTACTCCTTATTTGACACAATCAGAAAGGCAGGTATTCCATGAAGCGCCTGATAGCAGGATTTTTAAGTGTATGTGTAGCGGTATCGTTGCTGATGACCGGCTGCTCGTCGGGCGGCACGGATAATACTGCGCAGACAGATGGCCCGGTTACCATCACGATCTGGCACGACAAAGAAGATGAAGTCGCGCAGGCGTTGCAGACAGAGTTGGATACGCTTGCCCCGGATATCGTGGTAAAACTGGAAAAGAAAGACGGTCTGACCGATTCGCTGAAGATGGTCGGCAACGATCCGAATTCTGCCCCGGATATGTACTTCTTTGCCCACGATAAAATTGGCGTTTACGCTGAAATGGGTATCCTCGCACCGATAACGGATTTCGTTGACAAGAGCACCTTGGATCAGTACATACCGATGACGATTGAGGCTGCTACCTACAAAGGGGAAGTGTATCAGCTCCCGCTCTACTTTGAGACGCTGCTCTATATGTACAACAGACGTTATATGAGTGACGATGAAGTGCCTTCGACCACAGAAGAACTGTACAAATATATGCAGGAAAACACGAAAGGCGGACATTACGGCTTCGTGGAACAGCACAGCACGGCGTACTATGCTGCAGGCTGGCTCCATGCGTTTGGCGGGTACATTCTGAACGAAAATGGTGAACCCGGCCTCGATGACGAGAACACCATCAAGGCACTGGAATACCACAAGAAATTCGTAGAACTTATGCCCACCGAGGGTGAGTATTCTACCGTGAATACGCTGTTCCGCGAAGGCAAAGCACATTCCACCATCGGTGGTCCCTGGCTGGTTCCTACGGCGCGCGAGAGCGGTATTGACCTTGGCATAGCACCGATGCCTACTGTAGATGAGACCGGCAACAAAATTGCACCGTATTCCGGTGTGCAGGGTATCCATGTCTTGAAAGTTGCAGCTGAGCGCAAGCACGATGCCATTGCAAAGGTCTTGCAGGTTCTGACAAATGATTCCGTTGGCATTGCGATGGCGAAAGCAAGCGGCTGCGCCCCTGCGAAGCAGAGTTGCTATGATGACCCGGTTATCAGCGGTGACGACATGGTTATGGCTATGTACGATACGGCGCAGGATGCAGTTCCCATGCCGAACGTTCCCGAAATGGACGTTATGTGGACGGTTACGGAAAATCTGCTTGTGGATGTAAACATGAGTGGAAAAGACGTCCGAAGCAGCGCACAGGCCGCCCAGCAGCAGGCAGAGAGCCTTATCAAACAGATGCAGTGATGCGGAAAGGCCGCACTATGAAGAAAAATAAAAAAGAAACGTTTTGGGCCTATTTGTGCAGCGCCCCCTCGTTGCTTTTGATTTTGCTGATCGTTGTATTCCCAATTCTGTACACGGCGTACATCTCCTTTACAAACATGAATGTTTACCATTGGTTCAACTTCTCGTTTGTAGGGCTGAAAAATTATAAAGATGCGCTGTTTGTTTTTGATTCCGGCTTTTTGGCGGCACTGCTTCGGACCATCCTGTGGACTGTGCTGAATATGGTGCTGCAGCTTGTGATTGCCTTTGTGCTGGCCAGTCTTTTGAACATACAGGATTTTAAGGGCAGGCGAGTCTACAAGACACTGCTTATGATCCCTTGGGCCATGCCGGGCTATGTGTCGATCCTGCTCTGGAAAACCGGCATCTTCAATTCGCAGTTCGGTCTGCTGAACCAGTGGATGCAGAAGCTGGGGCTGGCGACAGTGCGCTGGCTGGCAAACGATGTCTCGGCATTTCTCTGCTGCACGGTTGTCAACCTTTGGCTGGCGCTGCCGTTTATGATTATGATTATGGATGGTGCTTTGCAGGCGGTGGATCATAGCTGCTACGAGAGTGCGATTCTCGATGGTGCAAACTGGTTCCAGCGGGCGTACTTTATTACGATTCCCGCAATCCGCCCGATTATTGCTCCCTCGGTGCTGATTACCGTGTTTACGACATTTAAGCAATTCGATGTGGTATACCTGCTGACACAGCAGGCGGGTGCGAAAACCGGTGCCAATATCCACACGATCCTGACCTATGCCTACGAGAACGCCTTTATCACAAACAATTACGGATACAGCTCTGCGGTCTCCATTTTGATTTTTGCTATTTTGATTCTGTTCTCGATGGTGACCAGCCGGAAAGCAAAGGAGGGGTAACAGATGACGCGGCATCAAAAGCGTATGCTCAAGCAGGCAGCCAAGCAGATTTGTCTGCATATTCTGTTCATCGTGATTTGTTTCGTCACGCTGATCCCGATTTTGTATGCACTGTCGGTTTCTTTGAATGCCGACAACAGTCTTGTGAGTTCGGACTTCCGTTTTATCCCGAAGAACTTCACGCTACGGAATTATGTTGCGGTCTTTACCGAAGAACCTGTCATGCTGTGGTTTAAAAACAGTATGACGCTGGCGGTAGTCACCGTTGCTATTTCGCTGGCAGCAGCAATTCCGGCTGCCTATGCGTTTTCCCGTATGCGCTTTAAGGGGCGCAAGCCGATATTGAAGCAGCTGGTTCTGCTGTACTCTTTTCCATCTGTCCTTTCCATGTTTGCGATTTACACGCTGCTGCGCCCGCTGGGGCTGATCAACAGCAAAGTTGGCTTGATTCTGATTTATACCGGAACGATGGCTGAGTTTGGTCTGCTGAACATGAAAGGATACTTTGATACGATACCGCGCGAAATCGAGGAAGCAGCGGAAATTGACGGTGCAAGCGGCATCCAGCTTGTCACGCGCATTGTTCTTCCGCTGGCGCGTCCCAGTATTTTGGTTACGGCGGTTATGATCTTGATTTATGTCTGGAATGAATATCTCTTTGCAACGACCTTTATGACAGGTGCCGAGAATTATACACTGGCAGCCGGATTGTACTCTTTGCAGGCAACAGAAATGAGCGGAAGCTGGCCCGTTTTTGCAGCAGCCTCGCTGGTAGTCAGCCTGCCGATTCTGATTGTGTTCTTTGCCGTACAGCGTCACATGACCTCCGGCCTGACTGCCGGCGGTGTCAAAGGTTGATTGCCCCAAACAGGGAGATGACACAATGAATTTTGAAGCCATCCAACACATCCCGATGTCACAGCAGGCACACGGGATTGACCCAAACCATGTCGTGTTCCGGCTGCGCGCCGGACGCGATGATCTAAAGCAATGCACGCTGTTTTATGCAGATCGAGCCTGCCGCCTGACACCGGTTATTTTCTCGTCTGTAGAGATGCAGGTGGAAGCGCAGGACGAATGGTTTGATTACTTCCAAGTCATCTTGGAAAGCCCCTATAAGCGGATCTGTTACTATTTTGAACTTGACGACGGAACGCAGAAGCTGCTGTATTACGGCGATTTTTTTACAGACCATCGCGTAGACGACAGATCGGAATACTACCAGCTGCCTTTTAACCATCCGGCAGACATTGCAGCACCGCCTGCATGGGCGCAGGATGCAGTAGTTTACAATATCTTCCCGGACAGTTTCGCCACGGGTCGCCGCTTTATCTCTGGCAAATCATCCGAAAAAGAGTGGAACGGTCAGATCACGCGCGGAAAACTCGGCGGAACGCTGCGCGGCGTGATTGAGAATCTGGATTACATTCAAGAACTGGGTGCTACCTGCATTTACATGAATCCGATTTTTGCAGCAGGGGAGTACCACAAGTACGATTTGCTGGATTATCATCACATCGATCCCTGTTTCGGCACGGATGAAGATTTCCGACAGTTGGTCAACGACTGCCATGCACGGGGAATGCGTGTGATTATTGATGGTGTGTTCAACCATGTGGGGTGGAATTTTTTCGCTTTTGATGACGTGGTGCGCAATGGCGAAAACTCAAAATATAAAAACTGGTTTTACCATCTGCAATTCCCTGTAGAGAGGCCGGAAGACCCCGAAACCTATCCGACTTATGAATGCTTCGGCTATGAGCGCATGATGCCGAAAACCAACACCTGCAACCCGGAAGTACAAGAGTATTTCTGCGAGGTGGGCCGCTATTGGGTGCGGGAATTTGATATTGACGGCTGGCGTCTGGATGTTGCCAGCGAGATCAACGACGGATTCTGGCGGGCATTTCGGCAGGCGGTGAAAGAAGAAAAGGCAGAGTGTATCCTGATCGGTGAGGTGTGGGAGACTGCCCAGCATTGGCTGAACGGTGATATCTTCGACTCCACCATGAACTACGATTTCCGCAAGCACTGCCGCCGATTCTTTGCCGAACAGAATATCGATGCAGCAGAATTCGATGCCCGCGTGACCAATATGCGGATGCGATATAAACTCCCGGTACTGTACGCGCAGCTTAATCTGCTGGACAGCCATGATGTGAGCCGCTTCTATTCGCTGTGCGAAAAAGACCCGGCAAGAATGCAGCTCGCCGTGCTTTTCCAGATGACTTTTACAGGGATTCCGTCCGTCTTTTATGGTGATGAGCGTGGTATTTACGGCTTACAGGAAGCAGAGTACCGTCATGAAATGACATGGTCGCAGGAGCCGCCGACCTTGGCAGAGTTTTATAAAAAGGCAATGCATCTGCGAACGGAACACCCGGCCCTTTGCCGAGGCAGCTACCATACCGTTAAGGCTGAAAAGAAAAACGGGCTGTATGGGTATGAGCGCACCGATGAGAAAGAAAAAATCACCGTGTTCCTCAACAATCAATCTGCCGCCGCAGAGATTCCTCCGATGAACGGAAAGATTCTGTGGCAGCAGGGATACGAGGAAAAGAACAACAGCCTTGCCCCTATGGGGTTTGCCGTATTCACACAGGAGGTGTAAAACGTGAGCGTGACGATTCAGGAAGTGGCCAAAGCCGCGGGTGTGTCCAAGGCAACCGTCAGCAAGGTGCTGCATAAGTCATATTCTATATCGCAGGAAACCTGTGACCGGGTAAATGAGGTCATCAAGGAACTGGGGTATCAGCCGAATCGCCGCGCACAAAGTTTTGCTACCGGCGCAACAAAAACGATTCTCTTTCTGGCAGAAATGCAGCATGGTGTAGGATTTGATAACCCGCATCTGTTTGAAATTATGGCCGGGGTAGAGAACGCGCTTTCCGAAAAAGGGTATGGTCTCATTGTGCAGCACAGCACGGCGCTTGACCTTTGGCAGCATTTCGATGAACTGCTGCAGGGCTCCTATGTGGATGGTGTAATTCTGCACGCATCGGTCGTGTCAAAGGATGTGGCTCTTTGTCTGGCGCATACGGAACTGCCCTACATTGTTGTAGGTGCGCCGGATTTCTCCAACCAGCTTTGCTGGATCGATACCAATAACTCGGTGGCCGGGCAAATTGCAGTTACACATCTGTGGCGCAACGGATACGACAGGATCGCATTCATCGGCGGCCCCAAAGAAGATACAATTTCTGCGCACCGTCTGAGCGGCGCACTTGCAACTCTGAACGAGAAAATCCCGGCAGGATATTTGCGGGAAGGACCGCCCACCTGTGAAGGCGGCGCAACTGCCGCACGCGCCCTGTTGGAACTGCCAACACGGCCCAACGCTGTGATTTGCGCAAACCAGTATATTGCGTTTGGCTGTGTAAATGAATTGAAGGCTTCCGGAATACGCATCCCGGAAGATATGGCTGTTATCACATTTGATGATTTTCCATTTTCTAAAATCATTGAACCGCAACTGAGTGTTGTGAACCTCGATATGTATGATATGGGCGAGCAGGCTGCGAAAGTTGTTCTGCGGCGAATCCGGACACCGCAGTATCTTGTACAATCGCAGACCACGCTACCGATATTGATAGAACGACAATCGACAAAGAAGTTACCGTAAAGGAGGTAAGTATGGCTAAACATTTGGCAAAAAAGGCGGCGTGCCTTATCGGATCTGCAGCAGTTGCACTCTCGATGACGCTCGGAGCATTCCCTGTGTATGCGGATTCCGCTGCATCGGCTCCGGAACTGGGACCAGTTACGTCCAAGGATGTCGTCTACCAAATCATCACGGACCGTTTCTATGATGGAGACACATCCAACAACGTTCCCGCAGGATTTGATGCAACGCTCTATGATGGAACCGGGCAGGATCTGAAGCTCTACCAAGGCGGCGACTGGGCAGGCATCATCGAGAAGATCCCTTATTTAAAAGGTATGGGTGTCACGGCGGTTTGGATCTCCGCTCCGTATGAGAACCGTGATACGGAGATTATCGACTACCAAAGCGATGGCAGTCTCAACCGGTGGACAAGTTTCCACGGCTACCATGTTCGCAACTATTTTGCGACAAACAAGCATTTCGGAACGCTGAACGAGTTCAAGGAACTGCGGGATGCACTGCACGCCAACGGCATTAAGCTGGTTATCGATTTCGTGACCAACCACACCAGCCGGGAAATGAACCCTACCGCGAACAATATCCCGGAAGATGGCAAGCTGTACGAGCCGGATCGCAAAGAAGATGGTACCTTTGCATTCGATGAGAATGGTGAGCCGTATGATTACAATGGGGATGGCTTGGTAGAAAACTTGATTGCCGATCCTCAGAATGATACAAATGGATGGTTCCACGGTTTGGGTGACCGTGGCGATGATAGCAGCCGATATGGCTATCGCTATAAGGATCTCGGCTCGTTGGCTGATTTCTCACAGGAAAATCAGGATGTTGCGGCATATCTGGAACAGGCAACCCTGTTCTGGGCGGATATGGGTGTAAACGGTATCCGCCATGATGCTACGCTCCACATGGATGCGGCATTCGCAAAGGGGCTGAAAGATGCGGTTGATTCGCATAATACGATCACCCAGTTCGGTGAGTTTTTCATCGGGCGGCCTGACCCTAAATATGACGAGTATGTCTATTTCCCGAAGCAGACGGGCATAAACAACCTTGATTTCGAGTTTTATCGCGCAGCGTCCACGACCTTTGGCGATTTCTCGACAACGATGGCGGACTTCGGCAATATGCTGCAGTACACGCAGGACGATTATGACTACGAAAATCAGGCGGTAACGTTCCTCGATAACCACGATGTGACGAGATTCGGCTACACGCAGAGAAGCCAAAAGACCTACAATGCAGCCTTGGCGACGTTGCTGACATCTCGTGGTGTTCCCAACATCTACTACGGTACGGAGCAATATGTTGTCCCCGCAGATGGCAGCGATGTCTCTGGACGTATCTTCATGCAGACGGATAGTTGGTTTGATACAGATACAACGGCCTACAAGCTGATTGGCAAGCTGTCGGAACTGCGTCAGCAAAATGATGCCATTGCGTATGGTACTACCACGATTCGTTACAGCAATGATGATGTCCTTATCTACGAGCGGAAGTTCTATGATGATGTTATACTTGTTGCAATAAATCGCCAGCCAGATAAAGCGTATACCATTGACAATGTGGAAACGCTGCTCCCGGAAGGTGAGTATGTGGACTTCCTCGGTGGTATGCTGAACGGTGAAAATATCAGCGTCTATGCCTCTACAGGAATCAACACTACGGCATCGATCACGTTGGATGGTGGTGAAGTAGGTGTTTGGCAGTACGATGCGGCAGCCAACGCACCCGAAATTGGAAATGTCGTTTCTACGATGGGACGTGCAGGCAACCGTGTTTACATTTACGGTGATGGACTTGATGGAAATATCTCGGTCAAGTTTGGTGAAACCGAAAGTACAGTTTACAAGGGACTACACAGGGTAGGTATCTGACAGGAGGTGTGCCG
>OKRW01002828.1_pt1 | contig 11995 bp, 22 predicted proteins | sample 1601151 | NCBI WGS metagenome assembly OKRW01 (sample SAMEA3541471, study PRJEB24748) | human gut metagenome | biome: human gut; feature: human-associated habitat; material: faeces | place: China | collected 2012 | reverse complement strand
GCATTGCTTGGACGTTTCGGATTCGATTGCTAAAGGATACCTGAACGTAAAGGATATACATAATACACTAAATGAAGAAAAAGGAGTCGAATTCGAATGGTAAACCAATTCGTTAAAATTCAAAAGCTTCGTGAAGAGGCTAAGCTTCCTGAAAAGGCCACTAAGTACTCGGCGGCATACGATCTCTACTCCGCATTGGATGAAGAAATCACAGTTATGCCAGGACAAACGAAGTTCATCCCTCTCGGCTTTGCTACTTCATTCGATCCCGAATTTGTTGCTTTGATCTTCTCTCGTAGTGGATTGGCAACGAAGGAAGGATTAGCTCTGGCAAACAAGGTCGGCGTTATCGATGCTGACTACAGAGGTGAATGGGTGGTGGCACTTCATAACCACGACATCGTTCCTCATTATGTCCAGCCTAAGCAAAGAGTAGCACAGGCAATCCTCTTTCCTAAGTTTGAGATGGATTTTGTTGAAGTGGAACAGCTCACCGATACACAAAGAGGGCAGGGCGGCTTTGGAAGCACTGGAACTTGAAAGGAATAAATAAAAATGAAATTCGAAAACATCTATGAAATCCGTATCAACAAATATATCACCGAAGATGAGTGGCTCTGGAAAATCCACAATACAAGATTGGACGGCGAACCTTTTGTTAAAATCGGACTTGAGGACACAATGGACAAAGCATACGAGGCAGCCAAGAAGGAATTCAACAAGCTTCTAAGAAAGGTATAAGTGACATGAAGCCATTCAGGAAGATAGAAATAAGAAACATAAAGGACGACAGCGGCTACAACAAATGGAGTTATAGAGTAGAGGACGTAAACATTTGGGGAATAGCTCAGGTAGTGCTGGCAGGACTCGAGGATACTCCACAGGAAGCATTCAGTAAAGCACTAAAGGGATACAACACGATTAAGAGGACACCTCAATATTAAAATTACTTCTTGTTTATACTAAATGAAAGGAGGGGGTTACAACACTATGTCCTTTAAGTGGTCTAAATTCAGCAAAAAGCAATTACAGTTATTGACCTGGTGGATGCCAAAAAACCCTTACAGTTCATATAACGGGGTCATCGCTGAAGGTGCGATACGCAGCGGGAAGACAATTATTATGGCCCTTAGTTTTTTGGTCTGGAGCATGTCGCAGTATAATCTGACAAGTTTTGCAATATGTGGAAAGACAGTGGGTTCATTAAGACGTAATGTTATAACCCCACTTAAAGAAAGGTTATGGGCTAGAGGCTATAAGGTAATAGATAGGAAGGCCGAGAACTACTTAGTGGTAAGCAAGGGCAAGGTCTCTAATGTCTATTATCTCTTTGGTGGTAGGGATGAGAGGTCACAAGATCTAATTCAGGGCATTACTTTAGGGGGCGTACTTCTTGATGAGGTCGCCCTAATGCCGCGTTCTTTTGTGGAACAAGCTATGGCTAGATGTTCTATCGCCGGTAGTAAGTTCTGGTTTAACTGTAACCCGGAAGGCCCTAACCACTGGTTCTATGTTGAGCATGTAAAGAAGGCAGAGGAGCTTAAGTACATCCGCATTCACTTCGACCTAGAGGATAACTACTCCCTCGACAAGAACATAATCGAAAGATACAAGGCACAGTTTAAGGGCATATTCTACCGTCGCTTTATATTAGGCGAGTGGGCATTCGCTGATGGAGTTATATACGATAGCTTCGATGAGGAGAAGAATACTTACACTAATGCAACAAGGGATATAGTCCTCCCTATCCAAATCAGGGAAAAGGATTACGCCCATGGAGCTGCACCTTGGTACTCAGCCGACTATGGTGTATATAATCCCAGTGTATTCCTCAAGGCATATAGGTTCAAGAAGAAGGGAGAGAAGCTTCCCTACTATTATGTTGATGATGAATACTACTATGACGGCAGGAAAAAGCAGAAACAAAAGACAGATGAACAGTACATCGCCGACTTTGCTTATTTTTCTAGTAAGGATGCAGATATGAAGGCACTAATAGTCGACCCTTCCGCATCTTCCTTAATAACGGCGGCAAGGCAGAAAGGATTCAGGACAATGAAGGCAGATAATGACGTGATGGAAGGTATCCGCCATGTTCACACTTTGTTTGCCACTGGCCACCTGCTGATAAATAAGGATAACTGCCCTAACCTCATAAGTGAGTTGGGTTTGTATATCTGGAATGAGAAGAGGTCTGAGATCGGTAAGGAAGAACCTGTTAAAGCTAACGACCATGCATGTGATGCACTAAGATACATCGTACAAACTACTTCATATAGATGGGAGTATGAATAATGGCAACTGTAAAGAGCTTCATTCAACGAGTAATTAACCTACGACCGGAAGTAGTGCCGGGCAAGAAATACAATTACAAATGTGTTGAGCACGGCGACTACTGGAACATTTACAGGCAGTGGCTTGACGGCTATCCTTGGGAGCTTCATGTTGTTGTTCCTAAGGGCGGCGAAAATGATACTTCAACTTGGTGTAGGACATGAGGTGAGAGAATGGCTAAAAAGAAAAGGAAGGTGGTAGATGGCAGACCGCCTGAAGGAATTGTAAGTAACAAATCTGAAGTGCTCTCTGTTAAACGTGCACTTGATGCATATTCTAACATTCCGGCTAACTTAGGTGCAGGGGCAGCTAACCTTGCCCAAACTGCCTCCTATGTTATGAAGCGTTTCACATGGGATTACTACACACTAAACATCCTGTTTCGTGACAACTGGATTGCTAAGGCCATAATCGAGAAGCCTGCAAACGAAATGCTCAAGAACGGATTTGAGATCCACACAGAACTTGATCCAGACTTGGTTACAAAGATCATGAACGTCTGGACAAGGACACAGACAAGGGACAAATTTCTCGATGCACTCAAATGGTCCCGCCTCTATGGTGGTTGTTTGTTGATTCCTATGATCGAGGGACAGGATGATCTAAGCAAACCTCTTGATTACGACTACATTATGCCAGACAGCTACAAAGGCTGCATGGTTATTGATAGATGGCAGGGATGCGATCCCGGCATTGAGCTGGTATCAGACATCAGTGACCCGGAGTTTGGCCAGCCTGAATTCTACAACGTAAATGTACAACCCACAAACCAATACGTAAAGATCCATCACTCCAGAGTGATTAAGTTGATCGGTCGTAAGCTTCCTTACTGGGAGGAAGTAGCTGAGAGCTATTGGGGCGCATCCGAACTTGAGCATGTATTTACTGAGCTCAAAAAGAGGGACGACACCTCTGCTAATATCTCCTTCCTGATCTTCCTGGCCAACATCCGCATCTTCAAAATGAAGGACTTGGGCCAGATGATCACGATGGGAGATCAGGAAAGTGTCCAGCGTGTATACCAGACAATGCAGCAAATGAACCAGCTTATGTGCAATACAGGCACATTCGCCATCGACCAAGAGGACGACTTTGCTATGCAAGGGTACACGTTCACAGGCATCAACGACATCTATGAGTCCTTTATGTTGGACATCTCCGGTGCCGCCGAGATTCCTATTGATAAGCTCTTTGGTCGTTCACCCTCTGGTTTCAATAGTGGTGAGGAAACACTTCAGAACTACTACGATATGATCACCGAAAAACAGGAAACATACGTTCGCCCAGGCCTCGAACGACTGATTAAGATCATTTCCATGAGCGTACTCGGTGAGATACCCGACGACATGGAGCTGGTATTCTCCCCTGTCCGCCGTCCTTCCAACATGGAAAAGGCAGACCTCGGCCAGAAGCAGACACAGCCCATCCTCGATGCATACCAAGCTGGTGTGATTGGTGTTGGAACCGTCCTGAGAGAACTGAAGCAGCAAACTCCCGTAACAAACATGTGGTCCAACATCACCGATGAGATGATTGAAGAGGCCGACCAGGAAGACGAAAAGAAGAAGCAGGAAGAGGCACAAATCAAAGAACAACTCGGAAATGCCGCACTTAACGCCAACAAAAATGCCAAGGAGGAAGTCGAAGATGGATGGGAAGAAACTAAAGAAAGCCCTGCAGGAAACTGAGGACGACATCTTCTATGTAGAGTTCTCCGTTGAGGACAGTGAGCTTACTTATACAATGCGAGTTTATGCAGGTTCGGCAAGTGAGGCTAAGAAAAAGGTCCGTAGGAAAGCAATGAGTCGATTCGGTTCAAAGCCAACCGTCACTTCCGTAGCCTGTGTGTGAGGTGATTTTTGTTGGACAATATCATAGCAATAATTAGTTGTTGTATGGGTTCATCCGGTATAACGGCTATTATTTTGGCACTCCTTCAACGTAAATGGAAAAAGGAAGATCGGCATAACGAAAAGCAGGACGTGATAATTGATGGCTTGAAAGTCCTGACAGTCGACCGTGTCCGTTACTTAGGTAAGTCCTACATCGATCGAGGATACATCACTTTATGGGAAAAGGAAAACCTCCGTGAGATGCACAAAGCATACAAATCACTAGGGGGCAACGGCCATTTGGATACTGTCATGAAAGAGGTCGACAAGCTTGATACTAGGGCAGATGAACTTGAGTAAAAATTAGGTATGTACAAAACATTTTGTTTATGTTATAATAGAAATATCACAAAAGAAAGGCGGTTCTAAAATTGAAAATCTGGTCAAATCCTGCTGAAGTAACGGCTCATGGCACATGCATCAAGCAAAACACGTTCGTTACTTCTCTTGGCACGTACTTAGTTCGCATCTTTAAGTACAAAGGCTATCTCGTATTCCATAAGTGCAGAAATGGCCGTGTAGTTGAATGCTCATTACTCGCTAAAATCGAAGAGAAAGGAACGAAAGAAAATGCATAAGCAATTTGAGGATTACGAAGCAGAAGAGAGGTTGATCTCTTTGTTGAAGAATTCCGAACTACGCCGCAAATACAAAACGCGAATGGAACGTCGCCGGTCAAACCTCAATAAGGCAAGGTTCCTTTTTGTTGTTCTCCTTTTAGCCATACTTTTTACCGCTGCCGTTATGGAGTTCTGCTTAGCGGCACCTGAACACAACGAACATGCAGAGGAAAAAGTTGTTGAGAATGTGGCAGAAGGCACTGCAGAGGTTACAGCCTTTAAGGTGAATAATCCTACATCCTCCCAGCCGTCCTCCTCAGAGCCTACCACCTCTCCCGAACCAATCGCCACTTCCTATGCCTACATTGGCCAGGAATTCACTATCACCCACTATTGTGGTTGTTCTGTTTGTTGTGGTAAGTGGAGTTCTGGTTCTGAGGACACTGCATACGGATGTAAAGGTGATAAGCTCACTCCCTACTATTCCATCGCCACCGACCCTAACGTAATTCCCTACGGCACTATCGTTCACGACCAGCACGGCAACGAATATAAGGCAGTGGACACTGGAAGTGCGATTAAAGGTAACAAAATCGACCTGTTCGTCGGCGACCACCAAGAAGCCCTAAATCTTGGAATTGGCACGATTTACCTATATTGGTAAGAATTCCCGACGTACACCCGATAGTATACTATACTATATAGTAGTATATATTCCTTTTTGTTTAAACGTAGGAGGTAAACTGAAATGCAATATATCGACGCTTATGAACGTTGCTTGTTGTTTTCCATTAAATGCATAACATTTACGGCTAGAAACTTTGAAGCAAGCTGTAAGCTACTAGAGGAAGCCAAGTTCTGGAATAGTTTGTTTAAACAATACATACTGAACGGTGAGTATGAAAAAGCACGAGGGTTAGGAGAGTGCATCGACAACATGCTTCTCTGTATTAAGTGAGGGAGAACGGTATGAAGTTTACTGAGTGGGCTCGTAACTTAAGAATAGAAAATGAGTACCGTAAATCTCTCCTTACTCTGTGTGATATGTTTGAACGGCTGGCAGGACTGGCAGGAGGTAACCAAGACGTTTACGTTCGTAGTATGTCGGACTTCCAACGTTCCGATGCCTACGAGAACTTCATAAACTCTGCTGTTGCCCGTATGGTAACTCCCGTAGCAGAGGCAAACATGAGAACGTGGCGTGAGGCAGCCAAGAAAAGTACAAAAGGAAAAATGCTCTACCAAGCACTAATCGAAGAGTTTCAGCAAGGAACATTCAGGCAGATACAGAACCAAATAATCGAAAATGTAAGCCTGATCAAAACACTTCCAGAGGACACAGCTGCTAAGGTTGTAAAGGACATAGCAGATGCCCAACTCCGCGGATTAAGGTCCCGAAGTATTGAGAAGCTTATTGTTGAAAGTACCAGTAAGCACTCCAGAGCATCTGCTAGACTGATAGCTCGGACGGAAGTAAGTAAGGTAACTACAGCTATCACTAAGGCACGGTCCGAGCAGTTGGACATTCGTTGGTATGTCTGGCGGACCGCTCTTGATGGTGATAGAGTTCGTAAGTCCCACCGTAACATGGAGGGGGTCTTGGTTAATTGGGCAGATCCTCCCAGCCCTGAGAGGTTAGTCGGCGAAAAGGACGTCGGATACTACCATGCAGGAAACATTTGGAACTGCCGTTGTTATCCAGAACCTTTGTTGGAAGTGGACGATGTGCAGTGGCCTCACAAGGTATACCACCAAGGTAGGATAGAGAAGATGGGCAAAAATAAATTTTTAGAAATTATGTAAAAAAAGTATGTACAAACCCAGCAAGGTATGGTATAATAGAATTACAAACTAAAGGAGGACAAGAAAATGTATAAAGCTCAGTACTATGTTGATAATGCTGATGAGATCGGTTGGAAGGACGTCGAAGCTTACACAATCGGCGGTGAGGGCCCTACACTTCTGTTGATAGATAAGCAGGAAGCAATCGATCTGGCTAGTGCAAGACATAATATTCGCGGAGATAACGTAAGAGTTCTGAAGTGGAATAGAAAAACACTCCGCTGGAAAATAATTTATGAGAGGTGAGAACGATGGGTTACCATTACGACCCTATCCTTTGTATGAACGTCCCTGATGTTCCTAGTAAGGCAAAAGATGCAAGCTGGAAAGCATGGACTCTGTACATTGATGGCAAGTGGGTGAAGTCCTTCAGTTCTTCTATGGCTCCTATCAAGGAAGCTCAGAAGTTCATGAAAGAGAACTATCCTGGCAAGGTCGGCAAGCTCGTTCGGAATACTGGTTCATCTTCTGGGTACTCTATTTCTGGAAATGAGTACAAGGATGAAGCTCCTGCAGAGATGAGGGATGCAAAGCCGCTTTCTAAGATGGACATGAACGAGTTAAGAGCTCTTTATGTTAGTCTCGGTGGTGACATTAAGAGAACATACGGCACAAGCAAGCAGGCAATGATCCTGAAAATCGATGATCTGAAGAGGAAAGGCAAAGATGTCCCTCAGAACTCTCTTGATAAAGCCATGAGGACTTGTGATAAGTTCACAGTCTGGGAAAGTGACGATTACGACGACATTTATGTTTCTTATGAGAACGGAACGTATGTTCTTTATGTTGATGGTCGTCCTCAGGCAGATGGACCTCAGCAAAGAATGATTCAGCTTGCTAAACAGGAAGAGCGTATGAGAGGCTGATGTGAGTATATGAGCTTTAAAAGAACGATTGACAAGGCAATCATAGTATGTGACTCTTTCAAAGCAAATGATAGCCTTAAAAGAAAGGTTCTTTCTGTTAGACCCGATCCAAGCAGGAACAGACTGTTTGTGAAGTTCATTGACGAGGACGATCCTGTTCCTTACGAAAACGAATACACAGATATCAAGAAGACATGCCAGCTTCTTCTGAGAGACACGACTATTACTGGTTTCAATAATGAAGCTAAGCGTGTAATTCAGAAGTATGCTCAGTGAGGAATTCTATGGTAAAGGATGCTCTTGAACGGGCAATCGATATTACCGAGCCCGATAGGAAGTTTGATAATGCAAGGTTAGCTTTGGAAATTCGGCAGAGGATTTCTGAAGAGAACGATGCGATCAATAGCTATTTAAGTTTGGTACCTCACGTAACAGATAGAAAGATCATTGAAGTTATCAAGGACATTGCAGACGAAGAGAAGGTTCACGTTGGAGAGCTTCAAGAAATTCTCTATATGTTGGATCCTTCTGAAAAGTCTAAGGAAAAGGAGGGCAGAGAGGAAAATGCCTAACTACACTCCGGAAACTCCGGGTTCTGAGGTTGAGTTCGATAAGCCCAACATCCCTGATTGTTGGAGCCCTCAGCCCGTTGTTAAAGAAACTGCAGGAGGTGAAACAACGTAATGGATAAGAACCAGGCACAGCTTCAGGACGACTACGGCGTAGTGGTTGGACAGATCGCAGGTGTTGATGTCGTGGCTCCTACTGGAGGACTGCAGAATGCTACGGCATACAACCTTGTTTATTCCGAGTCTGACAAGAAGCTTACGCTGACCGCCGTTGCGGCAGGTTAAAAATTTTTCAAAAAAGTTTCAAAAGGGTATGTACAAACCTTAAATAACCTGATATAATAGTTTATAAAGGAAAATATGTGGTTGTTTGTATTAAGCAATGCAAATCTCAGCTAAAAGCAAGTAGCAAGTAGTAAAAGTAAAAATACCATGGACAGAACAGCGACACAGTTCATTCATGTATTTCACTTTTCCTTCTGCTCCCTGAAAAGTCAGACTTCCCTACTTCTCATACAATCCCACACAAAAACAAGTTCAGCCTACAGCCACATAATTTCCTTTGTAAAGGCGGTGAGAAAAATGCCTAGTGCATATTACGGCGCAAGATTAAGTAATAACTTAGTTGAACTCAGTAACGGATGTCTCTTATGCAAAAATGTTCCCATTGCCCGAACCGGTGTTTACAAGTACTTACGTTCCGAGGTCGGCATGGAAGGCCAAGGAATTGTTGATGTTTATCGGGATCCGAAAGAGGTATTTAGCCAAGCGGCTATTGCTTCATTTGAAGGTAAGCCATTTACCGATACACATCCGAATGAAGATGTAACTATAGATAACTGGTCACAATATAGCAAGGGCGTTGTAAGGGACGTTCGAAAAGGAGTTGGCGATCAGGAAGGATACCTGGTGGCCGACATTCTCGTTACTGATCCCATTTCATCCAATGAGATTATTTCCAATGCAAAGAGGGAGATCTCTTCGGGATACGATTGTGACTATGTTGTAAAAGATGGTAAAATCTATCAGACAAACATTAGAGGCAATCACGTAGCTTTAGTACAATACGGAAGAGCCGGAAGTAAAGTTCGCATTAATGACGAAAAGCTAATTCTACCAAAAAAGTACTTCTTCATTAAAACAATCGATAAAGCAATTAAGATGCTTGATAAGGAGGAAAGAGCACATGGCTAATGAAGCCAGAGTGATGGGAGCCATTAAGAACTTTCTGTTGAAAATGAAAGCTCTGGATGAAGCTATTCCCGAAGATCTCGCAGAGGACGCCCTGGAGATGACCGAAGAGGTTAAGGACGCTCTGTGCGAGGAAGAGTCCGTTAAGGACTGCGATCTCGGTGGTGAGAACCCCGTAGAGGACGAGGAGCCTGCAGAAGAGAAGAAGGTCGACGTTGACATCGACAAGAAGGTTGAGGACGCCTTCGTCAAGGTGATGCGTAAGTATGGCCTGATCAAGGACTCTGCTATGGCATCTCTGGACGAGCTGGAGACCAAACTCTCTGAAGCTCAGGAGACTGAGGACGTTGAAGGCGAAGAGGAAGTCACAGTCGATCCCGAGGTGATGAACGATTCCGCCAAGCGGGAGCTGCTCCGCGCTATTAAGCCGGCAATCGCTTCCGTGAAGGATTCCAAGACACGTAAGCTCCTGGCGGATAACTTCGCCAAGGCTATCGGTGGAGTTTCTTCTACCACTAGCGATTATGCCTCTATCATGCAGGCAGTCGCTAACAACACCCGCAAGGCTGTTTCTGAAAAGAAGCAGACCGTTGATCATTCTGTTGAGGATGTGGATTTCGGCATGGAAATTGCCAAGAGATTTAATCCTCACTACATGAAGGAGGACAAGTAAGATGCCCGGAAGAGTTATCGGTACTTCTATGTCAATGGGCTGGGCTGGAACTCAGAGCCGCTCCGCTGATGCCATCATTCAGAACCGCATTGCTTCTGCTCCCATTGCTTTCGGCACCGCTGTCAAGGTAACCAACAAGAACCAGTGGGCTCCTGTTGCTACCGGTGATACGGAGGAGGTCGTTGCCGGTGTTGCGGTCCGTGAAGTGATTCAGGCTAACACCTACGATCCTCAGAGCAACCCCGACTACGTTGCCAACGTTCCTTGTGACGTTATGGTCCGCGGTAACTGCATCGTTAAATGCCAGCGTGGTACTCCCGTTGCCGGTACTGCAGTTTATGTCCGGATCACTGCCAACGACACCCATGAGGATGCTATTGTTGGTGGTTTCGAGGCTGAGGCTGATGGTAAAAACACTATTCAGGTTCCTAACATCGAGTGGACCACCGGTCAGATGGACAGCAACAACTGCACCGAGATCACCATCAAGACCAGAGCTAAGGGTTAATAGGAGGTAAAAACTAATGCCTAACATCATCACTGATTCTGGTGTTGGTTTCGGTAACCGTTCCAACATTCAGACTTTCACCGATGCAAACCTCGGTACTGGCATTCGTACCATGGATGCGGCCGGTGTTTCTACCGGCATGGCATTCCTGGAGGGTGAGCTGGAAAAACGTGATCCCAAGATCCGTGAGCCTCTGACTTCCGTGACTTGGCAGCGTGATATCGTTGCCGATTCCGGCGGTGGCTGGGTGGACTTTACCAGCACGCTGGACGTTGACTACGCCACCTCCGGTCCCAATGAGGGCAGCCTGGTTGGTGGACAGACCGACGTCCTTCCCATGGTTCAGGCCAACATCAACAAGGACATTTACCGTGTGTTCACCTGGGCACAGGCAATGAAGATTCCTTTTGTTGATTCTCAGAAGATGCAGACCATCGGTCGTTCCATTGATTCCATCCTGGACAAGGGCATCCGTCTGAACTACAACAAGAGCATCGACCAGCTGGTGTACCGTGGATTCACAACCGTCGGCATCAATGGCCTGACCAATAACCCCGATGTAATTTCCTCTGTTGCCCCTAACGGTGCGGCTGGATCTTCTGAGTGGGTCACCAAGACAGTGGATGAGATCCTGTGGGACATCAATAAGGCGATCACTGAAGCTTGGGCGGCTTCTGAGTATGATGATGGCGCTATGGCCAACCACATTCTTCTGCCTCCCAACAAGTACGCTTATCTGGTGAGCACTCGGATTGGTACGTCTGGTGATTCCAACATCCTGGACTACATTCTCAAGAACAATATGGCGGCACAGCAGGGTAAGAAGCTGTACATCTATCCCTGCCGCTGGTGTTCTGGTGTTGGTACTTCCGGTAAGGACCGCATGGTTGTGTATGTGAACGATAAGGACTTCGTTTACTTCGATCTTCCCGTTCCCCTGACCAGAGCCATGACTCAGCCGGTTGCCCTCCAGTTCGCATACATCACCATCTATGCAGCTCAGATGGGCCAGGTCAAGGTTCTGTACACCCAGCCGATGCGTTACGTCGACGGCATCTGATAAATGAAGGAGTGCTAAACAATGGCTGATAAAATTCGTATTTACTCCAAAAAGGCTTTTGCCATCGGTCCCGGTGCCATGCAAGGCACGGACATCATTGAGCAGTTCATCACTGTTCGAGGTACGTTCCAGGACATGCCCGCTGCTTTTGTTGATGATCCCACTTTCAAGTTGGCTGTTTCCGCTGGCGATATCGTGGTCATCAACAAGGAAAACCAGAAGAAGGTCGAGAACCAGGAGTTCGAGGATCCCGAAGAGGGAGAAACGGAGGCTGATCCTATTGCCGAAAAAGTTCAGTCCTACTACGAAGAGCTGAAGTCCATGAAGGCCGACGAGGTCGAGGAAGCAGCTAAGCAGTACGGGGCTGAATTCGACAAGGACGATAAGCTGAAGAACAACAAGAAGCGTGTTCTGGAGGCTTATAAAATCTGGGTTGCCGAGAACAACGGCAAGTCCGAGGAAGCTGTGCGCTATTTTCGGACGCTTACCGGCGCTATGGC
>OKRW01002825.1_pt1 | contig 11999 bp, 9 predicted proteins | sample 1601151 | NCBI WGS metagenome assembly OKRW01 (sample SAMEA3541471, study PRJEB24748) | human gut metagenome | biome: human gut; feature: human-associated habitat; material: faeces | place: China | collected 2012 | reverse complement strand
TGGGCACGGGCGTGGGGCGGCGGTCCGGCTTCTGGGGCTTGTAGGCGGCCCGGGCGGCATCCGCTGGCCAGGCGATGGCCGCAGCCGCCGCGGGGTCCTGCAAAAACAGCGCCCCACGCACGATCCACGCCCGCCCGGGGCAGACCGCACACGCGGCCAGAACCGCCGCCGCACTGCCTGCAAATGCGGCTCCGCACAGCGCAGCCGCCGCCCACCGGCGCAGCTTTTGCATGGCACACACCCCCTTGTACCAGAATTTTATGCGATTTTTTTGGTTTCTATGAAGTTTTTTTCAAAAAGCCCTTGCAACTTTGCTAAAAGTGTGGTAGGATAACTTGTACTGTTATGGGGAACCAAGGAGGTGGAACGAATGCCTAATATTAAATCTCAGAAGGATCGTGTTGTTCAGGCCAAGAAAGAGGCTCTGCACAACAAGGTCGTCAAGTCCAACCTGAAAACAGTGGTCAAGAAGGCAAACGCTGCCATCGACAGCAATGCTGCTGACAAGGAGACCGTCGTTAAGGTTGCTGTCTCTGCCATCGACTCTGCTAAGAGCAAGGGTGTCATCCATAAGAACACCGCTGCCCGCAAGATCAGCCGCATGGCTAAGCGCGCCAACAAGGCTGCTGCTCAGTAATTGATCGCATGAACAATGCCCGCCGTGGAAACACGGCGGGCATTTTCATTTTTTAAGTAGTAGGGGAGGGATTCATCCCTCCCCTGCAAGCTGCCGGTAGGGGCCGCACATGTGCGGCCCTGCACCTCGCGAAATCGCCCTATTTATGGGAAGCCTGCGGGCCGGGCATGCCCGGCCCCTACAGCGCTACTGCGTCAGCTCCTGCTCCATCAGCAGCTTCTTCAGCGGCAATAGCGCCGCAGGCTCGGCGCTGAAGGTGCGGATGCCGAGCTTTAAATAGGCCGGCATGGCATCCACGGCGGCCACGGTGATACCGCAGAGGTAGACCTGTGCGCCGTGCTCCTGCGCCTGCTCCAGAATGCCGCTGACAAGGCGCAGCACGGCGGGGTTCGTCAGCTGGTTCACGGCGGCGGTGGGGTTCTGCACAAGGCCCAGCGTGTAGCGGGTCAGGTCCTCAATATCCACAGCCATCAGCTGCGCGCCGTGCTCCATCATATCCCCGGCCATGACCGCGGCGGACGGCATGTCCACAACGCAGCCCAGCATCATCGGGCCGGTCTCGCGGCCCTCGGCCAGCAGCTCGTCGCGGCAGGTGTTGACCTCCTTCACGCAGCGATCCCAGTCGGCCACATCTTTTATCATCGGGAACACGACCCGCAGGTCGCCGTCCGTGGCGGCGCGCAGCAGCGCCCGGATCTGCGGCTTGAACAGCCGGTTGCCGCGCAGGCGGTCCTGCGTCTCCCCGGCCCAGGGGGCGTCGTCGTCGGCGCGGGTATCGCAGGTGCGCAGCAGCACGGGCACGCCCTCGGCGCTTTTCAGCAGCTCGCGCAGACGGGTGGTCTGCACCTCGTCGCTCTGGTCGTACAGAATCGCGGTCTCGGTGCGCACAAGGCCGATGCCCGCCGCGCCGCGCGTATGGGGCACGTCGCTGTCGCTGATGTTGCAGGTCGGCATCAGGCGGAAGGCCGTGCCGTCCTTCGTCAGGCAGGGCAGGGCGGCCACGGGGTCGGGCTTCTGGCCGTGCAGGCGGCTCAATGCAATTTTACAGTCCGCCTGGGCGATCTGCGCACCGTCCGGCTCCACAATAAGCGTGCCGTTGTCGGCGTCAAGGATCGCACGGTGGCCCACGGCCATGGCCGCAGTGCCGCCGCCCAGCTGTACCACCGCCGGGATGCCCATGCTGCGGGCCATGATGGCGGCATGGCTGACCGTGCTGTCCTGGTCGCTGGCCAGGCCCAGCACCATGCGGCGGTCCAGACTGAACAGGTCACTGGGAAAGAAGCGGTCCGCCACCAGGATGCTGGGGCGCTTCAGATGCAGGCGGCGGCGCGGGCGCCCGTCCAGAATATCCACCACGCGGCGGCAGACGTCGCAGACATCGACGCTGCGCTCCCGGATGTACTCATCATCGACGTTTTTCAGGCGGCCCGCAAAAATCTGCTCGGCGCGCTCGACGGCGGCAGCCCCGCCCGCACCGGCGGCGATATAGTCACCGATCTCGTTCGTGAAGGACTCGTCCTCCAGCAGGGCGATCTGGAACAGCAGAATATCCGCGTCCGGCCCCTTGGCGCGCTGGCTCAAACGGCGCAGCTCGTCCTTGGCCAGCACGACGGCGACGTCGTAGAGGGCACGCTCCCGGAACGGGTCGCAGACGATACGGTGCAGGCCGGTGGTGCCGTGGTCGATCTGCTCAACCGGGCCGACCACAATGCCGGTGGACGCCGGTACGCCGGTATAGGTGTGCATAGGATGCCTCCTTCTTTCTTCTTGGCCCCCTCCGGGAGGGGGTTCCCGCAGGGTCGGATGAGGGGCGGGTTCGCCGCAGACACCCGTTAAAAGCTTACCGCCCGGCCCCTACAGCGCGATACTTTGGCAAACGCAAACGGAGCCCCAAGGGGGAAGCCTTTTTACAAAATCGGCAGCTCGCCCAGGGTCTTGCTGACCAGGGCGGTCACGAATTCCTCGGGCACGGCGGCGGCGATGGCACGCTCGGTCACGAGGGTGTTGTCCCTGCCGTCCAGCAGGGCGGGGAAGCGGTCTGCCGGGTCCTTGTCAAAGCTGCCCATGAAGGTCGCGGCCAGCAGCTTCGGCGTGTAGGGCACGTCCTCGGGCACGCCGACGCGCTCGGCGGCCAGCTCCAGCGGGGCCAGTGCGCCGCGGGTGGGCGCACTCGGGTTCGGTGCGTAGGGCGCCGGGTAGTTTGCGCGCAGCCGCGCGTTTTTCTCCACAAGGTCAATTTCCGGTGCGCGGGCGCAGACCTCGGCCAGCAGCTTTTGGTATTGCTCGGCAAAGCGAGCCAGAAATTCCTCATTGTCGGGCAGCATGGCGTAGGCCGTGCCGCCGCAGCGGCCAAACAGCCGCAGCGTGTCAAAGTAGCCCAGCGCGATGTTGCGCCCGGCGCGGGCGGGGTCAAAGTCCAGCGTCGGGCCCAGATCCCAATGGCTGCGCACGATGCGCGTCGGCAGGCCGGTGGTGTTGGGGCGTACAATGCCGATGCCGTCCACATCGACGCCGAGCAGCTCCGCTGCGCCCATTTTTGCGGCCAGATCCAGCGGCATATTGTCGCGCCAGCCGCCGTCAATGTACTTTACACCGTCAATTTCCCGCGGGCGTAGGGCCGGGAAGCAGGCACTGGACGCCAGCATATAGTCCTTTAACTGCCCATCGGGGATATCCTCGATGGGGCACTGCACGCTGCGCAGGCTGCCCAGCTCGGTCATGACAAGGCCGAAGTGGATAGGCGATGTGCGCACGGCGTCCTCGTCGATCAGACGGTCGATCATCTCGGCCAGCGGTTCAACGTTCAGTCCGCCGCTGCGGATGATGTCGAGGAAGAACGCGCGCAGCTCCTCGGGCTTGAGCGTTGCGGGGACTTCGAGAACATCGTGAATTTCCAGGCTGCGCCACAGGTCCTCGGCCTCCTGGATCTTGCCCATCGTGAACAGGCAGCCGTTCAGCGTGCCGACGCTTGCGCCCGTGATGATGTCAGGCGTCCAGTCCAGCTCCTGCAGAGCGCGCCAGACGCCGATCTGATAGCTGCCCTTGGCCCCGCCGCCAGCCAGCACCAGCGCACGTTTTCCGGTATGTTCCATCGGAAAAAAGCCCTCCTGTTTTGTAGTTTTATTCATTATAGCATTTTCTGTTTTAAGTTGCCATAGCAAACCGGGTCACAATCTGCGGAAATTGCGCAGTTTTTTCTAATTTTATAAGGTGCTTGCAATAGCAGGAGAAATGGAGTAAACTTAAAATACGCCCGTAGGGGAGGGATTCATCCCTCCCGTGGACTTAGCGACGCGGCACACGTCCCGGAGGGGTCAAGACCCCTCCCTACAAAATGACGTTTACGGGTGCTTTGTAGGGAGCGGTCTTGACCGCTCCGCAGGTACGCCGCGGCAGCCGCAGAATACCCGGGAGGGATGAATCCCTCCCCTACAAATATTGGGAGAGTGCAAATTATGCAGACCAAACCGATCCTCGTTGTCATGGCCGCCGGTATGGGAAGCCGCTACGGCGGACTCAAACAGATCGACCCCGTCGGCCCGTCCGGCGAGGCCATCCTCGACTACAGCCTGTACGATGCCCGCCGCGCCGGGTTCAAGACCGTCGTCTTTATCATCAAGCACGAGATTGAGCAGGCGTTTAAAGAGGCCGTCGGTGCCCGTGCCGTGCGCGCCGGGTTCGAGGTCCGCTACGCCTACCAGCAGCTGGAAAAGCTGCCCGAGGGCTTCACCGTGCCGGAGGGCCGCGTCAAGCCCTGGGGCACCGCCCATGCCATTCTCGTGGCCGAGGAGGCCATCGGCGACGCGCCGTTTGCGGTCATCAACGCCGACGACTACTACGGCCCGCAGGGCTTCAAGCTCATCTACGACTACCTGAGCACCCACGCCGACGGGGATCGCTACGCCTGGGCCATGGTCGGCTTCCTGCTGGGCAACACGGTCAGCGCCAACGGCAGTGTCAGCCGCGGCGTCTGCGTGACCGACGAGAGCCGCAACCTCGTCAGCGTGACCGAGCGCACCTGCATCGAGCCCTACGCCGACGGCATCCATTACAGCGAGGACGGCGGCAAGAGCTGGGCCGACCTGCCCGCCGACTGTGTTGTCTCGATGAACCTGTGGGGCTTCACCCCCGCCTACGTGCAGGAGGCCAAGGCCGGTTTTGCCGCGTTCCTGCAGGCCAGCCTGCCCGTCAACCCGATGAAGTGCGAATATTACCTGCCCACCGTCGTGACGAACGCGCTGGAGGCCGGTAAGGCGGATGTCCATGTGCTGACCAGTGCCGACAAATGGCACGGCATCACCTACCGCGAGGACAAGCCCGAGCTGGTCGAAGCCCTGAAAAAGATGAGCGAGGATGGGCTGTACCCGGTGGATAGGCTGTTCTGAAAATCGTATAAAAATGCGGCCTCCTGCGCGGAGACCGCATTTTTGTTTTGCGAAGGGGGGGATTTATCCCTCCCGTGGAGTGGATGGCAGCCGCGCACTTCCCCGGAGCGGTCAAGACCGCTCCCTACAAAGCACCCGTGAACGGCGATCCGCGCAAAAAACAGCAAAAAAATACCTTTAATATTTTACAAATGTTCGGGTTGTAATTGCCCTCTGCGTCGGGTATAATAAGGTTAGCGTTATTGCTTTGTATGCACGCCCGCTGCGGCGTTTTTCACGAAAGCTGCGTTGCAGCGCAGCATTTGCAAAAGGAGAACTACTATGATGAAGAAAACCACCTTCGGCGCCGTTCTGGCGTTCCTGTTTGCCGCTGCCGGTGCCCTGACCGCCGCCGCTCTCTATCTCTACCACCGTGAAAAGGAGCTGGACGAGTACGAGCGCCTGCTGTTCAGCGACGACTACGAGGATGACGATTACGACGACGAGGATTCCACCACCTACGAGAACATCCCCTCCACCCCCGCAGAGGAGAAGGAGTAAGTGATCCCCAAGGCTTCCCCCGCGTGGGAAGCCTTTCTGCCACCACAACCCGGCTGGGCACCGACCTGACGGCGTCCGGCTTTTTGGCAATGCCATACTGCCACGGAGAAAACACAATATGCGTAAACTGCTGCTTTGGCTTGTGATGGTCGCCGTTATGATTGCCGCCATCCTGGGCGGAACGGCGGCTTTTCTTTACAGCCGCACCGGGACGGATGCCCTGCCGCAGGAGGCCGTCACCTTCGGTGAGCAGACCCTCGAGCCCAACGGCTGGAGCTGGGTCATCCCGGTGCTGGGCGATAAGGTCAACAAGACCTACGAAAGCCCGACGAACCTGACCGTGCAGAAGCTGGGCACCTTCACCGATACCGTGCCGCAGCTCGTCCTGCCCGACTGGGTCACCGCTGCCGAGCTTCAGATCACCGCGCCCGACGGCACGGTCTGGACCGGCGCACTGGCCGACTGCAATACCTATACCTATACACAAAACGGAGACTATCAGATCATCGTGACCGCGCACCACAGCAGTGCGGACAACCCCGGCGACCCCGTGGGCTGGTACGCCTACCGCGCCGGCTACACGATGGCGATGAACCCCAAGGTCACCCTGAGCACCGAGCGCGCCCCGCAGGGCAGCATCGTGGCTGTGCAGCTGTCCGGCATTCTGGACGGCGAGCCGAGCCTGGAGACCGATCTTGGCACCGTCTGGTTCCGCAAGACCGCCAGCGGCTACATGGGCTATATTCCCGTGACCTACAACGCCGAGGGCGGCGACCATACGCTGCACCTGACCTGCGGGAGCCTGGAGAAGGACATCACCCTGACCGTCACCCGCACCATGTATGATACGGTCACCGTCCCCGCCGAGGAGGACACCGGCGGCGGGGAGGAGTTCCGCAACGCTATATGGCCGCTGTACACAACGGGCAGCTCCGCCAAGCTCTGGAATGGCCGCTTTGAGGCCCCCAGCGCGGGCGCTGTCGCCATGGAGTACGGTGTCACCCAGATGGTGGACGGCCAGCGCAGCGGCCAGGCCACCGGCCTGACCTATGCCGCCGCGGACGGCGAGACCGTCACCGCCCCGCAGGCAGGCAACGTTGTCTTTGCGGGCACGCTGACCCTGACCGGCGGCACGGTGGTCATCGACCACGGCTGCGGCGTAAAGAGCTATCTGTACGGGCTGGAGACTGTCGGCGTGGAGCGCGGGCAGAGTGTGTCCGCCGGCGACCCGCTGGGCACCGCCGGGACGGCCCACAACCTGATCTACGAGCTGCGCATCGGCAGCAAATCCACCGACCCGCAGACCGCGCTGGACGGAAACAGTGGTCTGCAATTCCGCGAGGCTGAATAAAATAGCTGCACACGGCACACCCGGCCTGCCGTGCCGCTGCCGTTTTGCCGGGCATCCATAAAGGTCCCTAAAAGAGTGAGTGTGAGTATGGAAGAAGATAAGAAATCCACTGCGGTACAGCCGGAGGAGGCCCCCAAGCCGAAGCCCCGGCGCCGCAAGGCAGCCAGCCCCCAGTCTGCCGCCGACACGCCCCCTGCGCCGACGGACAGCGCCGAGCCGCCCGCCGCAGACGGGCAGAGCACAAAAAAGCCTGCCGCGTCCCCCAAGAAGCCGCGGGCCAAAAAAAACACAAAGACAACAAAAACCGCAAAGTCCAAGACGCCGAAGGCTGCTAAGACGACGAAAAAAGCCCCGGCTGACGAGACCCCGGAGCGCAAGGCCCCCGCACAGGAGAGCCCCGTTCCCGCCGCGCCGGAGCTTGCCGAGCCCAAATCTGAAAACAAGCCCGAACCGCCGGAGACCCCCGCCCGGGAGGACGCTGCCGCACCCACCGTGCCCGATGTCCCGAGTACCCCGGAGCTGCCCGAGCCTGCGGAAAGGGCCGAGCCTGCCGGGACGGAGCCCGAACCGACAGCGGACGCCCCTGCCGCCGACGATACGCCTGCGGCAGAAGCGCCCCCCGAGGCCGCCGCGGCAGACACAGCCGTCACCGACACGCCCGAGCAAACCGGGGACGTCCCCGCGGAGGACGCTGCCGAGCCGTCCGGCCTTGTTTTCAGCGATGACCTTGCCAACGATAAAGCCCTTGCCGCTGAGGCCGCACGCATGGCGAACATCTCCCGCACGGCGCAGCTTTCGATTGCGCAGATCATGGCCGGGCTGGAGGAGGACCCCGCACCGTCTGCCGGGCCCGCCCCGGCGTCCGAGGCACCGCAGCATGACAGCGCCGGCGACGACGAGGACGACGAGCCGCAGGATACGATCCCGCAGGCCCTCGGGCGCGGTGTGTTCGGTATGTTCAAGTGGCTGCTCCTCGTTGTGCTGTTCGTGCTCATCATCGCAGGCGGCGGCGTGGCATGGCTTTACCGCAGCGCCACACCTGACATGCTGCCCGAAGTCAAGGTCACCTTTGACGGCCAGGAGCTTGCTCCCACGGCCTACAAGTGGCACGTGCCGGTGGTCGGCAGCTTTTTCAGGCGCACCTACGCCGAAACGCTCAATTCCTCTCCCGTTGTGCTTGAGGATGCCATATCCGACGCATCGCCGGATATTATCGTGACGCCGTCCGACTACAGCACCCAGCTGACCATCACCGACGCCGACAAGGAGACCGTGTACGAGGGCAGCGTCACCGGCTTCCGCAGCTATCTGTTTGCGGAGAACGGCACGTTTGACGCCAAACTCGTCGTCACCGCGTCTGACAGCGCCGCCGAGGACCGCTCCAGCGTCACCGGTACCGAGACCTGGCAGTTCCGCTTCACCGTCAGCATCAAGCCGTCCGTCACGCTCTGCACACCGACGGTGCAGCAGGGCAGCGTGGCCGCCGTGCGTGTCGGCAGCACCATGAGCCGGACCGAACCGACGCTGACGGGCCCGCTGGAAAGCACAGGCTTCGTCAGGGCCGCCAACGGCTGGATCTGCTACCTGCCCATCCCGTGGAACGCAGAGACCGGAAACACCGAGCTGACCGTGACTGCCGACGGCTATACCGAGACGCTGACGCTGTCGGTCCGCGCGGCATCCTACTCCTACAAGGATTACAGCGCCAAGTCCCAGCTGATGTCGCCCTACATCGGCGCGGGCGATGCCCCCGATGCCGTCCGCAGGCTGCTGACGACTGACGGCGGCGAGATCCAGTGGGCCGTGGGCGGCTTTGTGCAGCCGTTCCTGGACAGCTTTGACACGCCGCTGCTCTACGGCATGACCGAGTACGTGGGCCGTTCCTACAGTGAGCGCAGCACGAACTACGGCTACGGCGGGCGCACCTCGACAAATGTCGTCATCAAGCCGAAGAAGTCGAAGGATTCTATGATCGTGCCCGCCAGCGGCCATGTGCTGCTGGCCGAGGACCTTGGCGGCAGCTACGGCTACACCGTCGTCATCGACCACGGCGCGGGCCTCAGGAGCATCTTCTACGGCCTGACCGCACTGGACGTCGAGGCCGGGGACGATGTCAAGCAGGGCCAGCTGCTGGGCACCAGCGGCAGGACCGTTGTGGCCGAGCTGCGCATCGGCACCGTGCCCATCAACCCGCTCCTCGTCTGGCGCGGCCAGTGCGACGGGCTGAAATATTTTTGAGTAAAAAGGCATCCATCTTTTAGGAAAAGGTGGGTGCCTTTTTTTGCGTGCCGGGGCTTCCCCCTCGGGGGAAGCTGTCGCTGAAAGCGACTGATGAGGGCAGAGCCGTCGCAATTGCCCGTGAATTGGCAATAGGGCACACTCTGCCCTCATCCGGCCCTGCGGGCCGCCTTCCCCCGATGGGGAAGGCAGAAGGCACAGGTACACGTGCCCCGGCATAGTATGGCGCAAATCAAACCGAGGTGAGCGCCTATGCCGAAAACATTTTGCGTGGTCGGGCACGATGCCCGCCAGCAGGCGGCGGCGCGCGTGCTGCGCCGTGCGGGTTACGGCGTGACCGCCGCCGACAATGCCGCCGCAGCCGATTACATTTTGCTGCCCATGTCCCAGGGCCGCGTCAGTGACGAGGTCGCCCGCGCACTGCAGGGTGCGGGGCAGGGGACGCTGATCTTAGCGGGCCGCCCCGGGATGCCGGTGCGGATGGCCGCGCGGGAGGCCGGGCTGCCTCTGATCGATTATTTTCTGCGGCCCGAGCTGGAATGCCTGAACGCCGTGCCCACCGCCGAGGGCTGTCTTGAGCTGCTGCTCCGCCTGCGGGAGCGCACGATCTGGGAGAGCGGCTTTCTCGTGCTGGGCTATGGCCGCGTCGGGCGTGCCGTGGCACGGCGGTTGGTGCTGCTGGGTGGGCGCGTCACCGTGGCCGCCCGCAGCCCCGAGCAGCGCGCCAATGCCCGCTGTGCCGGGTGCCGCGCCGCGCCCCTGACGGCCCTGCCCACACTGCTGCCCGGCTTTGACGCCGTCATCAACACGATCCCCGCGCCGGTGCTGCCCCGGGCCCTTCTGCAGCAGCTGCCGGGCGGGGCGCTCATCATTGACCTGGCCAGTCTGCCCGGCGGCACCGACTTTGCCGCCGCCGAGGAACTGGGTCTGCACGCCGAGCACGCCCTGGCCCTGCCGGGCCGCTGCGCGCCGCAGACAGCCGGGGCGCTGATTGCACAGACCGTGCTGGCGATCCTGGAAGAACGCGATCCCGACGAAAGGAGCACCGCCCCATGACCACCCAATCCAAACGCACCGTCGCCTTTGCGCTGTGCGGCAGCTTTTGCAGCTTTGCTGCGGTGCTGCCTCAGCTGCGTGTCCTGACTGCCCGCGGGTGGGACGTCCTGCCCATTTTAAGTGCCAGCGCCGCCGGGCTGGATACCCGCTTCGGCACCGCGTCGGCCCTGCGGCAGACCTTATATGAAGTGACCGGCCACAGACCGCTGACGACCCTGCAGGCCGTTGAGCCGCTCGGCCCGCAGCGGCTTGCCGAGGCGCTCATCATCGCCCCGGCCACCGGCACCACAATGGCGCTGCTGGCCGCAGGCATCAGCTCGACTCCCGTGACGCTGGCCGCAAAAAGCCTTTTGCGCGGCGGACGGCCCATTATTATCGCGCCGTCCACGAACGATGGGCTTTCGGGCAGTGCCCCGGCGCTAGGCCAGCTTTTGCAGCGGCGCAGCTACTATTTTGTGCCCTTCGGCCAGGACGACAGCTACAAAAAGCCGTGCAGCCTGAAAAGCGATTTCACGCTCCTGCCCGACACATTAGAGGCCGCGCTGCGCGGCGTGCAGATCCAACCGCTGCTGCTGTAATAAGAGGGAGGGAACGCGGCATATAACGGGGTAGAGATACCCCTTGCCTTCCCCCTCGGGGGGAAGGTCGCCCCGCAGGGCCGGATGAGGGGAGAGCATGCAGCGGCGGCCCGTTGACTGACAATGCCGCCCGGCCCGCGCGTGTAAGGCAGCCGGCTGTCTGCCGGAAGGCTGCGGGCCGCATTTATGCGGCCCCTACCGCGCATCCTCCCGCTTTCTGGCAATATCATAGGTTTAGGAGGCCCCTCTCATGCAGACGATCACCATCCACGGCAGACGCACCCTGCACGGCAGTATCCGGCCTGCCGCCGCCAAAAACAGCACCCTGCCGCTGCTGGCGGCGACGCTGCTCTGCGACGGCCCCTGCCGCCTGCGGGACGTCCCGCGTCTGGCCGACGTGGACACCAGCCTGGCGCTGTTGGACGCTGTCGGGGCCCGGGTGCGGCGCTGCGGGGCGGACCTCTGCACCCGTCCCGCGGACCGTCTCTGCGGCGACATTCCGGAGCATCTGGCCGGGGCCATGCGCAGCTCGGTATTTTATCTCGCGCCGCTGCTCTGCCGCGTCGGCTATGTGCGCCTGCCGCTGCCCGGGGGCTGCCGCCTCGGCCCGCGGCCCGTGGACATCCACCTGGCCGGGCTGGCCGCCATGGGGGCCGAGGTCGAATTGGAGGGCATTGCCGTCACGCTGCGGCGCACGGGGCCGCTGCATGGGGTGGATTTTACACTGCGGCTGCCCAGCGTCGGGGCCACAATGACCCTGCTGATGGCCGCCTGCTGCGCCGCGGGGCAGACCGTGCTGCGCGGCGCTGCGCAGGAGCCGGAGATCGGCGACATGATCGCGTTTCTGTCTGCCTGCGGGGCGGATATTCAGGGCGCGGGCACGCCGGTGCTGACCGTGCAGGGCGGCAGACCGCTGGGCGGAGCCTTTCACCGCCCGCTGCCGGACCGCATCGCCGCCGCGACCTACGCCGCCGCACTGGCGTGCGCGGGCGGACAGATTGAAATTGCGGGCTGCGACCCGGCCAGCTATGACTCGTTTCTGCGCTTTCTGGCCGGGACCGGCGTGCAGGTCAGCCGGGTCGGAGACTGCGTGCGGCTGGCCCGTGACCCCGCCGTGCCGCTGCGGGGCGGGGCACACCTGCGGGCCGACGCCTGGCCCGCCTTTGCCACCGACACTGCGCCGCTGGCCGCCGCCGTGCTGCTGACGGCAGCGG
>OKRW01002820.1_pt1 | contig 12010 bp, 8 predicted proteins | sample 1601151 | NCBI WGS metagenome assembly OKRW01 (sample SAMEA3541471, study PRJEB24748) | human gut metagenome | biome: human gut; feature: human-associated habitat; material: faeces | place: China | collected 2012 | reverse complement strand
GCCGCACCTCGCTCGCCGTATCGGCACTTAGAATTATGCGGTATTGCCCTAATTTTGGAAAAAATCAAGATCCAAAAAGAAATACCGATTTTACCATAAAATAATTCGCTGTGCGCACTTTTTAATTTGGGCTATCCCATGTTAATGAAATCTCTGTGCTCCGTGCAAACTGTATCATCCGGATCTTTATATCTCTACCTTCAAGATTAGCGCCCTGATTTGTAAGAATCCGGGCGTTTTTCGTTTTTGGTGGATTTTTCAAGTACGGCATTGGCAAACGCCGCACGGTAGGGCGGCCAACTCTCTGCCCGCCGAAAAAACATGATGCGATAGGACGGGGTCACCTGACCCCGCCGCGGCCTTATATTCCATAATGTATCAAGCGCTGCTTGGAGATGCAAATCTTACTCTAAGTCTATGCTTGGTTCCCCTGGAGGGGAGCTGTCATTGCAGGTGAGGCTGGAGGGGTGTTTTCCCGTTCCAAGCTTAGGGTGTATCTGTAACAGATGTTTTTTATGCACCCGCGGGTGTTTGTGATATTTCGGGGTGAGATATCCGGCCCGTTGTGGGGCATCGCCCCTCTACTTTGGGCAAGGCACATCGCCCATTTTTATTGTTCGCTCCGGGTGGGTTTCGGCGGGGTCGGGTGACCCCCCGGCCCTACCAGCCATTTTATGGTTTTCCGCCCATCATCAAATGCTCTGTGGGGAACGGTATTGACCGTTCCGAAAGTTTGCAAAGATCCAACATCTCAAAATCAAATCACTTCGTCTATTCCCTATCCCACCAGCCAAAGAATTCCCATTCGGGGCACTACCACAAAAACAGCCTTCGGCAAATGCCGAAGGCTGTTTTTAAATAATTCAAAGCTCTATCACTTTACACTTATCAGTTCAGCTTCTTGCGGTTGATGAACAGGTAAGCGGCAGCGCCGCCCAGTGCGGCAACCAGAACGATGACCAGACCTGCAACAGAGTTGCTGTTGGTGCTGGAAACGCCGGTCTGCGGGATGATCTTGCTGGAGTTATCAGCGGGGGTGTTGGACTTGGTAACATCCGGGGTGTTGGTCGGAGTATTGTCCGGGGTATTGGTTTCCTTAGTCGGGGTGTTTGCCGGAGTATTGGTCGGAGTGGTCTCCGGGATAACCGGGGTGGTCGGGGTCACGACCGGGGTAGCGGTCGGAGTGGTCTCCGGGGTAACCGGGGTGGTCGGGGTCACGACCGGGGTAGTGGTCGGAGTGGTCTCCGGGGTAACCGGGGTGGTCGGGGTCACGACCGGGGTAGCGGTCGGGGTGGCAGTCGGGGTGGCAGTCGGCTCCGGAGCTTCCATAAAGATGGGGTACAGGTAGATACCGCCTACCAGGCTGCCAACCGGGAATGCACCAAGGCCGCTGGTGCCCAGTTCAGTAGCATCGGCGCCCAGGACAAAGTGCTCTTTGCCCCAAACGTCCCAGCCCTTGAACTCCCAGCCCTCGTTTGCGATAACGGTGGGCAGAGTGATCGGAGTTTCCTCAAACTCGGCACGGTTCAGATAAGTCAGGGCAACATTGTCGGGATCGCTCTCGAAATGGCCCTTGGTGGTGTCCATAAAAATGGTAACATCCACCACGCGCACACAGGAAGCGCTGTCTTCGCTTGCAGCTTCGTCAGCGGTGTTGTCCTGTGTAGCCTCCTCCACTACTGCGGGTGCAGCAGCTTCCTCGGTGGTCTCGGTTTCTGCATACGCCGATACAGGCAGACAAACTGCCAAGGCAACAGCCGTAACCAGCGTAAGCAGACGCGAAAACCTGCTCGTCTTTTGCATAATTTTACTCCCTTTCCAAAATTATATCCCAAACGCAAAGGTACGGATTGCTGTTGCCTTTGTGCCCAGAATTCAAATAAAAATTTTACGCCCCGGCCGGCCAGCGGGCTGGAAGCAGCGGGTCCGGATTGATGATAACTTCATCCGCCGTCAGCGTTTCCCCGTCCCGCAGCGGGCGTGCCATAATCAGCAGACGGGCATCCGACATTTCATAGGTACAGGTACACAATGTCAAAAGCCGTTCGTCTGCGCGGGCATAATCGCCCGTGGTATAAAACGCGCGCTTGGCCACTTCATCCAGGTATTCCTGCTCTGCCGCATCATCGGCAAAGTTCACATACTGGTTAAAGTGGAACACATCGCCATCGCTTTCGCGCGTGGTAATTGCATAAACTGCCACGATCTTGTAGTACTGGCCACCGTTCAGGCTGTCCAGCTCAATGACCGGGTGTTCCTGATAATATTCCGGCTCGCGGTAATTTTGCAGGCTGGAAAACCGCACCGTATCCCCCACGCCCATGTTGTGGCCGTACAGGATCAAATGGCGGCTTTGCTGGATATCGCACTCATAATCCAGGTACGGCAGGCCCAGGTCATCCCAGTTGCCATCCAGGTCGTGCTTTAAGTAGTAGCTGTTGTCCCCTTCTCTTTGCATCACCGGCAGGTCAACATCGGTATCGTCGATCTTGATCCAGCCGATCACTTCGGGGTTACGCTCCAGCAGTGCGGTAAAATCCCGCGGTTCCGGGGTAACGGCGGGCTGCACGGTGGGGGCCGCGGTAACCTGCGGCTCCGGCGTCTGCTCTGGTTCTGCAGTCTGCACCACCGGCGGGCTCTCGCTCACCATCTTGCGCTGCTGCAGCCAGTTGGGCAGTTGCAGTGCCGCCATAGCAATCAACGCCGCCGCCATACCGGAGCAAAACACCCCTGCAAGAATGCGCGACTGCTGGCTCACAGAGCTGCCTCCACAAAGTAGGCATCGCCTTTGCTGCCATCGGTCTTGTATTCCTGATACGCAATGGTGCAGCTGGTGCTGCCATCGGGGATTTCAGCCATCAGCCAGTCGCTGCGCTCCTGGCCGGGGGTCAGCTCATAAGCATACGGCATCATGGTATCATCCACTGCGTTCAGGCAGGTGCCGTAATCGTTGTCGCCCTCGCCCCACTGGATCTGGAAATCCTGCAGGAACATCGTGTAGGTCTGGCTGCTGGTGTTCTTGATGTTCAGGCGCATGCGCACCAGGCATTCGCCATCCGGGATATCAATGCCGGGGTAGCTTTCCACCAGGCTGACATCCGTAATGGAAAAGTCAAACAGTGCCGTGCTGACCGTTTCGCCTGCCGTATTGTTATGTGCGTTTGTTTTACCGCAGGCGGTCAGCAGCAATGCCATACCCAGCACAGCTGCAAGGCCCGGCGCTGCCAAAGTCCGTCTCATGCTATGTTCTCCTACTTTTCCGTGTTGCCATTGCACAAGTATTTAACATCTGTTCAACGTTAAAAATGCAGGGCAATGTACAGCTATCATATTATCACGTATAATAAAAACCATCTCGAAAGGGGTGGTTTTTATTATTTCTCCTTCCTTAACAAGATTGTATCGCAGGAGTAGCTACCTGCGTTATAATCAGTACAAGCACTGTGGATTTGTATCTATACTATTACAGCTTGACTGGTTCGAGGTGACTCAAACCACAGTGACTTGTCTGAATTGGTAATCAGTTAGTTAACGCTTTGACGTTTCATTTGTGCGTGAATCCATGGACAAGTTTCCTGTGGCAAACAGCAGTGCTAAATTTCAAAAGGAGGAAACCAATGTACTTTATCGGAATCGACATTTCAAAATTCAAGCATGACTGCGCCATCATCGACGAAGCCGGTGACACGGTTACAGCTTCCTGGTCATTTGCCAACAACTGTGAAGGTTTTTCCTTACTCAAACAGCTGTTGGATGCCCTGGATGGACAAAAGAAAATAGGGTTTGAATCTACCGGTCACTATGGGCATAACTTAAAGCTGTTCCTTGAAACCAACAACTTTTCATTCATGGAGTTCAATCCGCTTCTGGTTTCTAAATTTGTTCGCAGCAAATCCCTCAGAAACACGAAGACTGACTCTCTGGATGCAGTTTCCATTGCCCAATATCTTATGACGGTAGAGTATAAACCCTATCCACCGTCATTCTATCACATGGATCAGCTTAAGTCACTAACAAGATTTCGGGATTCTCTTGTCCGTCAGCACTCCCGGCAGCTTGTTGAGCTCACAAATATCCTGGACAAGGTTTTCCCTGAGTTCAAGCCCTTCTTTGACGGAAAATTCTCTGCCACAGCTCTCTACATACTGACCCATTACCAAAGTCCTGAGAAGATTGCCAATATGAATGCCAAGTCCTATGAGGCTCTGCGCAAAAAGTCCCGTGGTAAATTCTCAATGGTGAAGTTCGCACAGTTGAAAACTCTGGCAAAAAACACTGTCGGCAGATCTGATGCCTTCCTTCTCAAGCAGATGGAAATTACCATAGATATTGAGAATCAGCTGGATGCAAAGATTGACGAGATTGAATCGCAAATTCTTGAGTGTATTCGCGCTCTGAATCCACCGATCCTTACCATTCCCGGCATTGGAGAATTAACTGCTGCGATTATTCTTTCTGAGTATGGTAACATTAACAAATTTGAAAACCCAGCTCAGCTGCTTTCTTTCGCTGGTTTGGAGCCCGGTTACTACCAATCTGGTCTGGCTGAACACCAGGGTCACATGGTAAAACACGGTTCTTCTCACCTTCGCTACGCCCTTATGAACGCCTGTCTGCCGCTTATTACTTACGAACCAGTATTTGCGGAGTACTATGCAAAAAAGCGGGCTGAGGGCAAGCCCCACCGTGTAGCTCTGACCCATGTCGCAAAGAAGCTGCTGCGTGTCATCTTCACCCTGCAAACGAAGAACATTTCTTACGATCCCACCTTGATCCGCTAACTACAACAATTTCATTTTTCAGCACTCGAAAGAGGGCTTATCTTCGTGCGCCTATTTTTCCCCAGAATATTTTTCTGCTCTTAGGGCTTGACTTTTAATAGTTAGTCACGCCGCGCTTGTTTTGTCAATCAAAAAAGCACGGTCTTCTGCAGTCTATTTTGTCATTTTTGTTGTTGAGCCGATGTTGTGTAGGGGTAGTATAACTGCGCGGCGGCATGTTTTATGCATTGGCAGCGTTTCTCTGCGGCAGCCAGAGAGCTGGCTGTTCCACCGGTCGTTTTTCTGTTTGGTACACATGATACCTTGCTCTGTAGGGAGCTGTCTTGACCATTTCGGAGCTTTGGCACATCTGCCATAATGAGATTTGCCGCAAGGTTTGTCTGGGGTGTCGGGGACGCTGCTCCCCTACTGTGGGCAAGATATATCACACATTTTTATTGTACGGTCGGGCCGCCTTCAGTGGGGTCGGGTGACCCCGCCCTACCATACAAAAAACTGCACAGCGTTTGGGCTGTGCAGCTTCATGAAGATTATCGTTTTGTCAGCAGGAGCTTATTCCGTACCTGAACTATCCTGCGTATCCCCACCGGTATCCCCGGTATCAGCTTCAGGTTCGCTCTGGGCATCGGTCTGGTCGTCCGCCGTGCTGTCCGGTTCAGCGGTGCCGTCTGCGGCACCGTCCGCAGCATTGCCGGTATCGGCCATGCTGGAATTCAGGTTGTTCTGCACCAACTCCTGCGGGTCGCCGGAATCGGTGGTCGGGACTGCGGTCGAAGCAGACACTTCGGGCTGCATATCGCTTTCCTGCAATGCACTCAGATACCACTTACGGCCCTCGCCGCGGGTGAACACATAGTCCATATACTTGGTCGGCTCCGTGGGGGCGGTCAGGTTGATCTCGCCGCTGGAGCTATTGTTGATGGTGGGAATATAGCCAACCGTCACATAGGTCTTGCCGCTCTGGGTGGAAATCTTTTCCACTTCCGGGGTATACATAGCCACCATGCTGGTAACAGGAACCAGATAGCCCTGCTTTTCCTCATCATAGGTATAATTGAACTCTTCGGTCTGGAAAGAGCCATCGGTGATCTTGTAATCCGGGCCAAGCAGGTTGGTCAGGTAGGTGTCAACTTCCAGTTTGGGCAGAATGATGGAGCCGGTTTCGCTGTCGCGCTCATAGTCGCTCAGGCCGTTATCCCGCTTTTGGATCTGGTACACAGCGCCCCAGATGGCAGCCTGTAGAAACTCCGACTGATCCACCTTGCTCACATCGTCAAACGGCATAGTGTCAAACATGACAAGACCGTACAGACGGTCGGCATAGCTCTGGCGGCGTTCGGTATCATCCAACGCGCTGCGCAGCACGCCAACCACCCAGCTTAATACGGTAAACAGACCAATGATAATCAATACGATTGCCACTGCACCCACGATCTGGCGTGAAAAGCGGCGGTTATTGCGCAGTTGTTCTTCTCTGGAAATTGCCATTCAAAAAAACCTCAAGATCATTAAAAATTCAGAATAATGGATAACCGTAAAAACACGCATGTACGCGCATCATACGGTTCGAGTTTTTGTTTATAGTGCAGAACTAGTATACCACAAACGCCGCCGCTTTGCAAAGCGGCGGCGGGGTGTTTTGCAGAATTTAACAAATGTGCGGCAGCATTACTTGTTTTTGTACATCTGCTCGTAATACTTCTGATAGTTGCCGCTGGTCACGTGGTTCATCCACTCTTCGTGGGCCAGGTACCAGTCAATGGTCAGCACAATGCCCTTCTCGAACGGGGTTTCGGGGTACCAGCCAAGATCGTTCTTGATCTTGGTGGGGTCAATGCCGTAACGGCGGTCATGGCCCAGGCGGTCTGCCACGTGCTTGATCAGCTCTTCGCTGATGCCCTCATCCTTCAGGCGGTCATGCAGCTGCTCGATGACAGTCTTGACGATGAAGATGTTGGGGCGCTCGTTATGGCCGCCGACATTGTAAACTTCGCCGTCCTTGCCGCCGTTGGCAACCATATCAATGGCTTTGCAGTGGTCCATGACATACAGCCAGTCACGGATCTGCATGCCATCGCCGTAAACCGGCAGGGTCTTGTGGTGCTTGGCGTTGTTGATGAGCAGCGGGATCAGCTTTTCGGGGAACTGATACGGACCATAGTTGTTGGAGCAGCGGGTGATGTTGATGGGCATGCCATAGGTATCATGGAATGCTTTCACGAACATATCGGCGCTGGCTTTGGAAGCGGAGTACGGGCTGTGCGGGCACAGCGGGGTCGTTTCCATAAAGTAGCCTTCGGCGCCCAGGGCACCGTATACTTCATCGGTGGAAACCTGCAGGTACTTTTTGCCTTCCTTCCAGGTCTTGGCGTCGGCATCGTACCAGGCATCCTTGCAGCACTGCAGCAGGTTAACGGTGCCCAGAACATTGGACTCAACAAAAATTTCCGGGTTGCGGATGCTGCGGTCAACGTGGCTTTCGGCAGCAAAGTTGATGACGTAATCCGGGTCATATTTGGCGATCAGGTCAGTGACAAGAGCCTTATCGCAGATATCGCCCTTAACAAAGATATGGCGGGCATCGTCCTTGATATCTTCCAGGTTTTCCAGGTTGCCGGCATAGGTCAGCTTATCCAGGTTGACCAGGCGGATATCCTGGTATTTTTCCAGCATATAGTGGACAAAGTTGGAGCCAATAAAACCGGCGCAGCCGGTAACAAGATAAGTTTTCATTTATTTACCATCCCAATTATTGAAAAAGTCCTGAATTGCATCTTTCCAGTCGCGCATGTCATCGCCGACACTGCACCGCAGGGCGCGGTTTTCCAGTGCGCTCCATGCCGGGCGGTCTGCGGATTTGGGGTTCATCTCTTTATATTGTGCGCTGGTAACGGGCTTTACGGTGCACGGCAGGCCGGACAGGCGGATGATCTCGGATGCGAAATCATACCAGCTGCAAATGCCGCTGCCGGTGCAGTGGTAAATGCCGTAATCATGGCTGACTGCCAGCTTTAAGATATGGTAGGCCAGATCCACCGCATTGGTGGGGTTGCCCAGCTGGTCGTTGACAACATTCAGGGTGTCATGCGTTTTAGCCAGGTTGACCATAGTTTTGACAAAGTTTTTGCCGTAATAGCTGTACAGCCAAGCCGTGCGCACGATAAAGTGGCGGCGGCAGAACTGCTGCACATAGGTTTCGCCCAGCAGCTTGGTCTGGCCGTAGGCCGAAATGGGGGCGGGCAGGGCACTTTCATCCAACGCAACACCGCCGTTGGCTGTACCGGGGAATACATAGTCGGTAGAAATATGGATCAGGCGGGCATTGATCTTTTCGCATGCCAATGCCAGGTTGCGCGGGCCAAGGGCGTTGACGCGGTAAGCGGCATCGCGGTTGGTTTCGCAGCCATCCACGTTGGTAAAAGCAGCGCAGTTGATGACGGTATCCGGCTGGGTGCGGCGGATATAGGTCACAGTGGCTTCGCGGTCGGTAATATCCAGCTCATCCACATCAACGGCGATCACCGTTGCTTTGCGCAGGCGCTCCGGCAGCAGACCCAGGGCGCATTCTTCATCGGCCAACTGTTTTTGCAGCTCGGTTCCAAGCTGTCCATGGCAGCCGGTAATCAGAATTTTCATCTTGTGCCTCTTTCTTTATACCGCATCAATATTTCAGGCGGTCATCGGCAACATTGCGCAGATGCTGGCCATAGGGGCTTTTGCCATAGCGCTCGGCGCTTTCCAACAGTTTGCCGCGATTGATCCAGCCGTATTTATAGGCGATCTCTTCCGGGGCGGAAATTTTAATGCCCTGGCGCTGTTCAATCATGCGCACAAAGTCAGCGGCTTCCACCAGGCTGTCCATCGTGCCGGTATCCAGCCAGGCATAACCGCGGCCCAGCAGCTGCACATCCAGCTTGCCTTCCTGCAGGTACATCTCATTCAGGGTGGTAATTTCCAGTTCGCCGCGGGCGCTGGGTTTTACCTGTTTTGCCTTTTCGCACACATCTTTGCTGTAAAAATACAGGCCGGTAACCGCATAGTTGCTCTTGGGCTGTGCGGGCTTTTCTTCAATGGAAGTTGCCTGGCCGTTTTCGTCAAATGCCACCACACCGAAGCGTTCGGGATCGGTGACATAGTAGCCGAACACAGTGCTGCGGCCGGCTTCGGCGTTGGCGGTAGCGGACTTGAGCCGCTTGGAGAAACCTGCGCCGTAGAAAATATTATCGCCCAGCACCATAGCGCAGGGCTCACCGTTAATAAACTCTTCACCCAGGATAAAGGCCTGTGCCAGACCGTCCGGGGAGGGCTGCACTTTATATTGCAGGTGCAGGCCGTACTGGCTGCCATCCCCCAGCAGCGCTTCAAAGCGCGGCGTATCGGTTGGGGTGGAAATGATCAGGATATCCTGGATGCCTGCCAGCATCAGGGTAGACAGCGGGTAATAGATCATGGGCTTATCATACACAGGCAGAAGCTGCTTGGATGTGACCATGGTCAGCGGGTACAGGCGGGTACCAGCACCGCCGGCGAGGATGATACCTTTCATGATGACGCTCCTTTTCAGTGACCGCAGTTGCGGCGAACTATAGGCAGCGCCTATACCGCGCCGCCTGATTTGCCGTGCGTCACCGCCCATCCCACAGGGGCATAAATCCGCACAATTATTTTTTATTATATCGTATTCTATGCCCCTTGGCAAGAGGGAAAATTGAGGGAGCAGAGCCAACAAGATTTGCGAGGGAAAACGTAAAACACATTTGCCACAAGGCCCCGGAACGGTCAAGACCATTCCCTGCAAAACATTTTATAACGTGCAACAAACATTATAAGCATTCGTAGGGCGCTGCGCCCGCAGGCGCGTTTCGGAGGCCCGCTTGACGGGCAATGCCCGTCAGTTTGCAATGCAAACCCGCTCGTGCAGTTACAAAACCCACTGGGTTTTGCATTGCTCGCCATCACATTTTCGTAAAGGCAACACCGCACAATTCCCGCCTGACGGCTTAAGCACCGCTCCGGCGGGAATTGTGCGGTGTTGCCTTAAACATATGGCAGCATCCACGGGATAAATCAATGCTTATACAAAATGCCGCACCCATACCAGGTGCGGCATCTGTTTTATTCGCTTTGGTTATTTCGCGTACTCGGTGGCGCGGCTTTCGCGGATCACGCTGACCTTGATCTGGCCGGGGTAATCCAGCTCGTCCTCGATTTTTTTGGCAACCTGGCGGGCCAGCAGGATGACCTGATCATCACCAACCTTATCCGGCTGGACCAGGATGCGGACCTCGCGGCCTGCCTGCACGGCGTAAGAGCTTTCAACGCCCTCAAAGCCGTTGCACAGAGCTTCCAGCGTTTCCAAACGCTTGATATAGCTTTCCATGTTTTCACGGCGGGCACCGGGGCGGGCTGCGCTGATGGCATCCGCTGCCATAATAATGAAAGCAAGCACCGTCTTGGGCTCCACATCGCCGTGGTGGGCTTCGATTGCATGAATAATCTGCGGGTTCTCGCGGTACTTCTTGCAAATATCCACACCGATTTGCACATGGCTGCCCTCGATCTCATGGTCAAGGGCTTTGCCGATATCATGCAACAAGCCTGCGCGGCGTGCCAGCTGAACATTCACGCCAAGCTCGCCAGCCATCAGGCCGGCCAGCCATGCCACTTCCAGAGAATGGCTCAGCACATTCTGGCCATAGCTGGTGCGATACTTCAGGCGGCCGATCAGCTTGACCAAATCGGGATGCAGGCTGTGGATACCAAGGTCCATCACAGCCTTTTCGCCCTCGCGCTTCATCTGAATTTCCAGTTCGCGGCGGCACTTATCCACGGTCTCCTCAATGCGGGCCGGGTGGATACGGCCATCGGCGATCAGGCGCTCCAGGGCCATGCGGGCCACTTCACGGCGGGTCTGGTCAAAGCTGGAAAGGGTGATGGCTTCCGGCGTATCGTCAATAATGAGGTCACAGCCAGTGGCAGTTTCCAGAGCGCGGATGTTGCGGCCCTCGCGGCCAATGATGCGGCCCTTCATCTCGTCAGAGGGCAGCGGCACCACGCTGACGGTGGCTTCGCTGGTGGCATCGGCTGCGCAGCGGGCAATGGCCTGGCCGACCAGTTCACGGGCGATGGCATCACATTCGTCCTTCATGTTAGCCTGGTAGGCGCTGATCTTCATGGCCTTTTCGTGGGTCAGCTCATCGTCGATGTTCTTCAGCAGCACGGCGCGGGCATCTTCCTGGGTCATGGCAGCGATGGTTTCCAGCTTTTCGGTCTGGCGCAGCTTGAGCTGTTCCAGCTCATCCAGGCGGGCTTCCACCAGTTCGCCGCGCTTTTTCAGGTCCTCTTCCTTGCGCTCCATGGCGGCGGTACGCTTGTCCAGCGCTTCCTCCTTTTGGTCCATGCGGCGTTCCTGGCGGCTGATCTCCGCGCGGCGGTCCTTGATTTCCTTGTCGGCGTCAGCTTTCAGCTTGAACGCCTCGTCTTTGGCCTCGATGATGGTTTCCTTGCGCTTCTGCTCGGCAGCCTTGATGGCATCATTCACGATGCGTTTGGCTTCCTCTTCGGCAGAGCCGATCTTGGCTTCGGCGGTACGCTTCCGGTTTTCCCCGCCAAAATAATAACCAAGCGCCCCGCACACGGCAGCGGCAACGACAACCAGCACCCACATCAAAATTGGGGGCATGGCAGTTTCACTCCTTACAAAACTCAAATCAAATGCAGGAGGGCGCAGCACAAGCGGAACGCTTTTATTTCTGGCATACCTGAAAAGCCCGGGCAGCCCGCGCCTGTTTTATCTGGCAGCTACCATGGGTACACTGCCAGCATCTTACAGCGCAAGGGGCTGACCTTTGCGGTTCAAATACTGCCTGCGATATTCTATACAAAATGGGGCGATAATCCAAAGCATACCCAAAAGCGGATACACCTCAAGCCCCATATACACAAATAAAACGAAAAAACGCCAAATTTGCGGCGGTAAAACAAATATCTGAAAAGCGGCGTTCCCGATGGGCGACACCCTTAAGTCCTATTTAATATTGTAGCTACATTGCAGGAAATTGTCAAGGAATTGTTACAACACCGTGAACGTTCCCACCTGGCACAAAAATTGGCAGAAATGCACCTGCGGGGCCGCCTGCCAGCTTCAAAGCAGGGGCCCTGTCTGTATTCTTATGGGCAATACCGCATAATTCTAAGTACCGATACGGCGAGCGAGGTGCGGCAGATGC
>OKRW01002814.1_pt1 | contig 12029 bp, 8 predicted proteins | sample 1601151 | NCBI WGS metagenome assembly OKRW01 (sample SAMEA3541471, study PRJEB24748) | human gut metagenome | biome: human gut; feature: human-associated habitat; material: faeces | place: China | collected 2012 | reverse complement strand
AGGGCATGGCGAACCTGGATAGGAGAATCTGAACCCCCATCAACTTTACGCCGTCGGCTTGGCTTTCCCATGTTGCCCGGTCAACGATGCGGCGTTAGCCTTTTAACCAATCGAGTACCGATTTGATTTCTATCCCGCTTTCGGTGGTTCCTAGCCTCCAGCGGTCGGCGACAAGCAGCACTTTGGGGAATGCGTCTGATATGGCCTCCAGGGGAGCGATTTCGCGTTGATAGGTTCCCTCGTCTAAGACGGACTGGGAAACCTGTAAATATACCTTTTGATCATTTCGCGAGGCGACAAAATCGACTTCTTTACCAGGCATGCAGCCGACATGAACCTGCCAACCTCTGCGTACGAGCTCGTTGAAGATGACCGCTTCAAGTTGGAAGCCGACGTCGCGCGTTTTGTTGAACCCGATAGATAGATTCCTAAGCCCGTTGTCGACGGCGTAAAACTTGCGCTTCGGGCGCAGCACCGATTTGCCTGCGATTCCGACCTGCTCGCATTCCTCCAAAATCTTTGCGGTTTTAAGCGCGGCCAAGTAGTTGTCGATTGTCTCCTGCGAAGCGCGCCGGCCCGAAGAGGTTAGCGCATCGACGACACGTTTGGTCGAAAAGAGGTTACCCGAGGTTGAGAACACGTAGCGAATGAGCTTGGACAGCAGGTCCACGTCCTGCACCCCTTCGCGCGCCACGATGTCCTTCAGGATGATCGAATCGAAGATTGCAGAAAGCGCTTTCTGGATAGAGTCGCGATCGTCGAAAGGGCGCTCGAACAGGGCCGGCATGCCGCCGTAGGTCAAGTATCGCTGAAAAATCTCGTCATCGCTGGTCACGGGCCAGCGATGCGCTTGAGCGAATGCTGAGTACTCCGAATAGCTGAGCGGGAAGACGGGGATTTCGACATAGCGTCCCGAAAGCAAGGTGGCTAGCTCGCCAGACAAAACTTTGGCGTTCGAGCCCGTGATGAACACCTGCGTATCGGGGCGGGTGTTGACGCGGCGCACCACGTTTTCCCAGTGTTCGACCTCTTGAACCTCGTCAAGAAGCACGTATGCAGTTTGCGAAGCGTCGGCGCTGGCCAAGCTGGCAGTCAGCGTTTCGTACAGCCAGGCTTCGTCGGGGTTGAGGGGAACGTCGTAGCTATCGAGTTTTAGGTGAACGATGTTGCTAGCCTTGACCCCCTTGCGTTCAAGGCGCTTGGACAGCAGTTCAAGCAGCGACGATTTGCCGCACCTTCGAACCCCTACGAGCACCTTGATTTCCGGTGTGCCGAGAAGGGAATCGATAGTGGAGTCGTAAAACGGCCTTGGAACGAGAGAAGATGACATCTGCGGGCCCCTTCAAAACTTTCGGTGAATCGAATATAAGGGCATTATAGCCGCAAAACTTTCGATGAATCAAAAGAAAAAGGTTTAAAAAGCTAAAACGTTCGATTCATCGAAAGAAATTTGGCCAATGTCGCAAATTCCCCCGAAAAATGTGGGAGTCTCGCACATAGTTCCCAGGAAAAATGTGGGAGTGAGTGGGCTGGGTACGCCAATCTAGCCTTTGCGACAACGCCGTAAGGCCGAATGTTTTGCGGGGCGAGTGGTGCCGAGGGGCCTTGTGCACGGAATTTTGCCGTGTCGCGGAGTCGCGGCTTGTTTATTGCTGGCGCGGAAGCGGAGCGCAGAACCAGACAACCCGGCCGATCGACTCGATTGATTCGTGGGCGGCAACGCGTTCGAATTCTGCGGGCTCAAAGCTTGGGCTGAACGATTCCGGTACAAGCGTCACCGTTGTGAGAGTGACGCGAACTCGCTTGATGGTGGCGTCGCTGCCGTTAACGCGAAGCGCGTAGAGCTGTCCGTCGATCAGCTCCTGCTGGGATGGGTCGATAAGCGCGAAGCTTCCGTTGGGAATGACCCGGTTCATGGATTCGCCGCTAATGCGCAGGTAGAAGGCGTGCGGATAGCGGGCCAGCAAGCTTGCGGGGATCTCGACGTACTCGGTTACCGGGAGCATTTCGATGGGGGACCCGCCTGCGATACTGCCGAAAAGCGGGGCGCAGGGAACGCGCCTGGGCGCCGGGCGCCCTAACGTCTTGGCGAACCAGGTTTCCACGCCGTAGATGTCCTCAAGCGAATATTGCGGGAAGCGTTCAAGGAGCTGTTCGATATTCGACCTGCGGGGATCCTGCCCGTTTTCCCAGGCAGAAATGGTGGTTTGGCTTGTGCCGATAGCTTCGGCGAACTGCTCTTGCGACAGCCCGAGGTCGGTTCGAATAGCGCTGATGTTCGCGGCAATGGGTCCGTTATTCTGTCGAGGTTTCCTATTCATAAACTGCATGCTATCAAACCGGTTTCGCTAGCAATTTGACAGGCTGGTAATACCCGTTAAACTTGGTAAAGCTACTAATAGAAAGGATGCGAATGAAAAGCTGGCTTGAACAAGCACGAGAAGAATCGGGCTTGACGGTCAGCCAATGCGCGATAGCCATTCGTCAGCCGATCGAGGTGTACCTGCAGATTGAAAGAAGGCCAGGGACAATCAGCTTGAACGAGCTAAAAGCCTTATGTGATCTGTTCTCAGAAGCTGCACAAACACGCGTTCAACAAGCGATTATGGATGCAATAGGATAGCTTTTACTGTGTGTAAGGCCGATGGCATAGGAGCTGCCTTCTCCTGTCTTTCGGCTGGGTTTCCTTGCGTTGACGTCTGCTTGCAGGCAGTTACCATTTCCGTTGCTCCTGCCGTAAAAACCCAACGAAATTAGCGATTCCGTTCTTCACAACCCGTAATAATTGGTAAAGTAATAAAACAAACGGGTAACGATTGGCTGAAAGTCGATTGGCGCGTTGCGTTAGCCGAGGACCTTCCCGGAGATAGTTGGTTGTTATGAGCGGACCAAAAAAAAGACAGAGTTGAGCTTGAGCGCAGAAGGGCGATGAAGTTGGCAGCCGAGCGGTCACGCAATGACAGCCTGATACGTAATGCCCTTCTTCAGCTTTCGAAGAAGATGCGGGAATATGAGGCGCGCGCTTTGGAGGTTCGGAAGAACGGAAGCGGCTTTTGCCAGGAACTCGAGCGCCTAGAAAAGGATATGCGAGCCTCTTTCATTGAGGCGGCTACGAGCGGCTATCCGTCTGATCCTGATGAGGCGAAAGTGTTTAACTATGCTGTTACTGGGCGGCTGCGGCGTATGGTGGAGGACATTTCCAATCAGGCGGCCCCAATCATTGCGCGCATCGAATCTGCACTGGGGCGTCAAAAAGATATCGAAGATATCGAGAGCTTGCTTAGCGGCGATTCTTCAGCGGAGTACGGCTATCTTTCCAGCAATCTGATTCGGGTTTTGATTGAGCGTGCGGAAAGTGCGAACAGGAGTTATCTAGCTGACTTGTCGTCAGCAAGCGTCCAAACTCTGGAAGAAGCAGAGGAAACTATGCGCCGCATAAGGTTGGCAATCGTCTCGGATGCGACCGATGTGCCGAGAAAGCAGCAGCTGACTAGCATGGCGCGACGAATCAATGAATCGTTAATGGCTTACGATGCCGGGGATGTCGGCATCGGCTCGGTTCGGCAATTGCTGTCTGTCATTGAGCTAGTGCTGAAAGAAATCGAAGAGCATGTGCAGGTGATGAACGAACTGTACCTCGATAGCCTGATTGCGAACAGCCGAATCGAGCAAGCCGTTGGCTTTTCCGCCGAGTTGAAACCGATTTGGCAGTTCGGCGAAGAGGGGGATCTTGAAGCGACGTTGCGCAATCTCAAGAATTTCTCCCGAAAGTGCGCCGAGGATGCTTATGTTGTGCAGTCGCTTGATGAGGTCATGGCCAAGCACGGCTATTCGATAGCGAAGCCGATCAAACTGAACGAAGCCGGCCAAGAAGGCCATCGTATGTTCATGACTGAGGCGAATGATATCGGCATACATACGTATCTTGCCTCAAACGGCATGCTGGCGATGGAAGTCGGCGCGGTCGATGAATCGGTTTTCGCCCAAAACGAGAACGAACCCGTTCAGAAGCAGCAGGCAAATTCTTCTTATGACAAGTTGAGGCTTGTGCATGAGCAGGAAGTATTCTGCGAACTTCATCCTGAGATCATTTCTGATCTTGCTGCATATGGAATATGCGTCAATCCAATCAAAGATAGAAAGCCCTCAGAGGATTGCGCCGTTGTGTTCAGCGCTTTGCGGCGTTCTATCGCATCGGAGGAGCGCTCGGAAAGCAAGCGCAGTTCTCGGCGAAGCGAGAAGGGCTTTGCCGAGCGTGAAATGAGGTAGCCATGTGGGTATGTAGCTTTTGCGGCATGGAGCTTGATGACTCGATAGAAAGCTGCCCTTTCGGTTGCGGCACTTCGAGGGCTGATGGCAAGGGGGGCGAGGCGGTTGCGGCTGATTCTGGCGTGGCCATGCCCCCTTTGTCGAACGCCGATGTCGGGGCTCGAGATTATGGGTCCTCAAATGCAGTTCCTACGAGGGAAAACGATGGCGTTGAGCCGCGCGGGCGCCTTGCAGACCATCGCGACCTGGCAGCTGCACAGCAGGCTCCCCTCGCCAAGGATGGGAAGTCCCTTCTGGTGCTAACCGAGGGGAGGACGGGAAAGCAGCTGCGAATCGATAGCATTGCGTGCGTTTTGGGGCGCGAAGGCGATTATTGCCCGGAACTATTTTCCGAGCAGGTTTCCAGAGCCCATATGGAAATCAGCTATTCCGATCATGTATGGCAGGCGTGCCACATTGGAACAAATCCGAGCGTGCTGGTGACGCCGAATGGCAGGATAAACATGGAAACGGGTATTGCGTATCCGCTTCATGGTGGAGAGCGGATTCGCATGGCAAACCAAACGTTTATGGTGGCTGTCGAAGTCGTTGAAGAAGCCGAGGAAGCTTCCATGTGCGCAGAAGGCGAGCAAGAGCGTCAAACGGGGGCGGAAAGTTGCCGAAACGTGGCTCCGGGCACTATTGAATGCTGGTGCGTCACGTGCCCGAAATGCGGTACGAAATATCACGTTCAGGACGGCGATGATCGCGTGCGTGAGTGTTCGGTATGCATCGATTTTGTGGACAGGAGGAATATAGGGAGAGTTGCCCCTGTGTTCGGGCGGTTCAGGGAGGAAGAGCTCTCTGATGCGCATAGCTAGGATTCTGTACCCGATACAGACGCTTGGCCCAGGCAGCCGGGTTGCTGTCTGGACGGCAGGCTGCAAAAAAGGGTGCCCAAAATGCGAAAATCCCGAGCTGTGGAACAGCTTCCCTGGTCAAGAACTTGAAGCGGAGAAGCTCGCAGAGCAGCTATTGAAGCTGAATATGGCATACGGCGCTCATGAACTTACCATCACGGGCGGTGATCCCCTTGAGCAGCCGTGGGATTTGCTCAAGGTGCTCCGCCTTGTCCGTGACTCATACGATGACGTCCTGGTGTATACGGGTTACGAATGGCATGAGGCGGAAGAGGGCCTCGGTTCACTGTTCTTTTCGGAACTTTGCGAGCTTATGGACGTAATGATTGATGGCCGCTATATCGACGAGAAGAACGACAAGAGCCTTGCCTTGAGAGGCTCGAGCAATCAAATGCTTCGTTTTCTATCCGATGGCTTGATGGAGAAGTACGAAGCCTATATCGAGCAAGGCCGCGTTGTCCAAAACGTTGCTTATGGCGCGTTATATCTGTCGGGATACATAATCGAGACATCTGCGAGGAGATTGTCAATGGCTAGTTCGCTTCCTCAATGGCAGCGTGAGCTGCTTAACTTCAAGGGAATAAAGAGCATGTTCGTCCTCGAGAAGAACGTGAGCGATATCTATCCCTATTGGCCGGAAGGCAGCGAATGTCCTCTGGATGTTGAGTTTTCTGGAATCAATGAACTGATGAAATCCCTTTTCGAGCAAAGGAGCGGGAGGGGGAGCTATAAGGTCATCTGTTATAACCCCATAAGCCGATTTGCAAACCCGTTCAACGATGTGGAACTCGAGCAATATTTGAGGGCTGCCGATCGCGAAGCTGCTCAAATTCGCCTGGAGGACGAAAGAATCAACTCTTTTGGCTCTGGCGGAAACAAAAACGGGCAAAGCAAGCTTGCGGATGTCGTGAATGATGCGATGCTGATCAGGGCTCTTCTGACAAAGACTCTTCATGTTGATTTTGCCGGTGGCGGCGATTGCGCAGAGAGGGGCGATGTTTCTCCAGCTTCTTCAGAAGCGAGGCCGGTAGCGGTTGTTATCGATATGGCGTCGCGCATGTTGTCATCGCCGAACGTGCTGGAGGGCGATGAGATAGCGGCGTTCTCGCTCTTGCTTATTGCGGCTCGGGAATCCCTTAGGGTTGACGGGATGAATCGCAACACGTTGATTCTGATAGTGAACAATCTTAGGGACCTGCCCGAATGGTTCATATCTTCTAATCCGGAGATGCGATCGTTGGTTGTTCCTGCTCCTGATCGAGAAGCTCGTCGAACTTACGTAGAGGCGGCATTCTCGCTTGGGTCGTCTATTTCCGTTGATGGGAAGAGTGACGCAGAGAGATTTGTGGACAAAACCGATGGCATGAGCCTTAAAGAGCTCGATGAGCTGAGGCGTATGTATGCCCGTCAAGACATGGCAGAGTCTGATTTGAACTCCTTGGTGGATATATACAAATATGGTCTTAAAGAGAACAAGTGGGCATCGGTTGTCGAAAAACTGGAAAGAGATCCCGAAGCGATAATAAAGCGACGCGTAAAGGGGCAGGATCAAGCGGTGTCGGCCGTCGTTTCCGTGCTCAAGCGCTCCGCTTTGGGGTTGTCCGGTGCTACCCATTCCTCATCAAGCAAGCCAAAAGGCATCCTCTTCCTTTCCGGGCCGACAGGAACCGGCAAAACGGAAATCGTCAAAGCGGTCGCTGAACTGCTGTTCGGCGATGAGCGAAGCTTGCTGAGGTTCGATATGTCCGAGTACCAATCCGACAATGCAGATCAGAAGCTTTTCGGCGCACCTCCTGGTTACGTTGGATACGCGGAGGGCGGCCAGCTGACGAATGCGGTAAAGGCGAATCCCTTTTCGGTCGTCTTGTTCGACGAGATTGAAAAGGCTGCTTCGTCGATTATGGACAAGTTCCTGCAAATTCTTGAAGACGGGCGAATGACCGATGGACAGGGGAACACCGTCTATTTTTCAGAGACGATTATTTTCTTCACTTCGAATATTGGCTTTTCGGAAGAGGTGTTCGACCCGTCTGGACGACACGTTATCGACCATATAACCCTGATCAAACCGGGGGAGCCGTATGGATCTATGCGCGCTAAGGTGATGGATTCTATGCGGGCAAACTTCAAGCCCGAGTTCCTCGGGCGCGTTGGGAACAACGTTGTGGTCTTCAACTACATAGACGATGTAAGCGCCGGTGAGATTGTTAATGCGCGAATAGATCAGATCAACCGGACGGTGGAGAGCCAGCACAGCGTAGTGATAGAGGTGGAGCCATCGTGTATAGCCATGCTGGTGGAAAGGGCGCTTCAGACCGACGTAAGGGAAAAGGGCGGTAGAGGCATTGGCAACCTTATTGAAGCGGAATACCTCAACAAGCTGTCTGATTTCCTGTTCGATAACAAAGTCGCTTCAGGTGAGGAAGTGCATGCAAGGGCGGATGGCGAAGTAGTTTCTTTTTCCTGTTTAGGAGGTAGAGGCTGATGATTCAGGGCTTTGCGATAACGACAAGGGGAAGCGAGAAGGAGGTCAATGACGACAAGGTTGTTTTAGGAAACCTTGCTTTGAGCTCGGGTTTTGTTTCCTCTCGGTTTGAAGAGCCGTTTATCGCAGCTGTTTTCGATGGCGTAAGCCAGGGCGGCAAAGGGTCGGAGGCGTCAAACATTGCCGCCTCGCTGCTGCTTGAGCATTTGTACAGCACGGACTGCGAAGCAGGGATGGATGATATCAAAGCTTTGCTTAGCGACATAAGCGCGGCGCTTGTTCGGTTTCATCGTTCTAGCGGAGCATCGAGTCGCGCTGCGACTACGGTAAGCGGAATGGCTGTTGGAACCGGATCGCGAATCATAGGCTTCAACTCAGGAGACTCCAGGGTGTATCGCTATCGAAGCGAAATGCTTGTCCAGATGACGGTAGATCATACGGTGGTTCAGTCGCTGATTAATTCTGGCGCGGATGAGTTCCTTATCGATCGGGCTGAAACAACTGATGCGCATGTGATAACCAAGGCGCTGGGTTTGCCGTCTGGAAACCAGGAGGTTGCCGATGTTGAGGAATTCGGCGATTTCGTTGAGGGGGATATCTACCTCGGCTGCACTGACGGCTTGACCGGGTTCATAAGCAGGGATGACATCAAGCGCGTGCTGGCTGCGGGCGTAAGCCTGGAAGTTGCTGGGAAAACGCTGGTGAGCATGGCTTTGCATAACGGTTCGTACGACAACATCTCGCTGTTCTTGCTAACAAGGAATGCAGACTCAAACCAAGATGTTTCATCGGGGCTTATCTAGTGGAGAGACATATGAAGAACACTATTTCAGACGAAGAGAAACCCGCAAAGCCTATAAAGGGAGCTACGGTGCCCATGTCAAGCGCGGGGCTTACCAAGGTTGATTCGGGGAGCACAGTTGTTTCCGAGTCTGTCTGCGGCAATGAGATGGACTTCGTTGCCGAACAGGTTGATTTCACTGGCGTAAACGGTCGCCATTTCGTCATTGATTTCTCAAGGGAGATTGGCCGCGGCGGCGAAGCGATCGTGATTGCCGCTATAGACGATGGCGGAGTCGAGCACGTTGCAAAGGTTTACGATATATCCCAAAGTCGTCGCGAACAGCGCAACCATGATGCCGTATTGGAGTTCCTTACAGCAAAGTTGCAGGAGCCGGGAGGCTATAAGTCAACCCATCTTATGCCCTTGCTTGAATACGGCGTTGTTACCGCAAGGCTGGTGGGCGATGACGTTGCGGGTGAGTATAACGTGTCCATTATGCCGAAGTGCAGGTGTCTGGGAGACGTTGTGCTGGACAAGAAGGACATCAAGGAGCGCGTTATCCCGGGTGTTGCCGAAGCCTTGAAGACCCTGCACGACGGGAATATCGTTCATCGCGATGTTAAGCCTACGAACATTTTCGAATACGACGGAACCGTGGTCCTTGGGGATTACGGAATCTCGACCATCGTCGACAAGGATACGAGCCTTAAAGACACCCGTACCAATCGATGCACCCCTGGATACTGGCTGCCGCGCTGGTATGTTGACCCTCAGGGCGACTGGTACTCGCTGGGATACACGATATGGACGATGTACAACAACAATGTCCATCCTTATCAGGAGCTAATCGACGCAGGCGAGCTCGGCGCCGTGTACGCAGGAAGAAGACTTGTCCCATTCAGGCCGGCATCGGAGGAGGACGAATCCCTTAAGGACCTTATTTACGGCCTGACCACGGCAAGCGAAGATCGCAGGCTAGGATACGCTGACATTCAGCGCTGGATTAGCGACCCGAAGGATTTCGAGTTCGACGATCCCAGCAATGACGAGAGCGACGAATGGCGGTATAAGTACAAATTCTGCGATGTTAAATACAGCACCGGCTCGAAGATGGCGCAAGCGCTCTCGAGCAAGTGGCACAATGCCATGCAGCATCTTTTCGACGGAAACGACCTGGTCGAAATCTTCAGCCGAAATGGCGAGAGCGATATAGCCACCAAATTGAGGATTATCGTTAGGGACTATGCGGGCACGAAGCAAGATTTGGGCTTGGCGAAGGCGATTTTCATCATCTCCGGATCTGATAGGCGCACAACTTGGAAAGGAATAGATACTTCCCTCCCTTCGCTCGTGCAGGAATTTTCGACGAAACCAGTTGACGACCTTGCGTTTTATGACGAGGTTTTTTCTTCTGGATTCTTGTCGTGGTCTCTTCAGGAAGGAGGCCTCGATGACACCGGGATCGATGTCAAAACCATTCAACGCATAGAAAAGGTGTCTGAGCGCCATTCCCGTTTTGCGCGGTGCCTCTTTCAATTTCTGTTTGCCAGTGGCGGCGTGTCGGAATTTGCGGGTTACGAGGGACCGGACGGTTTTGCGAGGGGCCTGCTTGCCAAGCCTCAGTCGTTTTACGCCGTGGCGGAAGATGTCAGGCGCTACGAAGCGTGCTTGGCGGCGCTTACCCCCTATTTTGCGGATGCGGGCAAGCTCGATGTGCCGATAGAGGCTATCGATAATCTCGAAAACGGAAACGCGCTTTCCAACGCTACGAGATTGTTGCTGTTGCTTGATGAGGTGGATGACGGCGGCGCGGCTTTTGAATTTGCGATGGAATACGGGCCTGCCGCTCCTTGGATATGGGTTGGGCGTAACGCGTCCGAGTATGAGGTTGTCTCCAACGAAGATTCCGAGGATGCCAAAGAGGCAATCGGCGCCCTCCTGAATCTCAGCGCTGCAAACTGCTCTTCTGTCAACGATATTGCAAAACTTGGGCAGGACGCAAGATTTCATGCTGAGAGGATATGCCGGGGAATGAGCCCCTCTCCGGTTCCTCAGTATTTGGGGATAGGCGCGGGAAAGCCTGTTGTCGCGAAATGCGACGATGCTCTGTTCTGTGCCTCTTTCTACGGAGAGGCGGTCCCCAGGGGATTCGTAAGGAACCTTGCTGCTGCAGATGGGGTCGACTTGGCCGCCTGGCCAGATGCGTCTCTTCTTTCAAAAGACGCTCAGGCTGCGCAAGCCTATATGGAAACGGCGATTCTGAGTTGCGATGAAAGCATCGAAAAGTGCGAGGAGGCGAAAAAGGAATCCGGCAGTCGATGGCTTTCTATTGTTCGGCTTGCTCTTGATGTGCTTGCCGTGCTCGGCTTGATTCTTGTTGCCCCTGCCTTCTTGGATACCCTTGCTCCGCTCGTTGCTTCCTTTTTGGGGATATTCCAGGGAGACGTTGTCGGGGATGTTGTCGAGCAAGGCCAACAGTTCGCTCGCTTCACCGTGGCGTTGCTGTGCTGCTATTTTGCCTATGATGGTGTTGTCTCGTTTTGGTCGATAAAAGGAATCGCTACGATAGAGGCATCCCTGAAAGAGGCACGGGGAATCAAAGACGAGATTCAGAACGTTGCCAACGTGTTCACTGCCGGGGGCGGCGAATATGCCGAAAGATTGCGTGATTTGGGCAAAAACGGCCCATGTGCTTCGCGGGGCCTTTCGAGATCTCTTAGCGGTGCAGCTTCAAGAGCTTCGGCGGCTGCTTCCCAGGGCAAGAACTACCTCACTATGGTGTTATGGCATACGGCGGCGGTGGTCGGCGCTGCCTATTGCGTCCTTCCAGCGTTGGTGCTTTTGATGCCCCCTCTTGACATTTTCCCGGGGCTGGCGATCTTTTTGGTTTTTGCCGGAATGACGACTGTATATGGTTTGGCATGTTGGCGGTTCGGAAAGCTTGGAAGCAAGATGTATACGGGTTACGGCATGATCGGCATGCTTCTTGCGCAGATATGTACGCCCGGCCTCGTCGGCATATTGGTGATTTGCCTTATGGTTGTGCTCGCGGTGCTCTTTGTCCCAGCGGTAATAATCATCGTTTTGGGAATCGCTGCTTTGGTGTTTATGTTTCTTGAGAGTTAGCAGGAGGGGGATATAGGAATGAATATCAACAAAGTGACCGCGCCCCTTATCGCGATAGCCATAGCGCTGGCGATGTTTTTCGTCTCGTGGTTTTCATTCGACGTGGGCTTATCTCAGATGCTGTTCTCGGAGCCAATGGGGAGTTTCGCGGAGTCTTTGAACGACTCCGTTGGAGCCTGGAATGAGTATGCTTCCAAGTTTGAACTCAACATTGCCGTTTACCCGATGGTTTCCGAGGAAGAAGAGGACCCTGATGCTGTTCCGGTAGAAGAGGAAGTTCCTGTTGTTGGGGAAGATGAGCCTGCTCTCGAGGAATAAAAGGGCTTGAAAGTGATTTGCAATCGGCAATGCGACGGCGGCACTGAAGGCGGGTGTGCTTGGTGTACGACTTGTGCTGCGGTGGGCTATTTCGAGTTTATTGGCGGGTAAGGAGAATTGCAGTTGAGGTCTGCTCTTGAAGAGGTTG
>OKRW01002812.1_pt1 | contig 12037 bp, 9 predicted proteins | sample 1601151 | NCBI WGS metagenome assembly OKRW01 (sample SAMEA3541471, study PRJEB24748) | human gut metagenome | biome: human gut; feature: human-associated habitat; material: faeces | place: China | collected 2012 | reverse complement strand
ATGGCCGCCACGAGATGCTCAACGAACTCAACCGACAAGAGGTCTATAAGGATGTCTTGGGATGGCTGGACTTCCATTTGGCGGAATAGAGGGAAAGGCCCGCCTTGAAAAAAGCAGTGCAAAAAGAAAAGCCCTTGGGAATTATCCCAAGGGCTTTTGCATGTTCCTATTTGGCATAGTCCACCGAACGGGTTTCGCGGATCAAGTTGACTTTGATCTGTCCAGGGTATTCCATCTCATCTTCGATCTTTTTGGCGATTTCCCGGGCGGTGATAACCATCTGATCGTCGCTGATCACATCGGGTTTGATCATGACGCGGATCTCACGGCCGGCCTGGATGGCGTAGGCGTTGTCTACGCCCTTGAAGGAGGATGCGATCTCCTCCAGCTTTTCCAGACGCTTGATATAGTTCTCCACGTTCTCACGGCGTGCGCCGGGACGAGCGGCAGAGATGGCATCGGCTGCCTGAACCAGACAGGCTACGATAGTCTGAGGCTCAATGTCGCCATGGTGGGCGGCGATGGCGTGAACCACCAACTCGTTCTCCTTGTAGCGGCGAGCCAGATCTACGCCGATCTGCACATGGCTGCCTTCGATCTCGTGGTCAACGGCCTTGCCCAGGTCGTGGAGCAGACCGGCACGCTTGGCAGTGGCCACATCGGCGCCCAATTCGGAGGCCAGCAGGCCGGCGATATGGGCGACTTCGATGGAATGGTTCAGCACGTTCTGACCGTAACTGGTGCGGTAATGCATCCGGCCAAGCAGCTTGACTTCCTCTGGGTGCAGGCTGTGGATGTTGGTCTCCAGTACAGCCCGCTCCCCTTCTGCCTTGATGACCTGTTCCACCTCGCGCTTGGCCTTCTCCACCGTCTCCTCGATGCGGGCAGGGTGGATGCGGCCGTCGGTGATGAGCCGTTCCAGTGCAATGCGGGTGATTTCCCGACGGATGGGGTCATAGCAGGAGACGGTGATGGCCTCCGGCGTGTCGTCGATGATCAGCTCTGCTCCGGTGAGGGTTTCCAGAGTGCGGATATTGCGGCCTTCCCGACCGATGATCCGGCCCTTCATCTCGTCATTGGGTAGCGGAACCACTGATACGGCCACCTCAGCCACCTGGTCAGCGGCACAGCGCTGAATGGCCATAGCGACCAGTTCACGGGCGTAGGTGGTTGCTTCGTCCTTAAAGCGATCCTTGATCTCCTTGATCTTCATGGCTTCCTCATGGGTCACTTCCGCCTCTACCTGGTTGATCAGATAGGTTTTGGCGTCCTCTGTGGACAGTCCGGAGATCTGTTCCAGTGTTTCCAACTGGGTTGCCTTGATCTGTTCCACTTCCTCCCGAGTACGGTCGGCAGCGGCGATGCGGTTTTGCAGCTTTTCCTCCTTTTTCTCCATGGCATCGGTCTTGCGATCCAGGTTTTCCTCCTTGGATTGCAGACGGCGTTCCTGCTTGGAGAGTTCCGCACGGCGTTCCTTTACTTCTTGTTCGTAAAGGCTGCGCTCTTTATGAATTTCTTCCCTGGCTTCCACCAATGCTTCGCGCTTCTTGCTCTCAGCGGACTTGAGCGCATCGTTGACGATGCGGGTTGCCTCTTGCTCGGCGGAGCCGATCTCTTTTTCTGCTGCGTTTTTGCGGTAGCGATAGCCCAGGAACAGACCCAAGGCCAGAGCCACCAGGAAAGAAAGGACACCTACTAAAATATAGGGCATCATAGCGGTTTGATACACCTCCTGTTTAATCAAAATGTGGGGATGACAGCAGGGCTGTCAATAACATGAAAAGACGCTGTACGCAGAGGAACTCCCGCACAGCGGTACTCATTGAAAAACCAAACCCTCACGATGTCGATTCCAGAGGAATCGGCACCGCTCGATTCTTCAAAACAATCCATAGTTTATTTTAATGCCAAACAAGGAGACTGTCAAGAACATTCCGGGGCCGGAGGATGTGGAATTCTGGTGAAAAGGGGGAAATCAGGGTCATATTTTTCACTGACCACGCATAAACATACGGGAACAAGCAAGGAGGGGGATGGCTCATGAAACGAAAGAAATCAATCGGTAAAAGAAATGTCCGGCGATGGGTGGCGCTGTCCGCAGCAGCGGCTACTGTGTGGACAGTCAGCCAGACGGCAGACTGGGAGGCAGTTGCCCACAGCGGGACACAGCTCATCCAAAGTGCGGCGTGGGCAGAACAGCTGGTGCGGCAGGAGCTGATCCGGCCGTTGGAGGAGGAGTGCGGCGTAATGCTCACTGGCTGGGAAGAACTGGTGGTGGCGCAGTCACCTGTCTTGCTGATCCAGCGGGCAGCGCTTCCAAAGAACCCTTTGGATTCCGCCTCCACCCAGGAAAAACAGGAGCAGACAAAAAAGAACGTGACGGAGCAGAGTCAGGGACAGACAGCGGCAAAGAAGCCGAAGAAAGCGGCCAAAGCCCAAAAGAAGGAGAAAAAGTCCGGAAAAGCCACCAAGAAGCTGGATACCTCTAAGCTAAAGATGGCTGACATCAACTTGGACAACCACACCAAAGGCATCCAGGTGAACCTGAAGGACTATTTTAACAAGAAAGTGAATTTGACCTTACAGCCAGCCCAAAAAGGCCCGCAGATCTTGATCGTCCATACCCACACCACCGAGGCATATACCAAGGGGAAGAAGGACAAGTACGAAGAAACCGATCCGGCGCGGACGCTGAACAACAACTATAATATGGTACGGGTGGGGGAGGAGATGAAACAGGTCTTTGAGGACATGGGCTTGTCAGTGGTGCATGACACCGGAAAGCACGACTATCCCAGCTATAACGGCTCCTATGCCCATGCGCTGAACAGCATTGAACGCTATCTGAAGAAGTACCCCACCATCCAGGTGGTGCTGGATGTCCACCGAGATGCGATCATTGACAGCAAAGGGGTCAGCTATGCCAAGCGCACCAAGGTCAGTGGGGAGAGCGTGGCACAGGTGATGCTGGTCGTGGGCACCAATGACATGGGGCTGAGTCATCCCAAGTGGAAGGATCACCTGGCGCTGGCGGTGCAGATGCAGAAGAAGATGCTGGCCATCGACAAGAGTTTTCCCCGTCCCATCGACCTGCGCAGCCCGCGCTTCAACGGCCACGCCACCCCTGGCTCCATGCTGGTGGAGGTGGGCACCAGCGGGAACACCTTGCAGGAGGCGTTGGCTGGGGCGAGGTGCTTTGCCAGAGCGGCGGGGGAGCTGTATACAGCCTGTGTGAAGAAGTGAAAAAACGAAGCATGGTACAAAGCCATGCTTCGTTTTTTGTGTCATGTTAGGTTGCTTCCGGCTGCTTGCGCAGGAAGTGGATGGCAAGTCCAATGACAAGCCCCAAGGCGGCCGGACAGACCCAGCCCAAGCCCAGAGAGGCCAGGGGCAGCACGTTGCCCACGGCTTCCAAGGGAGCGTCCAGGTGGCACAGGGTGCGCAGGTACTCCGGCAGGGTGCGCAGCAGGTCGTACAGGGCGGCCACAAAGGTCAGGACGATGGTGCTGATGTAGACCGCACGGTCGTGGCGGAAGAACTTGCCGAATAGAGCCAGCAGGATGAGCACGATGGCCAGGGGGTAGAGGAACATGAGGACAGGAATGGAGTAGTCGATGATGGCGCTCAGCCCCAGGTTGGCGAACAGGAAGGAGATGGCGCTGAAGATGATCGCCCAGATGCGATAGGCGGGGCCGTTGGGAAAGAGGGCGGAGAAGGTCTCGGCACAGCTGGTGATGAGGCCGACCGCCGTTTTCAGGCAGGCCAAGGTCACCGTAGCAGCCAGCACCAACAGACCGGCGCTTCCCAGGTAATGGCGGGCGATCGGTGCCAGTGCTACGCCGCCGTTGGCAGCCGGTTCAAACAGACCGCGGCTCTGGACGCCTACGACAGTCACCGCCAGATAGATCAGACCCATGAACAGGCAGCTGAAGATACCAGAGCGGACGGTGCTGCCGGCCACGGCGCTGGGGTCTTCCACGCCCAGATCCTTGATGACCTGGACGACCACGATGCCGAAGGCCAGACTGGCCAGGGCGTCCATGGTGTTATAGCCTTCCAGGAAGCCGGTGAAGAAGGGCTGGGAGGCGTATCCGTCCAACGGTTCCACTTGAGCGATGGCGGCGCCGGGATGGAGCAGAGCCACGATGACCAGGATGCCTAGGAAGACTAAGAAGGCGGGGTTGAGGACTTTGCCGATCCAAGTGAGGATCTTCCCTGGACGAAGGGAGAAAAAGAGGGCAACGACAAAGAACAGGATAGAGAACAGGAGCAGATAGAGCCAGGTCCAGTCGTTCTGGGGCAGGATCTGTTCCAGACCTACGGTGAAGGAGGTGGTGGCGCAGCGGGGGATAGCGAAAAAGGGGCCGATGGTCAGGTACAACAGGCAGGTGAAGAACATCCCGTAGGGGCGTCCTGCCTTGCTGGACAGGTCGAACAGGCCGGTGGAACGACTGATGCCCAGGGCGGCTACGCCCAGCAGGGGCATCCCAACGCCGGTGATGAACAGCCCCACAAAGGCCAGCCATACATTGCTGCCTGCGTGCTGCCCCAAGGCTACGGGGAAGATCAGGTTGCCTGCGCCGAAGAACATACCGAAGAGCATACTTGCCACGGAGACATATTCCCGGAAGGAAAGCTTTGTTTTCATATGATTTGATTCTCCTCTTTTGCGTGTTATCCCGGCGGATACCGGAACGTGAACTGCCTATAGTATAGCATATATATCAACAAACCGTCAAATTATCTTAAAAAAGGAAAACAGATTGTAATGCACGACCAGATGGGCGGAACTTGGCTATTGAGAAAAAAACCTCCTTGTGCTACAATCAATAAATGTATCGGTATTGATCAAAAAACGGAAAAGCTGAACCGTTGCAACATAAGGAGAGCAAGAAGCTATGAAATTAGGTATTGTGGGTCTGCCCAATGTGGGCAAGAGCACCCTGTTTAACGCCATTACCAATGCAGGCGCAGAGTGCGCCAACTATCCCTTCTGCACCATCGAGCCGAACGTAGGCACGGTGGCTGTGCCAGACGCCCGCCTGGACTGGCTGAGCGATCTGTACCATCCCAAAAAGACCACTCCTGCTGTGATCGAATTCGTGGACATCGCCGGTCTGGTCAAGGGCGCCAGTCATGGTGAGGGGCTGGGCAACCAGTTCCTGTCCAATATCCGCGGCACCGAAGCGATCATTCATGTGGTGCGCTGCTTTGATGATGAAAACGTCATCCATGTAGAAGGCAGCACCGACCCCATTCGGGACATTGGCATCATCGACTTGGAGCTGATCATGGCCGACCTGGAAATGGTGGATCGCCGCATCGACAAGGCCAAGAAGGCCAGCAAGGGAGACAAGAAGTTCCTGCGGGAAGTGGACGTTTTTTCTGCCCTTCGGGAGCATCTGAACAATGGCGGCAGCGTCCGCAGCTACGAGTGTGAGCCGGAGGATATGGCGCTCATCGCTACCAGCGACCTGCTGAGTCTGAAGCCCATCATCTACGCTGCCAATCTGGATGAGGATACTTTTGGCGGGGACTATGAGTCCAACCCCTACTACCAGCAGGTAAAGGAGCTGGCGGACAAGGAGGGTGCTCAGGTCATGCCCGTCTGTGCCCGACTGGAAGAAGAACTGTCCCAGATGGAAGAGGACGAGAAGGCCATGTTCATGGAAGAACTGGGCATCCAGGAATCCGGTCTGGATCGTCTCATCAAGGCCAGCTACACCCTCTTGGGGCTCATCTCCTTCCTGACCTCCGGCGAGGATGAATGCCGCGCCTGGACCATCACCCGCGGCACCAAGGCACCTCAGGCGGCCGGTAAGATCCACTCTGACTTCGAGCGGGGCTTCATTCGGGCGGAAGTCATCGCCTATGACGACATGGTAGCCTGCGGCAGCGAAAAGGTGGCCAAGGAAAAGGGTCTCATGCGCAGTGAAGGCAAGGATTATGTGGTGCAGGATGGGGACATTATCCTGTTCCGATTCAATGTGTAAAGAAAGCGTGAGATAATATGATCTATAGTTATCCTTATACCATCAGCATCAGTCGATCAGGCCCGGACAACCAGTTGACTCCGGCCTGTGCTATGGATCTCCTCCAGGACTGCGCCACCCTGCACACCATGGCGGCAGGGGCAGGTCCGGACAAACTGAAACAGCAGCATATCGCGTGGGTGGCCAACAGCTGGAACATCTATTTTGACAAGCCCTGTCACTTTGAAGATACGGTACAGCTGGCCACCTGGGCGCACAAATTTGATCGGGTGTTCGCCCATCGAAATTGCTCCATCACCAACGCCGATGGGGAACTGTGCCTGCGGGCGGATTCCCTGTGGTTTTTGATGGACCTTGAGAAAAAAATCCCCCTGCCCATGAAAAAGGAACAGGCGGAACACTATGAGACCCATCCCAGATTGGAGATGCCGCCCATGGTGCGTCGGCTCAAGCTGCCGGAGGAGTTGGAAGCTCGGCCGGAGTTTCAGGTGCCTCGGTATGCCATTGATGTGAACAAGCATATGAACAACGTTTGGTATGTACGCTTCGCAATGGAATACCTGCCGGAAGGATTCCAGCTGGGACAGCTAAAGGTAGAGTACACCCAGTCTGCTCGACAGGGGGAACTGGTGTATCCCAAGGTGGCACAGCAGGGCGGCACCGTTTGGGTGGCGCTGTGCGATGCCGAGGGCAAAGCCTACGCTAAGGTGATTTTTGAAGCAAAAGCGTAAAAAATGAGAAATGCCCGAACAATGTGTTTTGTTCGGGCATTTTTTCATGCTAAAGCGCCAGTCAAAACCGCCGCATGGAAATCCATGCGGCGGTTGCCTTTATAGCTGAAAGACGATGCCGGCCACTGCGGCCAGGGCGATCCAGAGGATGGGGTGAAGGGGTTTGGTCTTTTTCCAGTTTGTGAAGAACACCAGGAGCACAGCGATCGGAACACATTTCCAGTGGATGGCTTGCAGCAGGTTATGGGACTCGCTCCAAGTGGTGGAGTTCCAGAAGGTGATGAGTACCACGCTCCAGCAAGCGGCGCCGATCAAAGCGGTAGAGGCTGGACGCAGGCCGTAGAAGAAGCTGTCCACATAGCGATTGTCACGGAAGCGATGAAGCAGGACGGATACCAGGATGATGACGATGATGGAGGGCGCCACCAAGCCCAAGGTGGCGATGACACTACCGAAAGGTCCCCCAGTGGTGAAGCCTACATAGGTGGCCATGTTCACCCCCATGGGGCCAGGAGTGGCTTCAGAGACGGCGATCATGTTGGCCAGCTCTTGGCTGGTAAACCAGCCGGTGCGGGCGCCCATATCCTGTAGGAAGGGGATGGTAGCCAAGCCGCCGCCAACAGAGAAGAGGCCGGCGTAGAAATATTCTAAAAACAGTCGTAAGTAGAGCATTATGCCTGCCACCCCCTTGCACGGCGCAGACCCAGTCCCACCAGACCGGCAGCTATCACCAACAGGGCGGGAGACAGTCCCACCAGGGTGGAGAGAAGAAAGACACAGACAAAGAGAATGCCTGTGGGCAGATTGATCACTGTGGTTTTCCACAGCCTCATGGTGGCGTTGAAAATCAGCACGCAGACGCAGGCACGGATGCCGGCAAAGGCGTGGATGACCACGGGAAGATGGGCGAAGTTGGAGAGGAAGGCGGCAATGACGGTGATAATGATCAGGCTGGGGAAGATCATGCCCATGGTGGCAATGATGCCGCCCAGGGCACCCTTTTCCTTGTAGCCGATAAAGGTGGCGGTGTTGACCGCAATAACGCCTGGGGTACATTGGCCGATGGCGTAGTAGTCCGTCAGTTCTTCATCGGTAGCCCATTTCTTCTTCTCTACGACCTCTCGCTGGAGTATAGGGAGCATGGCCAGGCCGCCGCCGAAAGTGCAGACGCCCATTTTTGCAAAGGTAATAAATAAGTCAAAATAAAGATTCATAGCGTTGCGATAGGGTTGCGTCCCGAATGCGGCAAGGCATTCGGGACAGGGTTGATATGGAAAATTTTTGTGTTGAGAGGTCGTCTAATTCCTGCTGCCACAAGGTAGCTACAGCATCAGAGGGCATCTGCCAGTCACCCCCCAAAATCGGGGGAATTTTGGGTTCCTTATGAAATTTCGCATCCTCGGGTCGAGTGAATCGCCCCTGCGGCAAAACCTTGGGGCGGCGACAGGCTCAGTGCGAAAATGGAAGGCTTACAGGTCTTCTAATTCCTGTTGCCACAAGGTAGCCACAGCATCAGAGGGCATCCGCCAGTCACCGCGGGGGCTCAGGGTTGCGGAACCAACCTTGGGGCCGTCTGGGACGCAGGAGCGCTTGAACTGCTGACTGAAGAAGCGGCGGTAGAAGTTTTTCAGCCACTTCAAAATGGTATCATGGTCATACTCCCCGTTGAATACATACTCTGCCAGACGGAACACCTTCTTAGGCGGGAAGGCGCAGCGGATGGCGTAGTACAGGAAGAAATCATGCAGCTCGTAGGGGCCGACCAAATCCTCGGTGAAGTGGGTCATTTGGCCGTCCTCGGTGGTGGGCAGCAATTCGGGGGAGACAGGAGTGGCCAACACATCGTCCAGGACGGCGGACAGCTCCGGATTGCTCTCTCGGTTCAGGTCGCTGACATAGTGGGTCAGGTGGCGCACCAGGGTTTTGGGGATGGAGCAGTTGACGGCGTACATACTCATGTGATCGCCGTTATAGGTGCACCAGCCCAACGCCAGTTCGGACAGGTCGCCGGTGCCGATGACCAGGCCGCCGTTCTTGTTGGCGATGTCCATTAAAACCTGGGTGCGTTCCCGTGCCTGGCAGTTTTCATAGGTGGTGGAGTGATCGCTGGGGTCATGGCCGATGTCAGCAAAGTGCTGCATGACCGCTTCACCAATGTCCACCCGACGGAAGGTCGTGCCCAGCAGCTCGCCCAACTTGGTGGCGTTGTCCCGGGTGCGGTCGGTGGTGCCGAAGCAGGGCATGGTCAGGGTGACGATATCCGTGCTGGGACGCCCCAGCATCTTCATGGCGTTGCTGGTGATCATCAGTGCCAAGGTGGAGTCCAGGCCGCCAGACAGGCCGATGACGGCGCATTTGGCGTGAGTGTGCTCCAGACGCTTTTTCAGTGCCAGAGAGACCATGGAAAAGATCTCCCGACAGCGAGCGGTGCGGTCGCCCATGTCGGCGGGGACAAAGGGGTTGGGAGCGTAATAACGGGTTAGCTTGGTGGGGGTCAGCTCCAGGGAGAACTCCACTTCCATCAGGCCGCCGTCCTCCACCGGAAAGGTGGTGATGCGCTGACGCTCATAGGTCAGCCGGTGGACGTCCACCTCGGTGGACACCAGACCGGTCTGGAACCGGCTCTCTGCCAGCAGGGCGCCGTTTTCGGCGATCATGTCATGGCCAACGAACACCAGGTCAGTGGTGGATTCCCCTTCGCCGGCATCGGCGTACACATACGCACAGATGAGGCGGCCGCTCTGGTCAGAAACCATGTTCCGGCGGAACTGATCCTTGCAGACAGTCTCATCGCTGGCGGACAGATTCAAGATGACCGTAGCGCCGGCGGTGGCCAGGCCGCTGCTGGGGGGCACAGGCACCCAAAGATCCTCACAGATCTCCACGCCAATGCACAGCTCCGGCAGTTCCTGACAGCGGAAGAGCTGATAGGCACTCAGGGTGACGGTCTGATCACAGAGGGTGATCTCTGCATCCACATCCTGTCCGGACACAAACCAGCGAGCCTCGTAGAATTCACTGTAGTTGGGGATGTTGCTCTTGGGCACCACGCCCAGGATCTCACCATGTGAGAGCATCACAGCGCAGTTATACAGCTTGCTGCGGCAGCGGATAGGCATACCAACAGCGGTGATCAAGTCTAGCTCGCTGGTCTCGTTGAGGATATACTCCAGCGCACGCTCTGCGCCTTGGAGCAGAACTGGCTGGAGAAACAGGTCAGCGCAGGTGTAGGCGGTGATACACAGCTCTGGCAGCGCCAAAACCTTGACGCCCTGTCCTGCGGCTTCCCTCATCAGAGCAACAATCTGCTCTGCATTGTACATACAGTCGGCCACCCGAATATTGGGGGTGCCGGCGGCGATCTTTACAAATCCATCCCGCATAAAAGTTGTCTCCCTTATCTTAAAATTTCAGTTTGAAGTGCATCGTTGATATCCGGTATTACTTTACTCCAAACAGGTGAAAAATGCAAGGCTGCCCACTGGTTTCTTCCCGTTGGGGCAGAAAAAACCGCCTGAGCTGGTACAGGCAGTGGAAATGGTCAAATGCGTTTTGGACGGCGGTTGGCAGGGGGCGCAGCGATGTCGGTTAGACCCAGGATATAGTCGGAAGAAGGGAACAAAGGGGAAATGTTAAGGATTGACAACAATAAACGTTTTTGGTAAAATAGTGGAGAGAAAACCAGGATTTTCTTGTGTGAAGGGGAGAAATCCTGGATTTTCTCAAAAAAAGACCCGCTTGCTTTGAGTGTGTGCAGGCGGGTCGATTTTTATTTATAGCAATGGATTTTTAATGGAAGCTCTTAGTAAGCCAGCTTTTCCGTCAGCCAATCCTTCAGTTCAGCGATGGGCACACGAACCTGTTCCATGGTGTCACGGTCACGGATGGTGACGCAGTTGTCAGCAGGGGTGTTCTCGTCGCCCACGGTCTCGAAATCGACGGTGATGCAGTAGGGGGTGCCAATCTCGTCCTGACGGCGATAACGCTTGCCGATGGAACCGGCGTCGTCATAGTCCACCATGAAGTACTTGGACAGCATTTCCTGAATCTCACGACCCTTGTCGCCCAGCTTCTTGGACAGGGGCAGGATCGCAGCCTTGAAGGGAGCCAAAGCGGGATGGAAGCGCATGACCACACGGACGTCATCGTTGCCCTTCTTGTCCTGACCCACTACTTCTTCGTCATAGGCTTCCACCAGGAAGGCCAGCACCACACGGTCAGCACCCAGGGAGGGTTCGATGACGTAGGGGGTATAATGTTCGTTCTTGGCCTGGTCGAAGTAGGTCATGTCCTTGCCAGAGGTGTTCTGATGCTGGGTCAGGTCGTAGTCGGTACGGTCGGCTACACCCCACAGTTCGCCCCAGCCGAAGGGGAACAGGTATTCAAAGTCCGTGGTCGCCTTGGAGTAGAAGCACAGCTCCTCCGGGTCATGGTCGCGCAGGCGCAGGTTGTCGTCCTTCATGTTCAGGTTCAGCAGCCAGTTGTCGCAGAAGGTGCGCCAATAGGTGAACCATTCCAGGTCGGAGCCGGGTTCGCAGAAGAATTCCAGTTCCATCTGCTCGAACTCACGGGTACGGAAGGTGAAGTTGCCCGGGGTGATCTCATTTCGGAAGCTCTTGCCGATCTGGCAGACGCCGAAGGGCAGCTTTTTCCGGGTGGTGCGCTGGATGTTCTGGAAGTTGACAAAGATGCCCTGTGCAGTCTCCGGACGGAGGTAGACAGTGTTCTTTGCATCCTCGGTGACACCCTGGAAGGTCTTGAACATCAGGTTGAACTGACGAATGTCGGTGAAGTTATGGCTGCCGCAGGTGGGACAGGGGATCTCATGCTCTGCCACGAAAGCGGCCATCTCCTCCTGGCTGAAGGCGTCGATGGGCTTGGGCAGCTCGAAGCCGTTGTCCTCGCACCACTGTTCGATGAGCTTATCTGCGCGGAAGCGTTCCTTACATTCCTTGCAGTCCATGAGGGGGTCAGAGAAGCCGCCCAGATGGCCGGAGGCAACCCAGGTCTGAGGATTCATGAGGATGGCAGCGTCCAGACCCACGTTGTAGGGGTTCTCCTGAACGAATTTCTTCCACCAAGCCTTCTTGACGTTGTTTTTCAGCTCCACACCCAGAGGGCCGTAGTCCCAGGTGTTGGCCAGGCCGCCGTAGATTTCGCTGCCAGAGAAAATGAAGCCGCGGCCTTTGCACAGGGCAATGACCTTATCCATGGTTTTCTGCTTGTTATCCATAATCGTTTCTCCTTCTTTTACCGCCGCTGGCTGTGTGACCGTTGTTGCTCCCAGGTCACTGCGGCGGGAATTGATAGTTA
>OKRW01002809.1_pt1 | contig 12039 bp, 14 predicted proteins | sample 1601151 | NCBI WGS metagenome assembly OKRW01 (sample SAMEA3541471, study PRJEB24748) | human gut metagenome | biome: human gut; feature: human-associated habitat; material: faeces | place: China | collected 2012 | reverse complement strand
TTGTAGGCTCCGAAAAGCCTTGTATTTACAGTGTTCCTAATAGGAAGTAATCATAGTCTCGTGGTGCGTAAAAATCATATCCTTCAAACGTCACTGTTATCGGTTTTTCAAAATGATCGTTCTTAGCCGGAATTAATTTTTTACACACAACCGGAACACAACGAATTCTATTTGTAGAGCCGTACTCATGCTCAAATAGAATATTATCAATTTTGTTCATGTAATGTTTGCGCATCATATCGTTAAAAGCTAAATGAAATATTTTTCTAAAAGGATTTCTAAACCTTGTGCATAAACACAGCCAAGTCTTCGAATAGTAATTTAAAATTTCGTCAATCTTTTTTTGAGCTATGCTGTCATCATCGTCAATGGAATACATTGGAAATATGTCAACCCAAACAGAATATAGTCTCTTGTCTTCTCTGAAATCAGATTTTACAACTGTTCTTTTGTCCACAAACTTTCCGTAATGGAATCCATACGGATTGTTTTTTCCGTACAGAAGTCGCTTTTGACTATCACCGCATTCTTTCTCATAGAGTTCTTTAAATTTTAAAAAATCCGGAAATGGCATTGCTACATCGATGTCATCATCCCATGGAATAAATCCCTGATGGCGCATCGCTCCGATCAGTGTGCCACCATCCAAAACATACCGTAAATGGTGTTTCTTGCAAAAGGCGTCAAATGTTATCAACAAATCCAGTTCAACCTTTTTTACCTCTTCCATTGACAGCTTTTTCATTCCATCATAATTCATCGTTGTGCTCCTCAACCATTTTTTGTATACTTCTATCCCACTTGATCCTTAAAACTCACATAAAGTAAATTATTCTTTTTCCACGCAAAGCCATATACAATGTATCTATCCATATTTTGCACTATTGTTTTACAGCATTTCTAAACACATCAATATTATTGTTATAATCAGCTACTTCTCCTTTAAATAAACTTGATGTACCACAGACAAAAATACTAGCACCACACTTCTTCAACTTTGATCCGTTCTCTGGAGTAATATTTCCATCCACTTCAATAGTAATGTCACTTTTATTTCTTTCCTTCAGAAACTCCTGTATCCTCGCCGCCTTCTTTAAGGTACTAGGCACAATTTTTTGACCAGCAAATCCAGGATTAACCATAAGGAGGTTAATGCCATCAATATAATCCAGCACCTCTTCTAACACGTATATTGGAGTTGCTGGATTGATAGCTAAAAATCTTTTACATCCAAACGGTGCCAACCAATCCAATGCTCTCTGAACTTGATAAGTACTTTCATAATGAATAGAAACTATATCTGTTTCTTTTATTCCAATCCATTGCAACTTATATTCGGGATCTTTGATCATCAAATGTAAATCCAATGGTATTTTTGTTAACCCTCTTAGGCCACGAATGTAATCCACACCTAATCCAAAATTAGGAACAAACTCTCCATCCATGACATCAATATGAAGATATTCGACCCCCTTATCTTCAAATGTCTTAATTGTATCTTTCAAATTAATCAAATCTGCACACATCATCGAGGCAGATATTTTACTTTCACCCATTGTGTCACTTACTCTCCTCTGTTCCATAGTGTCATTACTTTGCAATATGGTTCCTTGTGGTCATGCATCAACGCCATTCCTACTTTCAAATCATCTTGATGATAGAAATGTGAAATCAATGCCGATGCCTTAATTTCATGATTTTCCAAGGCACTTTTTACTTCAGACCAATCACAGTCATGGTTCTTTTCATACGAGGAATTCCAAGTTCCCGCTATATGTAATTGCTTTCTTAAAATTCTCCAGTATGTATTTTGATTAAGATCAATCTCTCCCTCTGGATTGCCCATCAAAACAAGTCTTCCTCCAGCTTTAACCATATTAATCGCTGTATCAATTGCACTATTCGAGCCCACTGCTTCTAGAACAACATCAAACTCCTCTTTGCAGTTTTCAAATGTTGCATACCCAATTCCCGGAATATTTTCTGCAATTTTATGCTTGCTCTCTGAACGTCCAACAACAATCACTTCTGCCGCTCCCAGTTTTTTTGCCCATTGAGCCGCTGCAAAGGCAATCATTCCAGTTCCAATAATTGTAACTGTGTCTCCATTTTTGACGTTAGCAATCTTTATTGCATGTAATGCTACCGCAAGTGGTTCCATCATGGCAGCTTCTTCAAATGAGATTTCATCCGATAACTCCACTAAATTCCAAACCGGTACAGCCACATATTCCGCAAATCCGCCATCTCTTCTTGATCCCACATAATCATAGTTAGAACACATTTCATAGTGTCCATCCTTACACTGCTGACATTTGCGGCATGGAATCAGCGGAAATATCCCTACTTTTTTTCCTACAAGGGTTTCATTTTCCTTATCAGCAACCTTGTCAACCACACCAGAGAATTCGTGTCCGGGTATAGTCGGAAAATGATACGTTCCCTTAGTATATACTCTCGGAATATCAGAACTGCAAATTCCGGCGGCTTTAACTTTTACTACACACCACCCCGTTGCGCACTCCGGATATTCAAGCTCTTCATAGCGAAGATCATTAACTGCATGTAACGAATATCCTTTCATTCTTAACGTTCCTCCATTTCCCTTACAAACTTGTTTAAATCCTCTTTTGTGGTGATTTTATAATTGCATTCATCACCAGGTATCATACAAATTTTCAATCCATGTCTGTAAGCAATTTCGCTACTTCCTCTTACCTTAGACAAATCTTCTTCTGTCATGCCATTGTGAATTTCAAGATATTTCCCATATTTAAAGCTCTCTGGTGCCTGTCCTGCATAAAGTTGATCCCGATTTAAAAGCGACGTGATGTTTTCTCCGTTTTCACTTAAATAAATCGTATCCTTAACCGGAAGGACAGGCATAGCACCATCATACTCCGACAACTTATCCATGCATTGTGAAATTATACGTTCTGAAACATTTGGTCGAGCGGCATCATGGATTATTATATTATCATCTGCAACTGCCCCAATAGATTTTGCTTTAATCATACCGTTAACAATAGAATGCTGTCTGCTACTACCTGCCGGTGCAAAACCAGCAAACTTACTTAGATTATCCTTTTCTATCCAAGACATAATATAGTCTTGCCAAATTTCAGAAGCCACGATTACAATATTGTCAATTTGAGTGTGATTCTCAAATTTATCCAAACAATAAGAAATAATTGGTTTGCCTGAGACCTCAATATATTGTTTCGGAATATCTCCCCCTAGCCGGCTACCCGTTCCCCCAGCCAAAATAATCGCTATGTTCATAAAACTCCCCTTTACTTCCTTACGTACTGTACAAAAAATCTCAATTCTTTTTTGAAAAATCTAATGCTAACAACCAAAATAATGCATCCGATAATCACACAATATATAATTGCATGAAGAATCCAATTCAAAACTGTTACATTTCGGATTGGAATCAATTCACCACAAATCACAAATCCAATACCGGCACTAGCCGTAAAAACAAATAACTTTTTGTAGAAGATGCTCTGTACTCTTCCCGGAACAATTTTACTAGTATAATACACATGAAATATCATACGATAAGTCATCCCAGCTATTGTTCCAACTGTAACACCAATTAATCCAAATTTTCTTACAAGAAGTACAGATATCCCAATGTTTAGTAATGCTTCAATATAAGCTGGTATTGTAATCTCCTCGAACTTATTCGCAGAGTACGCAAGATTCAGATGCGGCAATTTAATCAAATATAATGCTTCAGAAACAACCAACAAAATGCCAAACAATGGACGACTGTAATCCGTATCAATAATTCCTTTCGTATACAATTGAACAAACGGTGTAATTAAGAGTGCTGTCACTGTAAAGAAGAAAAAGACTAATACAAAAACAATATATTCATAGATATCAAGTTTTTGATTAAATTCATCCCAGTCTTTTTTTGCGTAGGCTTGACCAACTGTGTGCGCAATTCCAGACAAGCAAGCATTTATAAGCTGTTTAACACCATTGCTGACCAAGCTATACACACTATAAATAGAAACTGTTTTAAGATTAGTCAGAACCGTCAAGACAGTAATATCCGTACTGTTGTGAATGAAAGCCGCTAAATTTATAGCGAATCCATTCCACCTGGATTTTATTAACGAATAATCCGGTGTCATATCCCAATCAATTGAGTAATTGTTTTTCACATAAAGTCCAAATATAATCGGTTGTAAAACAAATAAGACACCACTAATAAATTTTAGAACATGAATGCTCGGATAAATCCAAACAGATATCAATGCAAATATCACATTAAATATCATGATCAATGTCTGAGTGAAATTAACTATATATCCTTTTTTATCCGCATTCAGTAGGGTTTTCAATGTAAGTGAAAACATATACTGAATTAGTAACGTAATAGAAAGGATTAGTGTCAGCGAACACAGATAGGAAAAATCAAACTCGGTTTTAAAAAAAAGCGGATATGCAATAGAGAGCACTATGGAGTACACGATGAAAAACGCGCCAATTTTCTTATAGAATTTATCTGCTGCCACAAGCACAGCTGATATCTTGACCTTATCACGTTCAACAATTGGCCCGTATAAACTTGCCACAATGACACCTGTAACTCCACCCTCCATTAGTGTTATGTAGCTTAAAAATTGATTGATTGACGATACCAGTCCGTTGACTTCCGATCCAAAATAGGTAAGAGTAATCTTGGGCAGAATGAAACCGCTTACCAGTGTAAAAAATTGAAGAACCAGTCCAGAAATCATGTTCAACAATGTTGCTTTATTCTTCATCTTCTGATATGCTCCACGCTATAATGCTATGATTAATCCTCTTCTCCTCTGGTGGGAGTTTCATATAATCTCCATAAATGCACTTTAAATAACAATCATAATTGCGAAACCCCTTTACCCTAAGGCTTTCAAATCGATAATCTGCTATTTCATCGAAAAAAGACTTAGGAATTGATTTTGTTCCCCATGTCAAATCCATAATTAGCCCACTATTTGGTGAAAAACATGTAGACAAGCGTATTAGGATACTATTAATTACATTGAAGGATACTTTTCTGGAAAGGTATTTCAGTATTCTTAAATATCCTCTAATAAATACATTGGATGTCTTTTCCTTGCATTCAATACACAAATCATCTGACACTTTAAAATCCATTAGTTTTTTTACCGTTTTACTCAAGAGAACCGGATAGACCTTTCCTAATGCTTTCGGCAAATAGTCAAATGGAAAAATATCGATCCACAAATGCTCATCAGTCTTTGAATTTTCTTCACGAACAATTACATGTTTATGAATCATTTTTATAAAAGGCCAATACGCATTTCCGAGCTCGTAGCCTACAAAATCGTACTTACTTTCGCTGTTATCTTCATCACGAATAATATCTATTAGGCGATTGTATTCGCTACGCTCCATTCCTATATCGATATCGTCATCCCAGGGAATAAATCCACCATGCCTCACCGCCCCTAACATAGTTCCAGACATAATGCTATACTTTAAATTGTGATTGCAAAAAAACTGATTAAGAAAGTCTAGCATCTCTATCAATTTTTCTTTAATCTCAGCATGACTTAATTGAACCGTTTTACTCATAACAACATCCTATTCCCTGTAAAGTTAGAAAAAACAAGCACTCCACCTATACATCTCGACATCTTGCTGTCTCTCACGCTGAACTTGACCAAAAGAAATAATATGGTGCATAGTTCAAATCAGAATGTACAACATATGCCTGCAAGTAATAGCAGCCTACAACAACGAAGAACATTCCTATTGCTATTTTTGTCCATTTTTTTTCAATTCTGGAAATCAAACCTGGAACACTCAAAATAAAAAAAGCGTGATAATAATAGTACAACCTAAAAACTGCACTATTCGCACTTACAACAGGCCACATAATTCCTGCTATCGCGGTCATATACAGCAGCGATAAGTTGTTACCATCCGAATCATCTTTCAAAAATGATTTTCTATACACCCATAATAGAATAATTGTAAATAACATAAACAGATACATTCTTACTCCACCTGCATCCGATGTGCTTGAATAGACCTGTCTTGAAAACATATTAAGGAAAACAAACAATGCTTTTCTTAAGCAAAAAGCCACACCCACTGTACCACAAAAAATATAAGGGATATACTTGTTTATCTTTATTTTTGAAAGCCAGTATACCGGGAAAAAGACAATTGCAGATTTATGGAAAAGCACCGCTAAGGCTATCAGCAGTAAAAATAAGCGCGGCTTCTTTTCTCTTGCACATATGTAGGCGAGAAAGCATATACCCATTGCTATTGATTGTCTTATTCCATTCATAAAGAATCCATAGTAGCCAAAAGCCACAAACAAAAACAAGCTAAAGAAGCAGTTATCAGAATATTTGTATATCAAAACCATTGTTGGTACAATAGTTATAATCGCAACTAATAGCAAATGAAATTGAAATCCCGCAAATCTACTTATGATATATTCCATTGCAAGATAGCCAATTTCTGTTCCTCCACTTTTCCAACTGTGCATAAGTTCATAAAATGAGGGACTTTCTTTTGCATATTCAAAAAGAATATGATACATTTGCGTATCCTTGCCTACAGCATCACTTCTTAGAAAGGAAAGCAGAATGAGTGCGATAGCAACTATTATACAATAAACCTTTCTGCCGTTCGCACTTTTTTTTTGGATACTGTCGATCACAAACGAATATCTCTCCACCCATATGAATAGGGCAAAAAACAAAATCAATCCCCAGTATACCATCGTTATCTCCCAACAATTTTTCTAATTGTCAATTTATTCTCTGACGTGACAAGTGTATCATCTGGAACGTCCTTATAAACAACACAGTTTGCTCCAATGACACACCTAGCTCCAATATGAACGCCCTTTAAAATTGTAACATTACTTGCTACCCAGGTATTTCTTCCAACAACAACTTGATCCATCGTAAAGCCTTGTTCATTTATTGGAACATTCCCGCTGGTATAAATGTGATTATGATCATAGATTTTGACATTTTCTCCAAATATACAATCATCCTCAATAGATATTCCACACAACGAATTCAATGAACACCCATTGTTAAAAAAAACTCTTTGTCCAATTTTGATTTTTCCTTTTTCCTCGATTGTAACGAGAAAATCTTTTTGCACATATAAATCTTTTTGTACCATAAAAGCATTTCCGTAAATCAGTTTGTAAATAGCGACACTATACTTACTTCTCAAATTTCTATATAGATTATATAGCTTTTTTATTAAATACATTTCTTTTCCACTGCTCTCATATAATAATTCTCTAATTTTTTTGCCTCTGTTGCAATTTGATATCCTGCTTTTACAATACTGTCCATCCCATCTTTACGATCAAATTCACTGTTTTCATGGTCAATAATAAATCGTGCCCATTCATCTGGTCCCTTATCCAATCTATAATAATATACATTGGGATTAACGTGTATCTCTTTTGTCACAGCATCAGAAACGAAGCAAGTCAAGCCTGCACATTGTGCTTCCACAAGCACAATCGGAAGCCCCTCAAACCTAGATGGGAGAAGAAAAACATCCATTGCCATCATAAGTTGATTAACATCATTTCGGCTTTCCAAGAAAAGCATATCACTGAGCCCGTATTCTTTTGCAAGTTCCTTGACTGATTCCTCCCTCTCTCCAACTCCGACAAATAAGAATTTGCAATTCTTTTTGTGGTTTCGAATCTGATTATAAATCTGGACGATGAATTCTGAATTCTTTTGATACGACATTCTTCCAACAGTACCATAGACAGTTTCGGTTTCCAACCCCAATTCAGCTCTTTTTTGTTTACGAATTGACTCAGAATAAGAAAATTGAGCCGTATCAATCGCATTGTTAAGAATGTACACCCTCTGATTAAGTACGTTTTCTTTACCCCAAAGGCTAATTGCAGCATCCCTTCCACATGCAAACATATCGGTTGTTACTTTGTTTAAAATGGGTTTTAGTAGCTTGCAAAGCAGTTCGACACATAGTCCTCTATCTGCTCCAGATAGGTGGCTATGGCATATTCTAACAGGGACTCCATATCGTTTTGCCGATAGAAGATATAATGCTGACAACTCGTCCAAATGGGAATGGACGATATCAAATTTTCCGTGCTTGATTATCCTATCGACAGCCTTTACATTTGCGAGATAATTTTTCCGTTTTCTTGGAACCCGGTAAATTTTTCCTCCAAGCTCTTCCACTAAGTCCTCAAGAACCCCTCTTTTATGTTTATCATCATATTCGGTGATGACAAATTCCCATTCCTGCTTGCTTCTATCAATATTACAAAAGTAACTTACAACTATTTTTTCAGCTCCGCCCGTATTCAATTCATCAAGAATATGAAGTACCCTCAACTTTTTCAATTTTTCCACACTCCGTTAGATCTTATTAAATAAACAACAAATCCAAAATAGAATATCAACGGAAGGGCTTCTTGTTTTTATTTCTTTATCCCATAGTAATGACCCTTTGTTTTTTTGATAGTTTGCTATTTTGTCCAGTATTTTTTTATTGTTCTCGGATATTTCTGTTGGATAAAGCCGCAGCAATTCAGCACACATGTTGTCTCGCTGATACGGCTTACCCATAAATGTATTCCATCTTCTTCTCCACTTGTTCAAAAATGTTGTCGGAGCGCCCACAACATTATTTCCATGTTGTCTATATGACATATGTGGAGTAATATCATATGTTGATACGCCTCCACAAGATAAGCAAACCAAATTTATCCACCAATCATGTGTTGGAATATTATTTGGTCTTCTTCCAATCAAAAGATCTCTCAGTCTTTTATTGAATACAACTGTACACCCCGTAGCGTAATCTTTTACAATTGCAGACCCTAACGTCGTCCGAGGATTGTCATTCTCGCATCTTATAACTTCTAATACAGCACTAACTAACCTAGTATTAGAGCAGTAAAGCGCAGGACAATCATATTCTTTAAGTGTATCTATTGCTTTTTTTAGCTTATCACTATCCCACACATCATCCTGATCCGAAAGTGAGTAATACTCTACACTATCTGACATATCTATCAGGCTCAGAAAGCTATTTGTTGACCCCTGATTCTTTCCTCTGAAAACTCTCACGTTTTCAGGATAACGATTTGCAATGTATTCATATTCTTCCTTTGTAGAACCATCATCTCGAATCAGCAGGGAATCCTCCACCCCCTCTTGTACAAGAATACTGTTAACCTGTTCATCAATATATCGACTTCCGTTATAATAAGAAAGGAGAACTTGCACCTTAGGCTTTTTCATAGTTATTTTAACCTTTCAGCTGCGTTCAGATAATATCTTTGCATTCTTGCTGCTTCCGAAGCAGAATCAAATCCAGCCGCTGCAACATCTTGTGCACGACTCCTTCTGCATGGCATATTTTCTCTGCACGCTTTAAGGATTTCATCTGCCCACACATCAGCACTATCACTTAGTGAAATATAGTGTCCTAAATCACATGCATTCGCCTCGCGTGTTACCTCTGTAGAGAAAAACATCGGCAGTCCACAGCTCTCCGCTTCCAGTCCAACAACCGGAAGACCTTCATAAAGCGAAGGTAGAATAAAACAATCCATGGCATTGTAAAACTGTTGGATATCCTCTCTTCTTCCCAAATAGGCAACTTGTTCTTTGATTCCAAGATCATTGATTTTCTTCATCATATCGCTCTTGAGCTCGCCATCACCTATTAAGCAAAGCACAGCCTTAGGCTCTTTTTTGGCAACAGCGGCAAAAATTTCAATCATATGAACAGAATTCTTTTGAGCTGTAAATCGTCCTATATGTCCAACAACAATTTTATCTTCCCAACCATACTTTTTTCTTGTCTTGCTTCTAACTTCAGGATCATATGCGTTATATTCTGTATTAACAACCGTTTTGAATACATCAACTTTACCTTCATCAAAGAGTTTATCACCAAATTGCCAACGACCGCAGTCCTCTCCGCAAGACATATGGTAATTTGCAAACCACTTTGACATTGGACGTAGCATCTTCTTGAGGACAGTTTTCCAGTCACCCTCATGTGCCATAGATAAGCTTTCCGATATTCTTACAGGAACATTACAAGACTTTGCTACCGCCATAGGAAACAGATTCATTGTGCTATTGTATGCGTGAACTACGCTATACTGATTTTGCTCAAAAATACGTTTCATATCTGACATATTGCGGACAATATTCTGGTAAGGTGCAACTTTGTATACTCTTCCGCCCAATTTTTTGATTTCTTCCTCAGGAATTGCTTGAGAATCCGAATCACATATAAAATCAAATTGCACTATGTTTCTGTCAATATGTCGATAGTATTCCATAATCAGGTTCTTCTTTCCGCCTGAATCCATCTTTCCTACGATTATTGCTATTTTCATGGGTATCATTTAAACACATATCCTTTACTTGAAAAATTCCAGAGTTTTATCAATTACTTTTTCTTGATCACATTTTGCCAAATGGTAATACATGGGAAGGCGCACAAGTCTGTCACTATCTGCCGTTGTATGCTCATCTGCTCCGGAAAAACGACCGAATTTCTGCCCCGCAGGAGCACTATGCAACGGTACATAATGGAACACACACAAGATATCATTATCTTTCATGAATTTTATGTATTTCTGTCGAGTTTCCAAATCTTTACATTTTAGATAGAACATATGTGCATTGTGCGTACAACCTTCCGGAATGGTTGGAAGCTCTATAATTTCCTTGTCCGCCAAAAAGCTAAATGCTTGATAATAGTTATTCCACGAAGCTAAACGGTCTTCATTAATCTCGTCTGCAACTTCCAACTGCGCCCATAGATAAGCAGCATTCAAATCACTTTGAAGATAACTGTCTCCAAAATCTACCCAATTATATTTTGCCACTTGCCCTCTGAAAAATTGTGAACGATTCGTACCTTTTTCACGTAAAATCTCGGCTTTTTCAATGTATGCAGGGTTGTTAATGACAATAGCACCGCCCTCACCCATAGAGTAATTTTTTGTTTCATGGAATGAGTAGCAGCCAAAGTCTCCGATTGTTCCCAATGCGCGCCCCTTATAGGTACTCATAACTCCCTGCGCAGCATCCTCTACAACCATTAAATTGTGTTTCTTTGCGATTTCCATTATAACGTCCATTTCACAGGCAACGCCAGCATAGTGGACCGGGCAAATCACTTTTGTTTTTTCTGTAATCGCCGCTTCAATTTTGGTTTCGTCAATATTCATGGTATCTGGCCGTATATCTAAAAAAACCAGTTTGGCTCCTGCCAAAACGAAGGAATTCGCCGTACTAGAAAACGTAAAGCTAGGCAGAATAACCTCATCTCCCGGTTTAATTCCACAAAGCAGTGCCGCCATATCCAGTGCCGTAGAACCGCTTGTCGTCAACATCACTCGATTAGCGTCAAATCTCTTTTCAAGCCATTCATTGCATTTTTTAGTAAACGGTCCATCTCCACAAATTTTATGATTTTCTACCGCTTCATGCATATACTTAAACTCTGTGCCAACAAAAGGCGGAACGTTAAAGTGAATCATAATGTCCTCCACATCAATTTGAAATTTCTAATTCTGGCTAGTCTTTAGCGATAGCAGTCCTGATTATTTACAAAATCGTTTTTATCACTCTTTTGAATTCGGATTACGGCATTATTTTTTATTTCAATCCAAATCATATGCCTCATGTCTTCATTATTCTGCAAATAAGCAATTATGTCGCGCATTTCCGTTTCAGCGTTACACATATCATCATTCAACTTCCTCACCACCTTTCATAATCCCCACTGTACTCCGCCAGCAGCTTGCGCCACATGCAGTATTCTGATTTTTCTCTTCCTCATTCCTCAAATACTCCTCATCTATTTCCGCAATCTCTGTATTTATAGTATCTTTAACTGTAATGTTCACACCTCAACTGAACAAATCTCCCATGTTATTGAGTACACACCCTTTGATGCGGCACTCTCATTTTTCCTCAACTGAAACTTTATGGTAGACACCTTCATACCAGCTCA
>OKRW01002808.1_pt1 | contig 12042 bp, 7 predicted proteins | sample 1601151 | NCBI WGS metagenome assembly OKRW01 (sample SAMEA3541471, study PRJEB24748) | human gut metagenome | biome: human gut; feature: human-associated habitat; material: faeces | place: China | collected 2012 | reverse complement strand
CGACCCCGACCAAGCGTATGACGAACTTCTACGAGAAGGGCGACAAGCCGCTCGAAATCGTCACCTCCCGCCAGTGGTACCTGAAGAACGGCGGCACCGACGAGAAGCTGAACGCCGAGCTCATCGCACGCGGCAAGGAACTGAACTTCCACCCGGACTTCATGCGTGTACGTTACGAGAATTGGGTGCATGGCCTCAACGGCGATTGGCTGATCTCCCGTCAGCGCTTCTTCGGCGTTCCGTTCCCGCTGTGGTACCCGGTGAAGGAGGATGGCACCGCCGATTACGACCATCCGATCACCCCGAGCGAGGACCGTCTGCCGATCGACCCGACCGACGATGTGCCGGAAGGCTACACCGAGGACCAGCGTGACGTGCCGGGCGGCTTCACCGCCGAGCCGGACATCATGGATACCTGGGCCACTTCCTCCCTCACTCCGCAGATCGTGACCCGCTGGGAGGAGCCGGGCGAAGAGAACCAGGCCATTTTCAACGCCACCTTCCCGATGGACCTGCGTCCGCAGGGTCAGGACATCATCCGCACCTGGCTGTTCTCCACCATGGACCGTGCGCACTTGGAGAACAAGTGCCTGCCGTGGGCCAACACCACGCTGTCTGGCTGGATCCTCGATCCGGACCACAAGAAGATGTCGAAGTCCAAGGGCAACGTGGTCGTGCCGGACAAGCCGATCAAGCAGTTCGGCGCCGACGCGGTGCGTTACTGGGCCGCCGCCGCACGTCTGGGCCTGGACGCCACGTACGACGAAGGCCAGATGAAGATCGGCCGTCGTCTTGCCATCAAGCTGCTCAACGCCACCAAGTTCGCGCTAGCCATCGGCCGTGAGGACGAGAACCATCACGTGGGCGCTCCGGCAGTCGCCGCATGGAACCCGGCCGACGTGACCGAGCCGATCGACCGTTCCGCGATGTCCAAGATGGCCGCCGTGGTCCGCGAAGCCACCGACGATCTCAACAACTACGAGCATTCCAAGGCTCTGGAAGTCATCGAGAACTACTTCTGGCAGTTCTGCGACGATTACATCGAACTGGTCAAGAACCGCGCCTACGGCACCGCCGACTCCACCGGCAACGTGCCGAGCGAGGCCGCGGTGAGGTCCGCCCGCACCACGCTGGGCCTGGGTCTTGATGCGTTCGCGCGCCTGCTGGCCCCGTACCTGCCGTATGCCACCGAAGAGGTGTGGAGCTGGATGCATGAGGGCGAAGGCTCCGTGCACCGCGCAGCATGGCCTGCGGCCGACGTGTACGCGGCCGCCGCCGGCGACGCATCCGCCGATCTGCTTGCTCATGCCGGTGAGGCTCTGGCCGCGCTGCGTGGCATCAAGTCGAAGGCCAAGGTTTCGATGAAGACCCCGATCTTGTCTGTGACGCTTGCCGTTGCCAACGATGTGCGCGGGTCCATCGAGGCCGCGCTGGGCGATATCGCCGAAGCTGGTCGCGTGACCGGACCAATCGCCTTCACCGCACCGGCTGCCGCCGAGGGTGAGGACGAGGCCGCCGATGTGACGGTCGCCGAAAGCGAGCTAGGCGAACCGCCGGCCAAGAAACCGAAGAAGTGAGTCTCTGAGGTGAGCCGCCAGCGGCTTTTGTAGCGCAGCCGCTCACTTCACCCACATACGAGGGGCCTTTCCTTTGCATGAAGGAGAGGCCCCTCGTATATCCCGTCACTGTCTGCAACTAACCGTGCCCCCTTTTGCTCATATTCAGTCAAAATCGCGGGAAAAATGCTTTCGTGAGCGAAAAGGGGTATAAATCGCAGGCAAAACGGTCGAAATCATATCCCCTTTTGCTCACGTCCGTGCAGAATCGCCCTAAATCGCAAGACGTGCGCGCATAGAACCGTCCTTATCCCGTTCTCGGCTGTTCTCAGCGTACATTCCTGCCCCTGCGCACAAACCCGTACGCGAAAAATGGTTTTTATGGGCGTAATCTCAACGAAGGCACAAGCGGAGGCGGAAATCGCAATCAAAAACCCCGAAACGCACCACGTAAGCGACGGAGCACTATCGGATTTAGTGCATCGCACAAACCGCGTGCTCTACAGCACCGGAACGGACAGGAGGTACTGCGGGCCAGCGGACGAATTTCCGGAACCGTTCCCACCCAATCCAGCCTGCAGCGCATCGTCGAAAACTTCCGCAGCGGCGGCCAATTCGACCGTCTCGTCAATCAAATCGCCATTATCCGGCGTGAAACCGGTTTTCGCCAAGCCATAGCCGGTAATTGGTAGCGAGCTGGCGGACGAATCCGCCGAACCGTCGGACGAATCGCCACCGCTGTTCTTCGAAGAGCCGTCCACTCCCCCGACTTTCGCCACATTCTTCGACGTGGTGTCCGCTGCGGCGCCGAACGACGGGCGTAGTCCGCCCGCGTAGCTCATCACATCATCCATGCTGATGGCGTTCTTGTCATCGACCAAGCTGGTCGAATCGGCGGTGTTGTTCTTCGCCTGCGCGCGTTCGGCCTTGCGTTGCGCACGGGACCGCCGTTTCTCGGCTTTCGCGCACAACGATTGGCTGGCGGAGGCGGAACGCAACGTGTCCAGCACAGAAGCGTCATCGGCAGCGCCCGATTCGGACGTGTCGTCATCCGAATCCAGCTGGTCGGCGAATCGCAGCACGATCTGGTGGAATGCGCTGGCCTGTCCGGTGTGCTCGCTGGCGTCCGCCAACGCGGTCATCGCCGCGGACACCTTGTCGGACGCGGTTTTGAGCTTCTCATTGTCTTTGATGCCGGCACGCACGTCGGCGATCGCCTGGGTTTCGTAGCTGCCAGCCGTGCCTGCGGTGGCGCCCAGTTCCTTAAGCCGAGCCGTGTATGCGTCGGTGAAATCCATCGAATACGGGATCATGGCCGCGGACAGCTGCGATTGGCCGGCACTGTAGTCTTTGGAGCCGCGCTGTTGTTCCTCGCCGGCGCGCTTGGTGAGCTCGTTCACCAAGCCGGATGTGCCACGCTGTTCGATGGTGCGAATCACCTCGTCGACGGCGTCGGCCGCGCCGATATGCCGGTATGCGGCGCTCACGTCGTTGACGGCGTTGGCCAGGTCTGCCACGGATTTAGCTACGGAGGTATCGCCGTTCAGTTCGGACGCGGTGCCGAGAATGGCGGGAAGCTGTGTGGCGTTGCCGATCGAACCGGACAGATGCGTGGTGTATGAGCCCACGTACGCGTCGATGTAGCCGTCGAACGCCTGATCGTGCGCTTTGGAACGTACGGCGATGGTCTGTTTGGCAAGCGCTTTCTCGTTGTCTCTGAGCTGTTCCAGTTGGGCGATGAGCTTGCGGTTGCGTTGCGAGCCGACGTTGGTCAGACCGTCCACCAAGGTGGTTGCGCGCTTGGTCAGGTCAGGCAGTGATTGCTGAACGTTGCCTTCCACCGCGGCGATGGACAGTGAGCTCATGGTGAAGTGCTTCGCCGTCACGTAGGCGTTGAAGGTCAGGTCCTCGCCCGGTTTGCCGACCGCAGCCACCAGGGTCGAGGTGTTGTCGGATGAGACGAGCACGCCGTCATCGGCGGTCACGTCACTGCCGACGCGTCCGGGAATGGTGAAGGCGACGATTGGCGTCAGATTGGCGGTCACGTCGGGTTTCGTGGCATGCAGGGCGATGCGTATGCCGATCATGCCGGAAGCGCCGGAAACGTCGGAAACGCTTACGTCGGGCCCGTTGAGGGTGAAGGAGGCGGATATTTTCCACGGCAATGCGACAACGCCTTTGGGAACGCGTTTCGACGTGGAGGATCCGCTGTTGGTCAGGAAAAGGCGGCCTGGTTTGTCGATGGAGGTGTAGGCGCTCATCACGTCATCATGCGATGCATCGGCCGCGTACTGCCCATTCTGTTGCAAGGCCGATATCGCGTCGTTCACGCCGACTGCCGCGACGGGAGCGGCGGTGATGACGGCGACCGCGATCGCCGCGGCAAGCGGGCGTCGGGCACCGGATGGACGGTTCGCGGTGGCGTGGCGCATGCCGGACCTCTCAATCGCAATCGAAACAACTTTCCAAGGCATTTAATGTAGTGCCCGGCATGCCCGTCGGCAATGGACGTTCGCGCGGGGCGCGCGGAAAACGGACGGCTCAGGCGAAAACGTCGAGTACGCCCGGGTCTCCCCCGTTTTCGGCGATGCGCTTGTGGCGGCGCTTGGCCTCGGTCACCACGAATTCGCGGTACATTTCGGCGATTTCCGGATCCAGTCCGGCTTCGTCGGCAATGCGATGCAGACGCTCGATCTGGGCATGTTCACGCTGGTAATCGGCCGGCGCGAAGCCCGCACGCGCCTTGAGCACACCCACCTGCGACGTGTATTTGAACCGTTCCGCCAGCAGCGAGACGATGGCGGTGTCGACGTTGTCTATCGATTGGCGCAGCGAGGCGATTTTAGCCACCACATCGGCCACTTCGGGGTTGTTCTGCGCGGTGCGCGCGTCGATGATGGTTTCGGATTCGGTTTCTTCTTCTGGCCGAAGCCAGTCATGTTCGCTGTCGCTCATGGGTATAAGCCTACCGCGCACCCTACCGCGGCATCTGCCGAACAGCGGTCACTTCGCGAAGTAACGCTGCAGCACGATGGTGGTTTCGGTGCTGACCGACACCGTGCGATGGATGAGGTTCAACAGCTCTTCGAGCTTGCTGGGCGATTCGACGCGAACGGTGAGCATGAAGCTGGGCGAACCGGCGACGGAATCGCAGGACATGATGCCGTCGATGTTTTTGAGCTTGTCTGGAATCTCGGCTTCCTGGGAGTAATCGATGGGCGTGACCGCGATGTAGGCGTTCACCGCAAGGCCGCGGCGCTCGTCGTCGATAACCGCCTTGTAGCCGCGGATCACGCCGCGACGCTCAAGCTTCTGCACGCGCGACTGCACGGCGGACACGGACAGGCCTGTCGCCTCGGAAAGGTGGGACAGCGTGGCTCGGCCATCCTTTTCAAGCATGTCGAGGATTACGCCATCGGTCGCGTCGAGCTGGCTCGCAACCGTACGTGCGTCTACCGGACCATTGTCACTGTTGGTCATTCATACCCCTTTTCCAACAATCCACTGCACCGGCCGCAATCGACCGTCCCCACTGCAGTTCCATGTTCTTTTTCTTCCTTACCATACCCACTACCGCGCACATACCGTCGCGGAATCGCCGCAGTTTATCCGGACGGCGCAACGCTGTCATGAAATATCTTTGTTTTATTTAGCTCATACCCCCATATCGACCATATATATTTTCCCCATTTATCTTTTCTCGTCGTATTTTTACCTATTTTTTAATTGACAACGTTGTCCAAAAAATGGTCAATTTCACGAAATTCGTCGAAACGTACGCATAGGAAAGGGGCTACACGGCGATTGCCATGCAGCCCCTCAAACCTTCAGATTCGCTTGCAGCCGACGACTCAGTTGCCGTTGGTGGCGTTGCCGCTCTGCTGGATGAGCGACGCCATGAAATCGCGGTTGGTCGCTGTCTTCTTCAGGCGTGGCACGAGCGTCTGGTAGGCCTGTTCCGGCTCGAGGCCGCCCAGCAGGCGACGCAGACGGTAGATGATCGGCAGTTCCTGCGGATCGGTGATGAGCTCCTCGCGGCGGGTGCCGGAGGCGTTCACGTCGATGGCCGGGAACAGGCGCTTGTCGGCGAGCTCACGGCTCAGGCGCAGTTCCATGTTGCCGGTGCCCTTGAATTCCTCGAAGATCACCTCGTCCATCTTGGAACCGGTTTCCACCAGCGCGGAGGAGATGATGGTCAGGGAGCCGCCGTTTTCGATGTTGCGGGCGGCGCCGAAGAACTTCTTCGGCGGGTACAGCGCCTGCGCGTCCACACCACCGGACAGGATGCGGCCGGAGGCCGGCGCGGCGATGTTGTAGGCGCGGGCCAGACGGGTCATGGAGTCGAGCAGCACCACCACGTCCTGGCCGAGCTCCACGAGACGCTTGGCGCGTTCGATGGCCAGTTCGGCGACGGTGGTGTGGTCGGAGGCCGGACGGTCGAAGGTGGAGGAGATGACCTCGCCCTGCACCGTGCGTTCCATGTCGGTGACTTCCTCCGGACGTTCGTCCACGAGGACGACCATCAGGTGGACTTCCGGATTGTTGGTGGCGATCGCGTTGGCGATGTTCTGCAGGGTGATGGTCTTGCCGGCCTTCGGCGGGGACACGATCAGGCCACGCTGGCCCTTGCCGATCGGCGCCACGATGTCGATGAGGCGGCCGGTGAGCTTGTTCGGCGTGGTCTCCTGCTTCAGGCGTTCCTGCGGATACAGCGGGGTGAGCTTGCTGAACTGCGGACGATGCTGCGCTTCCTCGACGCTCATGCCGTTGATGGAGTCGATGGACTGCAGCGGCACGAACTTCTGACGCTGGTTGCGGCGGTCGCCCTCACGCGGGGTACGGATGGAACCGTGCACGGCATCACCCTTGCGCAGCCCATACTTCTTGACCTGGCCCATGGAAACGTACACGTCGTTCGGACCCGGCAAATAGCCGGAGGTACGCACGAAAGCGTAGGAATCGAGCACGTCGACGATGCCCGCGACAGGCACGAGATCCTCTTTCGGCTCCTCGTGACGCTGTTCGCGTTCAACATTGCGATCCGTGCGCTCGTTGCGCTCGACGCGATCGTTACGCTCGTTGCGATCATTGTTACGGTCGCCGGTACGGCCACGACGCTCGTCACGCTCGTCATAATCGCGGTCACGGCCACGCAGGCGACGGCCACGACGATCCACGCGGTCACCCCTATCGCTGACGCGACCGCGACCACGACGCGCGAAATCACCGTCTTCAGCCTCGTCACGACGTTCGTCATCATCACTGCCCTGCGAAGGCAACGTGGCGAGAATGTCATCAAGATCGCGCACAACGTCCTCATCCTTCGGCCCTTCCACCGCACGACGGCGACGGCGCGGCTCAACGTCGGACGCATCATCCTTACGATGGCGACGACGATCATCCTGCTTCGGCGAAGCATCGTCCAATCCCAGTTCGGCCAGCAGATCGGTGGCAGCGTCCGCATCACGGCGGCGACGGCGCTTCGGAGCCTCATCGATGCTGTCCAGGGCGTTCACCGCGGCCATGACATCGGCCGCCTCCTCGCTCGTCGGAGCCTCAGCCTGCTTGCGACGGTCAGCACGCTCGGTGCGCTCGGCACGTTCCGTCTGTTCGGAGCGCTCCGCACGCTCAGCGCTATCAGCACGTCCGGCAAGGGTCTTCCTAACGGTTTTGGCCGTCTGCTTTTCGGACTGCTCAGCCTCGTTGGCTTTGCTTTCGGCAGCCTCGTTGGACTTGCCGGATTCCTCAGCCGTGTTCGCCGCGACCTCAGCGTCTGCGGTTTGGGCTTCAGCAGGAGCCACCGGAGCGGCCGGTGCAGCGGACTTCGGAGCTCGCACGGTCACACCGGCAGGCGCTTCACCGCCGGAACGAGCGGCCTGAAGCGTCGCGATAAGTTCCGGCTTACGCATGGTGGAGGTGCCACGAAGGCCCATCTGCTTGGCGAGCTCCTTGAGCTCAGGCAGTTTCATGTCTTCAAGATTCGGGCTGGTTGCCACTGGTTTTTGCCTTTCCCCTAGCTTTCGCAAGCACACGCCTGCAACAGCTGTAAAAAGAGATACGGAAATTTCCGCCACTGAAAGTCCGCCGCGAAATATCACGGTTTTCGAACTTCCCTAACCATACAACGTCATCCAGACCAACGCAACGTAGGCGTGCCAACGTATTCATGCCAATCAAGCATTCAAGTCAATGACAAATCGCAAATCACAATGCGAAAGACCCGCCATGCGATCACATGACGGGTCTTTCGCTTTACCACATGCTTTACAGCAACAGGTGCAGGTCTTGCCGGAACCTACTTTTCCTCGTGATAGCTCTTGTCGGTATTGACGGACCATACGTTCTTCTTGGACGTCTTGCCGTTCTTGATATTGCCGACGGCCTCGATTGCGGTGGCCATGGAATGATCCATGTTGTTGTAACGATGCTGGCCGTTGCGGCCGACGCAATACAGATTGCCGAAGGAATCGAGGTATTCCACGAGCTCAGGCATGCGATCGTAGGTGTCGAAATATGCCGGATACGCCTTCTTCACGCGCTCACGATGGGAGTCGATCACGTCTTGCGGACCGTTGATGATCTGCATGCGCGTAAGCTCCTGGATGGCGAACTTCTTCGCTTCCTCGTCAGACATGTTCCAGAAGGAATCGCCTTCTTCGCAGAAGTATTCAAGACCGATCCACACGGTGTTGTCAACGTCCTTGACCAGGTACGGGCTCCAGTTGTTGAAGATCTGCAAACGGCCGACCTTGTAGCCCGGATCCTGCACGTAAATCCAGCAATCAGGCACGATCGGCGGGTTGCCGAGGGTGGGAATGTCGGTGGTGTTCGACAGGCGCAGGTGCTTGACGAGCAGACCAACGGTCACGAAGTCGCGGTACGGCAGGCCGTTGGCGATTTCGGTCATGTCCTTCGGCGCGGGCTGGCTGGAAGCGTCCACGGCGTTGATGAGATCCTTGACGGGCATGGAGGAGATGAAGTCGTCCGCGGCCATTTCGGTGCGGTTGCCTTCGGAATCCTCATATACCACGGATGCGATCTTGCCGTCGGCCTGGCGAATCTCCACCACGTTCGCGTCGGTGATGACCTTCACGCCCGCGGCCTCGCAGTTGGCCTCGACGGTTTCCCACAGCTGGCCCGGACCATACTTCGGATACCAGAATTCCTCAATCAGCGAGGTTTCAACCTCGGCATTGCTGCGCTTCTTCGGCAGGAGCTTCTGGAACGCGTTCTTCAGCACGCCCATAATGCTCAGGCCCTTGACGCGCTGCGCACCCCAATCGGCGGAAATCTGGGACGGATGGCGACCCCACAGCTTCTCGGTGTACCCCTCGAAGAACATGGAATACAGCTTGCGGCCGAAACGATTGATGTAGAAGTTCTCCAGATTGTCTTCCGGCAGCTTGTGCACCATGGACTTCAGGTAGCTGAAGCCGGCAACAAGCGTAAGCTTCGGACCCATGGCCTTCAACGTGTTGGCGCTCAGGGAAATCGGGTAGTCAAAGAAGTGGCGGTTCCAGTAAATACGAGACACGCGATGACGCTTAAGCATCACCTTGTCTTCGACTTCCGGATCCGGTCCGCCCGGTTCCATATCGTGCTCGCGACCGAGCTTCTTGTCATCATAGCTTGGCGCGCCCTGCAGCGGCAGGACCCCCTTCCACCAATCCATGATGCGTTCGTCCTTCGAGAAGAAACGATGGCCGCCAATATCCATACGGTTGCCATCATGCTTGACGGTGCGGGAGATGCCGCCGAATTCGCGGGTCGCTTCCAACACAGTCACGTCGTAGTTCTCGGAGCCACCGTCCTTGACGAGCTCCCAAGCGGCAGTCAGGCCTGCAGGGCCACCGCCGATAATCACCACGGATTGCTTTTGCGTCACTTTGAGGTCTCCTTATGAAAACAAAAATCCCTGATAGTCTACCCGAGGGTAGGGAAACGAACACCGCAACTTGTGCGAATGCTTACAAAATCAAGCCAAGTCAGCCGGATATACGGCTATCGCATCATGCAAAACGCAATCATCAAACCGGCCGATGCACGACCCGACTGCGCGGCCAAAGCGCGCAATCACATTACGCAATCCAACTACGCGACCAGCAACCGCACAACTGGCAACCGCGTGACCGGCAACTGCGCAACTAGATGGAATCAGGAATGTCAATATCGGTTTTCTGCACTTCCTCAACATTGACATCCTTGAACGTGACGATACGCACGTTCTTGACGAAACGACTGGAACGATAGACGTCCCACACCCAAGCATCAGTCAGGCGCACGTCGAAATACACGTCCTGACCTGCGGAACGCACATTGAAATCGACTTTATTCGCCAAATAAAAGCGACGTTCCGTTTCAACAACATACGTAAACAGCTTGATTACGTCGCGATACTCCTTATACAGAGCCAGTTCCGCGTCGGTTTCGTAATTATCGAGATCCTCGGCGCTCATCACTTACCTTCCGTATCGCGCTTGCGACCACGACCAAGCGTGCGCCACCAAGCTTCCTTCGACGTCTTACGCTCGCCCGCCGTGTACGGCCAGCTGTTTTCGGCATCGGCATCGCCAGTAACGGACTTGCGATCATCATGCTCGCTTTGTCGCGCAGGTTCCGCGCCTTCCGCGTCCTTCCGCACAGCCTCGACCACGTCACCAGCACCATCGGAAGAAGCTTTCTGCACGGATTGCGCAGCTGCCGCGGCATCGTTGACATCCGTACCTTCCGCATCATGCTTCGAAGCATTCTTCTCATTCAGTCGGATGGCAATGGAATGCTCGCGCGCGCTCAACGCTTCCTTGACGCCCGGATTATCTTCGATCACATGCATGCCGAACGCGTCAAGCGAACGGATCGGGTCGAACTCGTCAACCAGCGTGTCCATAACGATCAGATCCTGGTAACGGTTCTGCGAAGCGTTCCACAAGGCGTCGCGCGAACGACCGGACGGCACGAATCCCAACGACTGGTACACGGACACGGAACGCGTGTTCTGCTCGGGCACGGCAACCCAAATGCGATGCATGCCAAGGCCTGCCGGTTCCGGCGCAAGTCCGTACGTCATCACGCGCGGCATGATGTCACGCGAATAGCCACGGCCGCGGTAATCCTTGCCAAGCACCACCTGAATGCGCGCGGAACGAGCCCAACCGTCAATATCGATCAGGAAAATCATGCCAATCACATTGTCGGAATTCGCGGCATCGATCTCGCCATCGCCATCATGGTCGGCTTCGGTGATGATGGACCATGCGATCGTGCGACGCGACTCCGGATCCCCCACACCGGATTCGGTCGGCGTTTCGCCTTGGGACCATGCCACGGAACGACGCACCCACGCATGCACCGCGCCACGCTCGGCAACCCGATCCTTGCCGGTGATTCCGGAAGCGCCGATGTACGCCCCAATGGCGTCCATACGTTCAAGATCTTCGATCACGGACGGACGCAGATGCACCATCTCGCCCTTGATAGACGGAATGACGATGAGATCCGGCAATTCACGCGACTGCTGGTCCAACTGCTCCTGTGTCGCAGCCTCAACTTGTTCTGGCATTATTCCTGTCCCCTACATCATTGCAGGCACGACCGTCGCCGCACCCATACCGAGGGTATTGTACCCGACTGTATGTCAGCTGTGAATCCGCGCGGCGGCAATCGCTGTACATATTCCTCTACCAGCATAACCTGATGTTGAAGGACATGTCGGCAATCGTAAGAAAATGCGCTTCGCGATTATGCATTCTCTTTCTTTGAAATCCCTTTTCCGGAATAACGAAAAGAAAACGCACGTCCCAAGCTTTTTGGAACGTGCGTTTTCCTGCGATTCAACAATCGGCTGTAATCGTCAGCAATCGTTGTAAACGTTACTTGATCTTGCTCATCACGATCTTGGTGACGGCCTTTGCGTCAGCCTGACCGCGAGTGGCACGCATGACGGCACCAATGATGGCGCCCATCGGCTTCATATTGCCGCTCTTGAGCTTTTCAACGATGTCAGGATTGGCTGCGAGAGCCTCATCCACGGCCTTTTCGAGAGCGCCGTCATCAGACACGACCTGGAAGCCATGCTTCTTGACGACCTCATCCGGAGTGCCTTCGCCAGCAAGCACACCGGCGACGGTCTGCTTGGCCAGCTTGTCGTTGAGCTTGCCATCGGCGATCAGCTTCTCAACCTCAGCAACATCGGCCGGAGTGATCGGCAGCTCTTCGAGGCTCACGCCCTTGTTGTTGGCTTCACGGCTCAGCTCGCCCAGCCACCACTTCTTGGCACCTGCGGCGGTGGCACCAGCCTTGACGGTCTCCTCAAGCAGATCCAGAGCGTCGGCGTTGAGCACGTCACGCATCTCCAAATCGTTGAAGCCCCACTCGCCCTTCAGGCGGTTGCGGCGCTCGCGCGGCATTTCCGGCATCTGAGCCTTCATCTCTTCGATGTGCTCCTTGGTGATGTGCAGCATCACCAGATCCGGATCCGGGAAGTAGC
>OKRW01002807.1_pt1 | contig 12043 bp, 10 predicted proteins | sample 1601151 | NCBI WGS metagenome assembly OKRW01 (sample SAMEA3541471, study PRJEB24748) | human gut metagenome | biome: human gut; feature: human-associated habitat; material: faeces | place: China | collected 2012 | reverse complement strand
TGACATAAGGCTCGATCCCTGCCGCAAGCAGCGCATCGACCAGCCGGTCATACCATGCAAGGCCCGCCGGGTTGATTACTCCTGTGCCCTCTGGGAAGATGCGCGGCCAGGCAATCGAGAACCGGTACGCCTTCAGATGCATCTCTTTCAGCAGTGCAATATCCTCTGCCCAGCGATGGTAGCTGTCGCAGGCGATGTCCCCGGTATCGCCGTTCCTTGTTTTGCCCGGCATATGGCTGAAGGTATCCCAGATGGACAGTCCCCTGCCATCCTCCTGCACTGCGCCCTCGACCTGATAGGCTGCGGTCGCCGCGCCCCAGACGAAATTTTCCTGAAATGACATCGTGGATTCCTCCGTATTCTTTCTTTTGCTTTTTCCGCACAAACACCTAAAAAGGTGCAGCGCAAGCGCACTGCACCTCCGTAAGTGTAATTTTACCCTTTCACGCTGCCCAATGCAACGCCCCGCACAATATATTTTGAGAGGAGCAGATAGACGATCATAACGGGCAGAATCGCAATGGTGATCATCATATATACCTTACCCATATCGAACTTCAAAAAGTCCGCGCTGCGCAGCTGTGCAACCAGAATGGGCACCGTTTTCCACTTGGCATCGTTGATGATCAGCGCCGGGATAAAGTAGTTGTTCCACGCGCCCACAAAGCTGAATATCGCCTGCACCGCCATGGCGGGCTTCAGGATAGGCAGAATGACTGTGTTAAAGGTATGGAACTCCCCCGAGCCGTCAATGCGCGCCGCGTCAATAATGTCGCGCGGCAGGCTCGAATCCATATACTGCTTCATGAAGAAGAACACCGTCGGCGCGGCGATGCTCGGCAAAATCAGCGGCCAAAGGGTATTGGTCAGCTTCATCTTGTCCATCAGGTTCAAAAAGCCCAGTGCCGAAACCTGAGTCGGCATCGTCATGATGAGCAGAATAACGGTGAATGCCAGCTTGCGCAGCTTGAAGTCATACGCATAGATGGCGTAGGCCGTCAGTGCGCTGAAATAGACCGACAGCGCCGCGCAGGCAGCCGACACGATCAGGCTGTTGCGCAGACCGGTCAGGATCGGTACATTGGCATCATGGGTGGTGTTGAAGAAGTTGACGCCAAAGCTGCCGCGGGGCAGCGGGTCAAACCCCTGCTGGATGGTAAAGTTGTTGTGCGTGGCGTTGACAATCAGCACATAGAAGAAGAACAGGCAGATAAAGCAGAGGACAAACAGCACGATATAAGCCACTGCACGCTGCAGGGTCAGCATAGGGCCGTGAATTTTGCTTGCCTTTGCGGTAGTGGTGGCTGCGGTTTTGGTTTCGTTCGGCATACTGGTTCACGCTCCTTCCTTAGTGATGCCTGGCGGCCGCTTTGGCTGCCTTGATGCGGGCTTTCTCAGCCTTGCGCTTCTCACGGGTCAAACCGTCATCCTCCTGCGTGAGGGTAAAGTAGATGATGATGCAAAGCACCGCGCAGAGCAGGAACATCAGCACCGAAATAGCGCCGGCTGTGCCGTAGTTTTTGCTGTACAGGTGCTGGTTCAAGTACATGATAATGGTGTTGGTCGAGCCGTTCGGGTCGCCCTTGCCGTTGGTCAGGACCTGCGGCACATCAAACATCTGCAGGCCGCCGATGAGACTGGTGATCAGCGTGTAGACAAGCAGCGGGCGGATCAGCGGGATCGTGATGCGCCAGAACATTGTGGTCGAGGATGCACCGTCCAGCTGGGCGGCCTCATACAGGCCGGGGTCCACACCCATGATGGCAGCCATCAGAATGATGGTCGTATTGCCGAACCACATCAGGAAGTTCATCAGCCCAACCAGACCGCGCGCTGTCCAGACATTGGAAAGCCAGCGCACCGGCTCGGCCACGATGCCGAGCTTGAGCAGGATTGAGTTGATCGGCCCTGTTTCCGAGTTTGAAAACAGGGTAAAGAACAGCATGGCGAACGCCGATGCCATGATAAGGTTGGGCATATAGATGACCGTCTTGAAGAAGCCCTGAAACCGCAGCTTCAACCGCAGATCGGTAAACCACGCTGCCAGCACCAGTGATACAATAATCTGCGGGATAAAGCCCATCAGCCACATGATCATGGTATTGCTGAAGTATTTCGGCACCTCCCGGATCATAGCGGCATAGTTTTTCAGCCCTACAAAGTTGGGGCCGATGATCTTTAAGCCACTGCGGAAATATTCAAAGAAGGAATAGTAGATGGTCGTTGCCAGCGGCCAGAACTGGAAGATGAAAAAGGTGATAAAGAACGGCGCCAGAAATATGTAGCCCCATTTGGCGTAGCTCATGCCTTTGCTCTTTGTTTTCATAGGTCTCGCCCTCCTTAGCTGTGTGGGCATTGCCCTGCTGGGGGCAGAGCCTTTCAAAATCTGATAAAAACAAAACCAGAGGCGGGCGTCTCTCCCCGCCCCTGGCATGGCGTTTGCGGTTCAGTTCGTTTTGTTCGTTTTGTTCACAGGCACGCAGGTATTTATGCGGGCCATTCGACGCTGCTCAGCTCAGGATACTTGACCTTGATCTGATCCTCGAAGTTCTTCTTCGCGGTCTCAAGGTCAACCGTGCCGTCAAAGTAATCCTTGAAGCAGCTCTGGAAGGTCTCGTTGCAGCCCTGATCATACGGACCGGCGTTGGACATATCAATGGTAGGTGCAACCTCTGCAAAGAGGGCAATGTGGTTCTGGCCGCCGAGGAATGCGGAGCCGAAGTTCGGGTCAGCTGCGATGGAATCCATAGCGCTCTTGCAGTTGGTGTAGTCCTGCGTATCCTCGGTGATCTTGGTCATGATGTCGGCATCGCAGGTCAGAGAGTACATGACATCCTTGATCGTGGGGATGTTGTCAGTGCCGGCTGCTGCGCAGATCCAGGTGCCGCCCCAGTAATAAGGCTGAGGGCCCTGGCAGACTGCGTAATCGCCGAAGATACCGTTGCCGACTTCCTGCTTGCCTCCCTCAGACTCAGGCGTGGCCAGAGAGTTGCCCAGCAGGGTGAAGTTGATGCCCCAAGTGGAGTAGAAGAAGCCGAAAACCTTGCCGGCAGGGCCCTGATCGGCGGCCCACTGGTCGCTCCACAGGCTGGTCTTGTTGTTGTAGCCGTTATCGGTGTAGGTCTTGGTCTGATCGACCCAGTTCATAATGTTGGGGTCGACCTTGACGGTCGTGCCGTCCACCCAACCGGCGGAAACATTGTTGGAGAAGGTGCGGTAGGAATCATCGTAGCCGGAGAGCATCTTGTAGCCCTTGGCAGCGGCCTTCTCAGCCACATCGTTGAACTTATCCCAATCGCTCAATGCGGCCTGGACCTCGGTCGGATCATCGGTGCCCAGCACATCTTCGGCGATGGAACGGCGGTAGGCAAACAGGCCCGGGGTTGCCTGCCACGTGGTGCCCTTCTGCACGCCATCCACGGTAACGATGTCCTTGGTGTACTGGTACTGATCCTTGAGGTCATCATCGGTCAGGCCGACATCCTTCTTGACATCCAGCGTATATTCGGAATCCACATACTTCAGCGCGTAGTCTGCCTCGATCAGGAAGATGTCGATCTTGTCATCGGCAGCGGCGCTGTCCTGCTTGAGCAGGGCCTCGTCCAGCTTATTCTGGTAGTTGTTGTTATCGTTGGGGTTGATGGTCCACTTTACGGTGACGCCGTTATCCAGCGTTGTGGTGGACTTGTCGTCGGCGATCTCCTTGACGCCGGGGTAATAGTCGTTGAAGCGGGACTGGAATTCATCGTTCCAGCACCAGATGTTCAGGACCTTGCCCTCCTCTGCGGCTGCATCGGCGGCGGGCTCTGCGGCCGTGCTGCTGGCTTCGGTAGAGGTCGAATCAGCGGCGGGGGCTGCGGACGAGCTTGCGGCGCCGCCGCCGCAGCCTGCCAGCAAGGTGGCTGCCATTGCAGTGGCGGTCAATAAACTCATTGCCTTTTTCATAATGTGTTTTCCTCCTTTTTAATAAAAAGAACTCATGTATGAATCAGATATTGTGACCCGCATCCTTGCGGGTTTGAACCTATGGATTGGGGACATCGACGGACTGCCCTTTCAGCAAACTGCCGGAGATCAGCTTCTGCTCCGGCAATGCCGTGCGCGGGGATTCGATCTGCTCGATAAGCAGCTCTGCCGCGGCGCGGCCCAGCGCTTCGGTGTCCTGCCGGTAGGTGGTTAGCTGCGGGGACATGATCTGCGAAATCAGGTTGCCGTCATAGCCGACCACCGAAATATCCCGCGGAATCAGAAGTCCTTCCTCACGGATGGTCTGGATGCCTCCGATGGCGGAGAAGTCATCCGGGAAGAGGATCGCGGTGGGGCGCTGCGGCAGTGCCAGCAGCTGACGGGTCACTGCGGCGCAGCTTTTCGCATCGCGGTAGGCGCTCGGCACGATGTAGGCATCCGGCACCGTGATCCCATGGGCGGCGCAGGCGCGATAGAAACCGACCAGACGCTTCTGGGTGACTGCGCTGTGATTCTCACCGTGGATATAGGCGATCCGCTCATGCCCTAAGGCGGCAAGCTGATCCACCAGCTTGTGAATGCCGTCGGTATTATCGGAAAGTACGGCAGCCCGGTTGTTAAAGACATGGTCGACTGTGACGATCGGCAGGTTGCTGTAGGCCAGTTCAATGACCTCCGGGTCATCGAACTTGATGCAGGCAGCGATCACACCGTCAACGCCGCGGTAGCGGCAGTGCTCTAAATAGCTGGAATGGCCGTGGCCAATGTTGTGGTTGATAAAGGTGATATCGTAGCCTCTGCCCTCGGCGTGGCGTTTGAAGCTGTCCAAAACAGCCGCGAAGAATTCATGCGTCAGACCGCTTTGTGCCTCGTCCACAAAAAGGACGCCCAGATTATAGGTACGGTTCGTTTTTAAGGCCCGCGCTGCGGAGTTTGGCATGTAGCCGATCTGCCTTGCAGCCTCGCGCACTTTTTCTTTGGTGGCCTGACTGATATCGTTGTGACCGTTCAGAGCCTTGCTCACGGTAGCCACCGAGACCCCGCATGCCTTTGCGATGTCTTTGATGGATGCCATGATATCGCCTCCTTGCATTTTCCTTAATCGTTTTCGCATCTTTACTATACGACATGTCAACTATAAAATCAATGCCTTTTTGGCATTTTTTGTGCATTTCGATTCAATTTGGCGATTTGCAAAAAGCGAAAACACCTGTTTTGGTTATTTCGTTTGGAGTTTCGCTGAAAAAGGGACACAATTTGCGCCACGGCTTGCCGTTTTTACGCTTTTCGGCCCGGTGATGCAGACCCAAATTTGCTTTTTATGGTGCCACAGCCGGAAAACACTCTTATATAAAATAGGTGATATTCGATTTTCGTGCCAATTTTCGGTTTGCAAAATTGTGAAACTTGCCAAATCATCGTTAAATTCAGCTGCGGCCCTTGCAATTATCCGAAAAGCGCGGTATTGTAAGGGTAATAACTTAATCGTTTTCGACTTGAACTGACGATTTTATCTGCTTTCCATAAGTAAGGAGAGGGTCTCTATGAAGTTCGGTCATTTTTCCGATACCGCACGCGAATATGTCATCACCACGCCGCGCACGCCGCTGCCGTGGATCAACTATCTGGGCAGTGAGGCATTCTTCAGCCTTGTTTCCCACACGGCCGGCGGGTACAGCTTTTACAGGGATGCCAAGCTGCGGCGTATCACCCGCTACCGCTACAATAACGTACCAGCGGACTCTAACGGTCGGTATTACTATATTAAGGACGGCGATACCATATGGAATCCCGGCTGGCAGCCCACCCAGACCGAACTGGACAGCTATGAGTGCCGCCACGGCCTCGGGTACAGCATCATCACCGGCAAAAAGAACAGTCTGACCGCAAAGCTGGAGCTGTTTGTGCCGGTAGGCGACAACTGCGAGATCGACCGTCTGGTGCTGACCAACGAGAGTGATGCACCGAAATCGTTTACTGTATTCAGCTATCTGGAGTTCTGTCTCTGGAATGCTGTGGACGATTCCACCAACTTCCAGCGCAATTTCTCTACCGGCGAAGTCGAGGTCGAGGGCAGCACCATCTACCACAAGACCGAGTACCGCGAGCGCCGCAACCATTACGCATTGTTCACCGTCAACACGCCCATTGACGGCTTTGACACGAGCCGGGACGCCTTTTTAGGCGCATGGCGCAGCAATGCGAACCCCGAGGTCGTGGAAAACGGCCGCTGCACCAACTCTGTTGCCCACGGCTGGGCACCCGTTGGCGTGCATCAAGTCAATGTCACCCTGCAGCCCGGCGAAAGCCGCAGCCTGATTTTTGTTTTGGGCTATATAGAAAACCCAGAGGACGAGAAGTGGGCCGCGCCTGGCGTCATCAATAAGACCCGCGCCCAGGCGATGGCTGCCCGCTATGCCACGGATGCGCAGGTCGATGCGGCGCTTGCCAGGCTGCACGACCACTGGAACAACCTGCTGTCCACCTACTCGGTCAAGAGCAGCGATGAAAAGCTCGACCGCATGGTCAATATCTGGAACCAGTACCAGTGCATGGTCACCTTCAATATGAGCCGCTCTGCCAGCTATTATGAGAGCGGCACCGGCCGCGGCATGGGCTTCCGCGATTCCTGTCAGGATCTGCTCGGCTTTGTGCATCTGATCCCCGCCCGCGCGCGGGAGCGCATTCTGGACATTGCCGCCACCCAGTTCCCCGACGGCAGCGCCTACCACCAGTACCAGCCGCTGACGAAAAAGGGCAACATGGACATCGGCTCCGGCTTCAACGATGACCCGCTGTGGCTGATTGCCGCCGTGTACGCCTACCTGGGCGAGACGGGCGACTACTCGATTCTGGACGAATCGGTGGACTTTGACAACGACCACAGCCTTGCACAGCCGCTTCTTGAACATCTGCGCCGCAGCTTTAGCTACCTGCGCACCCACAAGGGTCCGCATGGTCTGCCGCTGATTGGCCGTGCCGACTGGAACGACTGTCTGAACCTGAACTGCTTCAGCAAGGAGCCTGGCGAGAGCTTCCAGACCACCGGCCCGAGTGACGGCCCTGTGGCCGAAAGCGTGTTCATTGCCGGCATGTATGTCAAATACGGCAACGCCTTTGCCGAAATTCTGGATGCCACCGGTCACGCGGACGAGGCCGCCGCCGTGCGTGCCGAGGTTGCAGAGATGGAACACACCGTGCTGACTGCCGGTTGGGATGGAAGGTGGTTCCGCCGCGCCTACGATGCTTACGGCCATGTGGTTGGCGGCGAGGTGTGCGGCGAAGGCAAAATCTTCATTGAGCCGCAGGGCATGTGCGTGATGGCGGGCATCGGCGTAAAAACCGGCGAAGCCGTGACGGCTTTGCAGAGTGTAAAAGAAAAGCTGGACACGAAGTACGGCATCGTGCTGCTGCAGCCCGCCTACACGAAGTACCATCTGGAACTGGGCGAGATTTCCAGCTATCCCCCGGGCTACAAGGAGAATGCGGGCATCTTCTGCCACAATAACCCCTGGGTCAGCTGCGCCGAGACTGTTGTCGGCCACGGCGACCGTGCGTTTGAAATTTACAAAAAGACCTGCCCGGCGTACATCGAGGATATCAGCGAGATCCACCGCACCGAGCCGTATGTCTACAGCCAGATGGTGGCAGGCTGTGATGCCGCGACCTTCGGCGAGGCGAAGAACAGCTGGCTGACCGGCACCGCCGCCTGGACGTTTGTGGATGTGAGCCAGTACATCCTGGGCATCCAACCCACGCTGGCCGGGCTGAAGATCGACCCCTGCATCCCGCACGAGATGGACGGCTTTACCCTGCGCCGTGTCTGGCGCGGGGCAACCTATGAAATCGTTGTGGAGAACCCTGACCATCTGGAAAAAGGCGTCAAAGCTATGACCGTGGACGGCAAGCCGGTAAGCAGCAACATTCTCTCCCCTGTTCCCGCCGGCTCGACCGTACAGGTCAAGGTCGTCATGGGCTAATTGCCCGCCTTCTGCTGCAAAGGGGCTGTTGCACAAGAAAAAAACAAGTGTAGCAGCCCCTTCACGGATAAATATTTCCAAAAGCACCAAAACACTCGCCATAGGCCCCCTAATTTTCAAAAAACAGATAACGCAAACAGGCCCTTCTGAATAACGATTGTTTTCCAGAGGAGCCTGTTTTCCAATTTTTCAAAAATCAGAAATTCCGGTATGCTTTAGGCTGAATCAAATGCAGATTTTGCAGTCCGCTGTTGCACTTTGCCAGCAGGTGAGCAATGTTTGGGAAAGCCCCCAAAACAGAAGCTCCGCCAGGACTTTGACCTTACCGCCCGTAAGGAACCGTTTAAAATTCCGATTGATCGGTGCATTGCGCTCTTGCCAGTCGTTCATTTTTCAATTCGTTTGCAGTGGCTTGCCTGAGATAAATTTCTTCTGCAGCAAAGCCCTTGACCTTTTTGCCGATGTGCAGTATACTTTTCCGTGGTTAGTCGTGTATAACCGCTCGGGTGCTTTATGATGCGGGAGCCTTCTTCGGAATCTCTGAAAGCGCCTAAGCTTCTTGACAGAGATAACATCAGGGCGTATTATTGGGCTAGAAGGACCGCTGAGAAGCGGCTTTTTATAAGGCCGAAAGTTAGTTTTATCTAACTTTCAGTTCTGCCCTCCGCCTAGAAATGTGTCCTTGCTTACAGGCAGAAAACAAAAAGATCGAAGTCTACCTCAAGACCCGCTGCGGTGGTCACATCCGGGCAGCCTACGGCTGCTCGCTGGGCGGATCGTTTGTTGGGTTGTTGGTGGCACGGCAGAATATCCACATAGCCTACGGCATTCTGGGCAGCTCTGATTTGGATCAGGCATCGCCGCTGGCGGCAAAACTGCAGGCTGATTTTCTGCTGCCGTTGATTGTCCCCGTGGTGCGGGATGGAAAGCTCAAGGTGAATTTTCTTCAAAAGCGTCTGGATAAACATGCCAGAGAGTTGGGGGATTGTGTCAAGGCCTTTCTGAAAATGTTCGGCGAGGCCCGCCCGTATATGACTGGACGCAAATTATCAACGGTATGACCATCTACACGGATACTGCGCTGAAAGCATATCTGGAACAAGCAGGATTTTGTAAGATGCAGCGCCACAAAAACAAAAATGGCTGGCTGCGCGTTACGGCGCAAAAGCGGTGAAATAGCGTAAGGAGGACGGAACATGGAACGAAAAGAAGCGATTCGCAGCGCCTATCGGCTGACAGGCGGCAACAATTTTTATGACGGTATGATCACCTGCTCGACCTTTAGCGGAAAAGCGGTATGCCGCTTGGTGTGGGATATGAACAAGGCGGAAAGCGATGCCTATCTGGAAAAGGCGCTGTCCGGCATTCCGGAGAATTTCTCCGGCAGGCTGCTGGAGGTGCCGGTGGGAACCGGTATTCTGACCATGCCGCTTTACAAGACGCTGCCCAAGGCGGACATTACCTGTCTGGGTTATTCAGCGGATATGATGGGGCAGGCGCAGGAGAAGACGGAACGTCTGCATCTGCAAAATGTGACCTTTCAGCAGGGAGATGTAGGGGCGCTGCCCTTTGCGGACAGCGCGTTTGACTTGGTTTTGTCACTGAACGGCTTTCACGCATTCCCGGATAAGGAGGCTGCTTACCGGGAGGTGTTCCGGGTCCTGAAACCCAGAGGGACCTTCTGCGGCTGCTTTTATGTGGCGAGCAGAAGCGAACGGACCGGTTCGTCCGGCATATATATGAAAAGGCGGGGTTCTTCACACCGCCCTATGAAACGACCGCCAGTTTGAAAAAACGGTTGGAAAAACGGTACGCAACCGTAACACTGGGAACCGTGAAGAGTATGGTATGGTTCGTCTGTCGGAAAGGAAATCAATGAAAGCCTGCAAGTGCTGCCTTGACCGCAGGCGGCTGTTGAGATAGTGTGTTCACTACGGAAAGGACTTACAATGAAATTTAAGACATTGGGAAATCGGAAGGATCCCGCTGTTTTGTTTTTTCATGCTATGGGTGTGACGGGGGAGAGCAGCGAACCGGTTGCGAAATACTTACAGGATAGGTATTTCTGCATTTTACCAAGCCTACCACTGCGGCCATTATCCCGTGTTTGAGGGATACAATCATATGCAATATCAGATTCGTGATCCGAAGGGCTTTGCTGAAATGCTGGCATATATCGCTGAGCATGACGGTATGCCGAAGCTCCCGTTTATCAGAAAGTGTGAGGACCCGATATGAAATACAGGATCGAGAAAAACACCGTGCAGGAGACGTTGATCCTCCCGCTGTATTCCCGAAAGCTGTGTACGGAATTGTATCCCAATCTCTACCGTGATGAAACAGCGGTGCGTCTGATCGACCAGATCGACTACGACTTTTCGGAGGCAGAGAAAAATTCCCGCAGCCTGATGCAGCGTTTCGGTGCGCTGGAGGTCGCCATGCGGCAGAATGACCTTGCCTTTGAGGTGCAGGAGTATCTGAAAACGCACCCATGCGCGGCGGTGGTCAATCTGGGCTGCGGGCTGGACAACACCGGCAGAGCCTGCGACAACGGCAGCTGCAAGATTTATAATCTGGATCTCCCGGATGTGATCGCCGCGCGCAATGAGCTGCTGCCCGCCGGAGAGCGGGAGGAAAACATCCCATGCGATTTGAACAATACCGAATGGTTTGGAAAAATTGACGCTTCAAACGGCGCGGTATTCTTTGCCTCCGGCGTGTTCTACTATTTTTTGACCGAGCAGGTCAAGACGCTGGTGCAAGCTATGGCGGACGCCTTCCACGGCGGCGTGCTGGTATTTGACGCAGCAAACCGGACGGCGGTGAAAATGATCGCAAAGACATGGCTCAAAAGTGCAAAGATTCAAGATGTGAGCGCGTATTTCGCGGTTTCCGACGCTCCCCAAGAGATCGGTGCGTGGGACAGCCGTTTACGGGTTTCGAGCCGGGGCTATATGCTGGGCTACAACGATTTGAAAGACCCGTCCGTCAGCGGATTTTTCCGCTTTCTTGCAAGGGTCGGTGACGGAATGATGAACATGCAGATTGTGAAGATTGGATTTGGAAAAGCAGTATGATCGACATCATTTTTCATGACGAAACGGGTATGGGCTCCGCCTTTCCTGCACAAGCAGACGGCTTCGAAAAGGCGGACGGAAGCGGCGAAATTCACTATTATCGGCTGTTTGACGGCGTGGGTATCCTGCTGCTGCGGCTGGAAATGGAAACATATACAGAGATGCGCACACAGGTCGGTGTGCTGGAGGTCAATTTCTGCATCAACGGCCGCTTTGAAACCAGCTTTTCCATGCGTGACCGCGTCCTGCTGAAGCCGGGGGACATGGCTATTAGCTGCTACGACGGCGTTCACGGCAGCATTTCGGAATCCCGCTTCCCGCTGGGCTACTACGAGGGAATCTGCTTGGAAGTAAACTCGGAAGCGGCCAGCGGTTGGATCGCGCAGCATGCCCCAGCGTTTCATGTGGACTTTTCGGCACTGAAACAAACCCTTCTTGAAAGCAAATGGTATATGGTAGGTTCCGCAGGGTCTCGCTGCGAGCATGTTTTCCGGGAACTTTATGAAAGTGCATTCTACGCGGAGCGCACCTATTTACAGCTAAAGGCGCTGGAATTGCTCATGCTCCTGGATCGTATTCCGCAGGAATCCGGAGCGGATGCCTATTTTCCCTCTGAACAGACCGAGTTGGCACACCATCTGCGGGATCATTTGCTGACCAACCGGGAGGGGTATGTATCTCTTGCCCAACTGGCAGCAGAGCATGAGATGTCGGTGTCCCATTTGCAAAAGCTGTTCAAGCAGGTCTATGGCGTGCCGGTTTACCGATATATCAAAGAATATCGTTTAGAGCAGGCGGCAGTGGAGCTGGTTCGCAGCAGGAAGCCTATCACTGAGATTGCGCAACGTGCCGGATATGACAACGCCAGCAAATTTTCTGAGAGCTTTAAAAAGCGGTACGGGAAGACGCCGTCCCGCTATCGTGCCGACAAAAAACAAACGGCAAAACGGAGTATAGGAAACAAAACGGAGTAGTTTGAAAGCACAAAGCATGTTAGAATATCCGGTGGTTAGAGGACAC
>OKRW01002806.1_pt1 | contig 12044 bp, 12 predicted proteins | sample 1601151 | NCBI WGS metagenome assembly OKRW01 (sample SAMEA3541471, study PRJEB24748) | human gut metagenome | biome: human gut; feature: human-associated habitat; material: faeces | place: China | collected 2012 | reverse complement strand
TGAATGACCACGTCCAGCGCATCGGCGACACGCCGGCGCGCGTCCTGCGCCTGTGCGCCGGTCACGCCGCGCTCGTCCAGCGTGCGCAGCCCCTTGACCATCTTGAGGGTGGTAGGCAGGTAGTAGTCCATGAATTTGCGAATCTGCGGGGCCTTGGCGGGCTTGTCATACACCGCGCGGAACACCTCTGCGCACAGGTTTTCCAGCTTCTCCAGCTTGTCGGAGAGGGAGGAGTCCGGAATGCGGTCGTTTTCCGCGCGGATTTCGGCGATCATGCCGCGGCCCTTTTCCAGCAGCGCGTCCACATCGGGGTCGCCGGTATTGCCCTGCACCTTTTGCAGGCTTTCGGGAGTTTTGACGGTGGGGCTCACATCCAGCCCCTGCGCCATCACGCGGATGACAGCGCCCGCAAACAGGCTCAGCGCCGTGGCCAGCGCAAAGGCGCCAATCGTGTGCGGACGGAACAGAAGCGAAAACAGCGCAAACACCACGCCAAACGCGATGATGCCCGCGCCCAGTCCTTTGCGCTTTTCGGAGGGTTTACGATTGCTCATCTGGCATGCTCCTTCTGCTATGCCGCACGGCTGCCCGAAAGCCTCCGCGCGCTTTAACGCAATGCATTATACCATAAAACGGAGAGGCTGAAAAGAAAAGCGGGTGCAAAGCCGCTGGGGAAACGCTGAAAGCAGCATTAGAATTTCCTGAGAGCCTCGCTTTTCCTCCTCATGTCAAAAAGTGGCGGCAAAAAAACATGCAAAAAACATTCCGCAATCCTCTTGACAAGGCGAATTTCCTGTCGTATCATACACGCAATCAAACCGTTGAGGAAGAGGAGTACCCGCCACAGGGCGCGGCAAAGGGAGCCGTGAAGAGTGAGACCACGGCGCGCGGCAGGGCGGCGAATGGACTTCCGAGGGCGGCGGCGAAAGCCCGTCTGGGCCGTAGCCGCTGACGGGACCCGCACCCGTTATCCGGGCGGCACGTATGTTGGTACGTGAAGAATGAGCCCGCCCATGGCGGGGAAATTGAGTGGCACCGCGGAAATACCGCCTCAAGCAACCTAGGTTGCTTGGGGCGTTTTTCATTTCCCCCACAAGCAGAAAGGATGGATGAACCATGATGAAGAAGCTGACCGCCCTGGTACTGACGCTGGCCCTGTGCCTGACCGCCGCCTGCATGGCAACGGCCGAGACCGAAAAGACCTACACCATCGGCATCGCGCAGTTTGCCGAGCACTCCAGCCTGGACAACTGCCGCGAGGGCTTCATTCAGGGCCTGGCGGAGATGGGTTATGTGGAGGGTGAAAACGTGACCTTCATCGTGCAGAACGCGCAGGCGGATATGGGCCTGTGCCAGCAGATCGCTCAGCAGATGGCGCAGGAGTGCGACCTGGTATGCGCCATCGCCACGCCCATGGCGCAGGCGGCCTTCAACGCCTGCATGGACAGCGGCAAGCCCGTGATCTACACCGCCGTGAGCGACCCCGTGGCCGCCATGCTGGCCAATGACGAAGGCAAGAGCGACTACAACGTGACCGGCACCTGCGACGTGCTGCCCGTGGAGGCGCAGCTCAAGCTCATCCGCTCCTTCCTGCCGGAGGCCAAGAAGATCGGCATTCTCTACACCACCAGCGAGACCAATTCCGAGAGCCAGCTCAAGCTCTATCAGGAGCTGGCGGGCACCTACGGCTTTGAGATCGTGGCCACGGGCATCTCCACCGGCGCGGATATTCCCCTGGCATGCGATACCCTTCTGCCTCAGGTGGACTGCCTGACCAACCTGACCGACAACACCGTGGTCAGCTACCTGGCCGTGGTGCTGGACAAGGCCAACGCGCTGGGCAAGCCTGTCTTTGGCAGCGAGATCGAGCAGGTCAAGAACGGCTGCATCGCCTCCGAGGGCGTCGAATACGTCTCTCTGGGCCAGCAGACCGGACGCATGGCCGCGCAGGTGCTGGAGGGCGCCTTTGCCGGCGACATCGCCTTCGTGAGCAGCGAAGGCGGCGACATGTGCTACAACCCCGATGTGGCCGAGACGCTGGGCGTGACCATTCCCGAAGCGGATCTGGCCCGCGGCATTGACGTCACCCAGCAGTAAGCGGGCGTCCTGGCGGCCGCGTTCCCCGCTCCCGCCCGTCGGGAGCGGGCCTTTGGCGGCTTGAGCGGACGAAGGAACCAAAGCGAAACGGAGGCCGGTTTCATGGGTATTTTTATCGGCATATTGGAAGAGGGGCTGATCTACGCCATTCTGGCGCTGGGCGTGCTGATCACCTACCGCATTCTGGACTTTCCGGATCTGACGGTGGATTCGTCCTTCCCGCTGGGCGCGGCGGTCAGCGCCATTCTGACGGTGAACGGCATGCACCCCGTGCTCACGCTCCTCATGGCCACGCTGGCAGGTGCGGCGGCGGGGCTGGTTACGGGCCTGATCCATGTCAAGTGCCATGTGCGCGACCTGCTCAGCGGCATCATCACCATGACGGGCCTGTATTCCGTCAACCTGCGCATTGCGGGGCGCGCCAATCTGCCGTTTTTCAACATGGATACCCTCTTTGACAACGCGCTGGTGGACAGCTTTCCCGCGGCGCTCGCGCCCTGGTCCAAGGTGCTGGTGGTGCTGGTGATCGTGCTGGTGGTGAAGGTGATTCTGGACCTGTTCATGAACACCAAGGCCGGTTTCCTGCTGCGCGCCGAGGGCGACAACCCCGCCGTGGTGGCCACGCTGGCGCGTGACGGCGGGCTGGTGAAGATTGAGGGGCTGATCATCGCAAACGCGCTGGTGGCCCTGTCCGGTGCGGTGATGGCCCAGAAAAACCGCGTGTTTGAAATTTCCATGGGTACCGGCGCCATCGTCTTTGGCCTGGCGGCGGTGATCATCGGCACCAACATCTTCAAAAACCGCCAGAAGGTCAACTCATCCACCGCCGCCATCATAGGCAGCATCATCTACAAGGCCTGTGTGGCGCTGGCCCTGTCTCTGGGCCTGGTTCCCCAGGACCTCAAGCTCGTGACCGCGGCGCTGTTCCTCATCATTCTGGTGCTGGGCGGAATGCGAAAGAAGAAGGTGAAATTCCATGCTTGAGCTGCGTGACGTAAGCAAGGTCTATTCTCCCGGAACGGTCAACGAAATCTGCCTGTTCCGGCATTTCAGCCTGACCATTCCGGACGGGCAGTTTGTCAGCGTGGTGGGCTCCAACGGCAGTGGGAAAACCAGCATGCTTAATCTGGTCTGCGGCTCCATCCCCGCGGACGAGGGCAGCATTTTCATGGGCGGCCGCGATATTACCAAAATGAGCGAGCACAAGCGCTACCGCAACATTGGACGCGTGTACCAGAACCCCGCCATGGGCACCTGCGGCACGATGACCTTGCTTGAAAACATGGCCATGGCCGACAACAAAAACCGTCCCTACAACATCACCCCCGGCGTGAACCGCCGCCGCGTTTCCTATTATAAAGAGCTGCTGAGCTCGCTGGGGCTGGGGCTGGAGTACAAGCTCAATATCCTCGTGGGCTCGCTCTCCGGCGGGCAAAGGCAGGCGCTGGCCCTTTTGATGAGCACGCTCACCCCCATTGAGTTCCTCATTCTGGATGAGCACACCGCGGCGCTGGACCCCAAGACCGCGGAGGTCATCATGCAGCTGACCGGCCGGCTGGTGCGGGAGAAGGGGCTGACCACGCTGATGGTGACCCACAACCTGCGCTACGCCCTGGAATACGGCGACCGCATCCTCATGCTGCATGAGGGACGCGCCGTGCTGGACAAATGCGGCGAGGAAAAGCGCGCTTTGCAGCTTTCGGACGTGCTGGAGCTGTTTAACGAGATCAGCGTGGAGTGCGGCAACTGACGTATGGCGGCGGATCCGGTCGGGCCCGCCGCCATGCTTTTCCTGCGCCTACGGCAGCACCAGCACCTTGGTGCGCCAGGGCAGATGCGTCCACAGCCAGTACGCATTGATGGTATATTCATCGTCTGTGCGCCAGTCCACCCGCACGCAGCCCTCCGAGGCACGCTGGCCCAGCTGTGCGCTCTGGTCCGAAAAATCCGCCATGCCGTCCGCCCGCTCGCGATATCCCACCTGATGCAGCAGGTTGCCTCCGTCGATGCGGATGGGATAATCGCATCGGTAGCCGCCGCTGTCAAAGCTCACCAGACGGTCGGTGGTGAGAAAGGCGCCGGCGCGCGTTTCCCGGAACGCCTTGCCCGGGGCCTTGAGCCCTGTGCTCACGCGCGCGCGGCCCACGGGCTTTCCCGCCTCGTACACGGTCAGGGTCTGCGCCGTCTTGTCGATCACTACGCCGTAGCGCGTGCCGGGCAGCACCATCTTGAGCTTTTTGGTGGGCACGTAGCCTTCGACGTAGGCTCCGTCCTCATGCCGCCAGGCGCGCACCAGCGTATAGCGCGCGCCAGGCTCCACCACCTCCACCGCCTGAGACTGGCCGTGCACCTGTCCCACAACGTCGCTGTCGGGGTCCGGGGAGAGGTAGAGGCGCTGGTGCTCCTCCGCCCCAATGTCTACCACGGCGGCAGGGGCCAGGATGGCCTCCCACAGGTTCTCATCGCTGCGGATATCGGGCAGAAGCGGACCGGTGGGGGCCAGTTCGGGCACTGGTTCGCTCCCGTCGCGAATCTCCAGCGGAAAGACGAAAGCCTCCTCCTCCCGTCCGTCCAGGTAGGCCCGCATCCAATACTGCCCGGCAGGCGCTTTGCGCCCGTCGCAGGCTCCGTTCCACGCGATGCGAAAGCGCCCGCTGCCCTCCAGCCTTTTGCGGATGGAGGCGAAGCGCTGCGTCAGGCTTTTATCCGCATAGCATTCCAGATGCACGACGCCCGCGCCCGTAACCGCGCAGTCCACAAACCACGGCTCCGTCCGCCGGTGATAGAGGGCCTCGCCGCTGGGCAGCGCATAGATCAGCGCGGCGGCGGCACGTTCCGCCGTAACGAAGGCGTGCGCCGTGCTGTGGCCGCCGTCCTCGTCCGTGAGGCGCGCAAGCAGATGGTAGCGCCCCGCACGCAGCGGCATGCCGCCATAGGAGGTCGCGTTCCATCGAAGCGTGTTGCGGCCCGCCTCCACAGGCAGGTTCTCGCACAGCGGGAGCTCGGGCCCCGCTTCGCTCCGGAGCTGAATGGTCAGCTGCCCCGGTCGGGGCGCTTCTACGGTGATTTCCGCCGCCTGGTAGGGACGCACGGTGTCCGGCAGATCAAGGGACAGCCCCTGCCCCTTGGCGCCCGTGCACAGCAGCGGGCATGTCAGCAGCACGGCTGCATACAGCGTTTTCTTTCCCATCGTCATCCTCCGTTCTTTGGTGTAGCGCTTATTGAGATAGACGCTTTTGAGGGCGGCGAGGTTTTTTTCGCTGCAAATTTGTAAAATGACCGGGCGTTCACACCTGCGCCACAGAATCGTCACACGCGTGGAGTAGCATGATGGCTGTGAGCAATCTGGTTGGAAAGGGAGCGAAGAAATCTGTGAGAATCAGGACATGGTTACGGATCACGGCTCTGCTCATGGCTGTATGGGTGGTATACGCGGCGGCTGTGGCGGAGGGCGCTGCGTTGCCCGAAGAAAGCGCATCCGTGCAGGCGGAGGCGTCTGACGGGCAGCCTGCGCAGGCGCCGCCGGAGGGCGAACGTCCGCCGGAACCGCCCGGAGGAGAGGGGGAGCCGGGAAGCCTTCCTCCGCAGGGGCCGGACGGTCAGCCCCCGCAGGCGCCGGGCGACCTGCCAGGCGCGCCGGGAACGGTGAGCCAGGGCACAGCCGCTACTACGCTGGAAACGGATACCACCATCAGCGGTGGCAGCTTTCTGTCCCAAAAAGCGGATGAAAACGCCCTTCGGGTGACAAACACGGCACAGGCGGCGCTGACGGGCGTTACCATCCAAAAGCTGCAAGGAGATACATCAAGCACGGAAAACAGCGATTTTTACGGCCAGAACGCGGGCTTTCTGGCGACCGACGGCGCGCAGGCGGCGCTCACGGCGGTGAGCGTGACCACGGCCGCGACCGGTGGCAACGCGGTGGTCAGCTATGGGGAAGGAACCGCTGTTTCCGTGACGGACAGCACCGTCAGCACCACGGGCGACCATTCCGGAGGTATCCATGTGACGGGCGGCGGAGAATTGACCGCCTGGAATGTGGATGTGGAAACGCAGGGCAATTCCTCAGCCGCGATCCGCAGCGACCGGGGAGGCGGAACCCTGACTGTCGAGGACGGCAGCTATGTGACCAACGGCACCGGCTCGCCCGCCATTTACAGCACGGCGCAGATCGCCGTGACCAACGCGGTGCTGACGGCCAACCGCTCCGAAGCTATTGTGGTGGAGGGACGCAACAGCGTGACGCTGACGGACTGCACGGTATCGGGCAACATGCAGGGCACCTATGGCCCGGACAGCGGCGAAAACCTGCACGGCGTGATGCTTTACCAAAGCATGAGCGGCGATGCCCAGGAAGGGCAGAGCCTTTTCCGGATGACAGGCGGCGAGCTTACCACCCTGTCGGGGGATCTGTTTTATGTGACCAACACCGACTGCGCCATTGAGCTCAGCGGCGTGGCGCTCACGCTGGCTGACGGATGCCTGCTGCGGGTAGAGGGCAATACGGGCGAGCGTGGCTGGGGCACGCCGGGAGAAAACGGTGGACGCTGCACGCTGAACGCCATCGCGCAGGCGCTGTCCGGAACCATCCGGGTGGATGAGAGCTCCTCGCTTGACATGACGCTTTCGGACGGCGCTACCTTTGAGGGCACGGTCAATCCGGAGGGCCAGGGCGGCGAAGTGAACGTGACGCTTGCGCAGGGCTGCCGCTGGACCCTCACCGCCGATGCGTACGTAACCAGCTTTACCGGCGATCTTTCCTGCGTGGAAACCAACGGTTACACCCTGTATACGGCGCAGGAGAAGCCCGTAGCAGGCGTATAGTTTTTTTCTTCATGGGAAACCCTTCCTCACGAAGCGATGCTTGTGGGGGAGGGTTTTTTGAATGCGGCGGAGACCCAATCGGATGGAGCTGGCGCTGCAGCTGATTGCGGCGCTGATGACGTTTGCCCTGTTTTTTTCCTTTGTACGGGCCGATGCGGCCGTGGTGGCCTGGGGGGATAAGGGCGATCAGGTCACGTTGATTCAGCAGAAGCTGAAGCAGTACGGATATTTCAGCGGCACGGTGGACGGTGTATTCGGCAAGCAGACCTATGACGCGGTGGTATGGTTCCAGCGCAAAAACGGGCTGAAGGTGGACGGCGCGGTGGGGGAGAGCACTGCCGCGGCGCTGGGCATCACCCTGGCGGGCAGCGTATCCGCCGCCAGCTATAACGAAAGTGAAACCTACCTGCTGGGCAGGCTGGTGCATGGCGAGGCGCGCGGCGAGCCCTACGTGGGCAAGGTGGCCGTGGCGGCCGTGGTGCTCAACCGGGTAAAGAGCCCTTCTTTTCCCAATACCATCAGCGGGGTGATCTATCAGTCCGGCGCGTTTGACGCGGTATCAGATGGGCAGATCAACCTCACCCCCGACGAGGACAGCCTGCGCGCCGCCCGCGATGCGCTCAACGGCTGGGACCCCACCGGCGGGTGCCTGTATTACTACAACCCCGCAACCGCCACCAATGGGTGGATCTGGTCGCGCACAGTGCAGCTGAGCATCGGCAAGCACAACTTCGCCATTTGACCGGGAGGCGCGCATGCGGCTGAAGCATCACATTCTTTTGTATACCTTTTTGGGTGTGGCGGTGCTCATATCCATTTTTCTCACGCTGGATTACGGCAACCGGGCCCAGCGAAGCGCCCAGGCCCTGGAGGACGCCTATGCGCAGCGCGTGCTGGAAACGCAGGAGCACTTGCAGGCCATCGGGCTCAAACTGGGCAAAGCGCCGGTAGCGACGGACGCGCGAACCCAGGTGGAGCTGCTCGCGGGCATCAGCCGGCAGGCGGACAATGTGGTGAGCGGCCTGTCGGCCCTGCCGCTGAGTCATATCGCCATGAGCGACACGCTGAAGTTTTGCAATCAGCTGTCGGAATATGCCATGGTGCTGGCGCTGGCGGTATCCGCAGGCCAGCCGCTGACCGAGCAGCAAACCACGGAGCTGAGCGCCCTGGAAAGCCAGTGCGCGCTGCTGCTGGGGCAGTTTGCTACCGCGCGGGAGACCATGGTGGCCGAAAGCCTGCGTCTGACAACCCAGCCGGGGGTGTTCTATGCCGAGGCGCAGGCGGGTCAGCGCCCGCTGGAGCAGGTGGCCGATCCCGACAACGGCATGGACTATCCCAGCATGATCTATGACGGCGCCTTTTCTGATGCGCGGCATTACGGCACGCCCAAGGCCTTGGGCGAGGAACGGATCGATCAGATCCGGGCCCTGGAAATTGCCAGAGCCTTCGTGGGGGAGGAGAGGGTCGAACGTGTGGAGGCGGCCCCGGACAGCGGCGGTACCCTGGCCAGCTACGGTGTGACCCTGACCCTGAACGACGGTGTGGTGCTCAATGCCGAAGTGACCCGTCAGGGGGGAAAGATGCTGTGGATGGTGCCGGAGCATGCTGCCTTTGCCCCCGCGCTGACGCTGGAGGAATGTGCGGAAGCGGCGCAGGGCTTTCTGCTGGACCGCGGCTATGGCGAGATGGAGGCCAACCACTATCAGGTGTACGACGGCCTGGCAGTAATCAATTTTGTGGCCGTGCAGGACGGGGTGCTGCTGTATCCCGATCTGGTCAAGGTACAGATACGCATGGACACCGGAGAAGTGGTAGGTCTGGAGGCAAACAACTATCTGATGAACCACACCCGGCGCACGGGGCTTGCGCCTGCGCTTTCCGCGCAGGAGGCGCTGGAGAAGGTGAGCTCCCGGCTGGAGACCGGTCAGGCGCGGCTGTGCGTGATTCCCTACCGCGAGGGGGAGCGCCTGTGCTACGAGGTGCCGGGCCGCTACGAGGAGCGCGAGTACCGTGTATACATCGATGCGCTGACGGGCGAAGAAACAGAGGTGTTGATGATGGTGGACAGCGTTGGGGGACGTATGGCGGCCTGACGGGCGCTTTCCCTGCCGGAGCGTAAAGAGATGGACCCTGCTGATACACAAACGGGCGGCGAGCGTGGATCGTGCCGCCGCCATAAGGGAACAGATGGGAAAAGGTTGGCGCGCTGTTTGCACAGCGCGCCTTTTTGCGCACAGAACCATAAATGCGGAATAGGATGGTGTGAACATAGAAAGAAGGTGCGAGCCATGTTCATTTATAAAGGACCTTCATGCATAAGATGCGGTGGCTCCATGTGCTCCAACTGCGCGCTTCATGGGTATCCTATCTGGTTTACCGGGCCTGCTGGCACCGACGGTGCGACCGGGCCGACCGGGCCCACTGGTCCGACGGGCCCGACGGGAGCCACCGGTCCGGCAGGATCAAACGGCTCGATGGGACCACGAGGGATCAGTGGCATTACGGGACCTACCGGCGCTACGGGCCCAACGGGCGCTACCGGCCCCACCGGACCGGCCGGCTCCGCCAGTATGACCGGTCCGACAGGACCTACGGGCGCAACCGGGACGGTTTATTTAGGAAAGGCGACTATCTGTAAAAATGCGGTTTTTTGTCAAACCGCCTCGTTATGGGTATTGACCTCGATAAATTCTTGAATACGGCGGAGCTCGTCAGCAAAGCGGAATACAATGCTGATATAGCCGCCCTCGTGTATCTTGATATGGTCTACTAATTCAATCAAAATGTCCCGTGTCAGCTTGTCGATGTTCTGATACTGCCGGAACGCAGTCAAGAACGGGTTTTCGGTGTCAATGCCGTTTTCCAGTTCCGCCTGCTCCGCCCGGAGCTTTCCAATGACTTCATCCAGGGCCTCTGCCTGCCGTTCATAGTCCTCTTTCATGTGACGATAGTCAGAATGAGAAATCTCGCCGTCTTTCCAGTCCTGGTAAATAGCCTGCTTGTAACGGGTAATTTTAGCAAGTTCCCGTTCCTTTTGTTCAATGGCATCCATCAGCTTTTTGGACTGGCTTTTTACCAGCGGGGCCCGGTTGATCCGTTCAATGGTCTTTGTGTAATCGACAGCCAGATAGACCTGTTGTTGAATTGCGTAGAGGACAGCAGCCTCCAAACGGTCATGCTTGATGGTGTGTTTCGTACAAGCCGTTTTCGACCGGTCTTTATAAGTACGGCAGTAATAGTACACCACATTTCCGACTTTGCTCCGGGTCATAGCCTTGCCACAGTCAGCACATTTCAAAAAGCCGCTGAACAGATACAGCTTTTTCTGCTGGGGGCCCGTACGGGTGTCCCGGATCAGGAGCCGCTGTACCTTTTCAAAGGTTTCCCGGTCAATGATTGCCTCATGGGTATTTTCTACGATATACCACTCGTCCTCCGGGACAACTTCTTGAACGTGTACCTTGTAGCTTTTCATGCGATAGCGCCCCTGCACCATATCTCCGCAATACATACGGTTTTTCAATATGGTAGTGATGGACTGTGCACACCATAAAGACGGTTTAGCAGGATCAACGCTGGGATTTTGGTATTTCAGCCCCAGTCGTTTCCGCTTGTATGCGGCGGGGCTCAATATCCCGTGATCGTTCAGAAAATGGACAATGGCGTTTTTGCTCATACCGTCCAGAAACATATTGAAAATATCCCGGACAACAGTGGCGGCCTCTTCGTCAACTACAAGGGCGTTTTTGTCGTTTGGGTCTTTGACATAGCCATAAGCGGCAAAGGAGCCGATGTGCTCACCGTTGCGGCGCTTCATATCAAACACCTCGCGTACCTTGTCAGAGGTTTCCGCACAGTGGTTTTCGTTGAGAACGCCCTGGATTGGAACGGCGATGCTCCGCATATTCTGCGGTTCTTTGTAGCTGTCCAGCGGCTGGTGATACAGAGAGATAAAGCGGACATTGTACCGGGGGAACCAGTCGTCCAGATAATAGCCCTGGTCACTGTAGTTTCGGAAAGAACGTGCAAGGTCTTTCACGATCACACAGTTTACACGCCCTCGCTTAATGTCAGCCAGCATCCGCTGGAAATCATCCCGCTCGTCATCCGTTGTGCCGGAAATACCGTCGTCCACATACTCGTCAACAATAATGTACTCGTCACCGTCATTAAACCCGGCAATATGATCTTCAATAATCTGGCGCTGGTTTGTCACGCTTTCGGACTCGTCAAGACAACGCGCATCCTCTTTAGAAAGTCGGATATAGATTGCAATTCTCCATACCCGGAATTTTGCTTTAACAGTTTCAACAACAGCCCGGCTTCTCCGTGCCATGATAGCCTCCTTCCCTATCACATTACACCTATATTGTAACTCTGTTCAGGGGCCCCATCAAGGATGCCTCCGCCTCTGGACAAAGTGTCCAGAAGATAGGATGGGAAGTTATAGGCCGCTCTTTTTGCGCTGAAAGAAATCGGAGAGGGCATCCTGCAAGGACGGGGCGCTGTCTAGGAACTCCAGCTTTACGCCCAAATCGCCCACGCGGAAACAATACGGATTGCCTGTCGTTTTTAAGATATAGCCTGCCCGCAGCTCCTGGGGAACGCTGGGATCAAGTGACATTCCGCTAACATCAACCAATTCTTCTTTGTTCATTTTCCGAATATCAACGCCTGCCAGCGCCGCAATATCAATTTGCTGATTGTTCATAGAACATACGCCTCCTCTCCAATATTTCTATGCAAGTATCAGTTTGTCCTATGAGAACACGAACAAGGCCAGCGCCCACAAAGGCACTGGCCTCGTTCCTTTTCTCACCTCAGGACAAAGTGTCCAGAACTTAGTAAGGGCTCCGCTCGTAGTAAGCCTCGGCCTCCTGCAAAGTGGTATAGTCGAATACCTCGTAAAGCTCGACCATCACCTGTTCAATGTCGGACGGCTTAAAGCCGCACCGCTCCATCGCGGCGATGACGTACCCCCGGCAGGCATCGTTGCTCCACGTTTGGGAGAGCAAGGCCGCCAGTTCTGGATCATAGTTCATAGAGCGTTCCCCTCTTTCTTGATAAATTAGGGAGTGCCGCGCCCGTTTCCTTGACCTGTCCAAAGACAACCATACTCAGCG
>OKRW01002800.1_pt1 | contig 12054 bp, 18 predicted proteins | sample 1601151 | NCBI WGS metagenome assembly OKRW01 (sample SAMEA3541471, study PRJEB24748) | human gut metagenome | biome: human gut; feature: human-associated habitat; material: faeces | place: China | collected 2012 | reverse complement strand
AAGTATTTTCAAAATCAGAAAATAAGCTAAAAGAATTAGAAGAACCAGATAGGATTTATATTAGAATCTTAGAAATGGTACCAGGTATTAGCTTAAGCGATTTTAATGGAATATTAAGAGCCCGAAATATGAAAGAACTTGGCAGTGAAATAAAATTGTAATAGTATGTCATAACTCAGTGAGTTGGCTTTTAGACCCTTTTTAGGGTCTTTTTTTTATGCTCAAGTCAGGAAAATATTGCAATATATGGAATTTACAACCAACTCGATGAGTTGGTCATAAATTTTTAATTTATGGAATAATAATGATGTAACTAAAACATATATATTAATCAGAAAGTGAGGTGATTGGCAATGGCTAAGAACTCAAAGCAAACATCCAAGGCAGTTGCTTCGAAAGCAAGCAAAGTTCTTCGTGATGGAAGATACAGCAAGACATCAAAGTCTGTTGCTGGAAGTGCATTAGCACAAACAAGACCAGGCAAGCGTAAGTAAGACTGGAAACTCTGGTGGGCAGAGCGGGATTAGATAATCAACCTGTCCGCCTCCCTTCGGGGAAATATAAATATTAAATATCACAAGGCCTGATTAGCTATAAGGGCATTGGGATACAGATATCGGTATTGATCACAGGACAACCTGTGAAAGATGCGATAGAAGTACCCTTATTTCCTTATGCCCTTTTTCAGGCTATCCAGGTCGGTACTTCTACAAGCGCCGGCCTTTATTTGTTTCCTATGCCCTTCTGCAAGAACCAGGCAGAAAGGCAGGAACTTTATGAAAATCAAGATTCGTTACGAGAACGAGTATCAGACACTTGAGGTCGAAAACATGGAATTGGAGAAATGGTTAAATATCTCCATTTCAGAAGAAGAAAGTCAGGAAGACTACGAAAAGAGAATCCAAGATGTAATCGAAGAGAGATTCAACAGACCCGATTACAACAATTGGCACAAGCATGACCGTCATACTGGCAACGCTTATATGAAAAGTAAGGATGGGACAGTTGAGGTCAACACAGAAGAGGCAATTATGTTCAGAGCCGCTGATAAGTCAGCCTTTAACAGTTCAATTGATGGAGTACATAACCAGCTTGAATACGAAGAGTGCTGTAAAACCTTGAGAAGTCTTCTTAAACCTGCAGTGGCTGATATGGTTATTGCCATTGTGCTTGATGGCTTATCAGTTGGCGAGTACGCAGCAGAAATTGGTGATGATGCCAATAATGTCAGTCATCGTTACAGACGTGCAATCAACAAATTAAAAAAAGTTTTTTCAAAAACGTCCTTTTAACCCTTCTCCCAAGGCTACCAGGTAGGAGGGTGACACCTCCGAGAAATTAATTTAAGGAGGTAATTCGTATGGAATTACAAGTATTTAACAGTACAGAGTTTGGCTCTGTAAGAACAGCAAATGTAAGCGGTGAGGCTATGTTTGTCGGCAAGGATATAGCGGATATTCTCGGGTACCAGAACGGTAGTCGAGATATCAATCGCCATGTAGATGAGGAGGACAGACATAAAGTTATGCTCTTTGATGGTAATCAGGATAAGGAAACTATCATTATCAATGAGTCAGGTCTTTACAGTCTTATCCTTTCAAGCAAGATGCCTAATGCAAAGAAGTTCAAACATTGGGTAACTGCAGAGGTTCTTCCAGTTATCCGTAAGCATAGCATGTATGCCATCGATGAGATTATGGAAAATCCTGATCTTGCGATTGCAGCACTTATACAGCTTAAGGAAGAGCATGAAAGAAGAAAACAGTTTGAATGTCAGACGCTTATTCAGCGTCAGCAGATTGAAGAGATGCAGCCAAAGGTAAGCTACTATGACCTTATTTTACAGAACAAGAATACAGTTCCTATTACACAGATTGCAAAGGACTATGGTATGAGCGGTCGCAAGTTTAATGAACTTCTTCACGAACTTGGGGTTCAGTACAAGTTCAGAAAGACATGGCTTTTATATCAGCAGTATGCAGAGTGCGGATACACACAATCACGTACCTATGCAATCGATGAGAGCAGAAGTGTGATGCATACCTATTGGACACAGAAGGGCAGACATTTCCTTTATGAACTTCTGAAGAGCGAGGGCATCTTACCAGTGATTGAACAGGAGGATTAAAAGATATGGGTATTGATAAGTTTAATCATAAGAGTTATTCCGATTCGACTACATATGAGGCTCTTACCAATATCTATCATGAAGAAATGGCAGCTGATAAAAAGGCTGCCTATCTTCCATTAGTATATGTTTACAGTTCGTATACAGGTGATATCGAGAATAATGTAAAGAACACAAAAACATACAGCAGATATGCTGTTAAGGAGAATGATATCTCAGTAACACCTCATCTTCTCTATCCACAGTTCAGGGATGACGGCAAAGATGCAGAATGAGAAATGGCTATGCATTTCAATTATGTACTTTTTGGCAAATGCACCGAATTCTGGGTATTCGGCAAAGTGGTTAGCCGTGGTATGGCTCGTGGAATCGGTGTTGCCAAGAAAAGAAGAATGAATATCAAATGGTTTGACCATGCGGTGAAGGAGGCAAATGAATATGCTTAATTTCACTATATACACAGCGGATTGTGTCGGTAATAGCGGGAATTATCGCAGTAAGGATAATTTCGAGTTCTCCGACTGTATTCCGCTTGACTAAAATGGCCATTCGGATAACCCGAATGAATGGGTAACTCCTCTTGATATAACACACTGAAATACCAGATGTTGCTTTTGCTGTATCGTATAGCAGACACCACAACCTTCCAAAGGGAGATAAGTCTGCTAGATCAAGATTTCATATCTTCTTCCCTATCATCTGATGAAAATGTAGTAGAAAAGGTTGAGAAAAAGATTGTGAACCTTCGTGAAGAAAGGTAGAATATTTTAACAGTGTCAGCAGAGAGAAAAGACCTGTAGCTAAAGATGCAGGAATTGATAGATTTTCTAGATAGACAGACTTTAGCAATTACAGAATACAGCGAATCACTTACGAGAAGGTTAGTAGAGAAAATTACAATTCTTGGTGATAAGATAGTGGTTACTCTTAAATCAGGAATGGAAATGGAAGTTGACGCATAGGTAGAATAAAGGACACCTTGCGGTAATGCAGGGTGTTTTTATTGTTCACAGTTTGTTAATGCAACAATTAACAATATGTGTTACAATATGCATATGTTGACGGTTTGATTAGGGATATTTTATATATCCACTATTTATCTCAAGGAGGAACAAACCATGGTGGTAAATGCAAAAACCGTCAAATTTACTCTTGAACTTGTAGCGACAGTAGCATTAGCGGTGGCTGGAGTTGTAGATAAATTCTACTTACAAGAGACGCAGGAGTAAAATACCTGGCACATGATTTTTACAAATCATGTGCCTATTTAATATAAGGAGGTGCGGAGTGTGAAATCATCTGTTGAATATGGTGCTCTATTCAAAGGCGCATTGCAGGCAATAAAGAATATTAGGGCACCTCATACTAAAAAATTATCAGATATTGATTCTGTATGGGAAAAAGTTAAGGAGCAACAATTATTTGATTTTGGCGATGCTAACTTTGAAAAACATTCAAATGTAATTTCATTTGCTAATAATATATCTTTACAGTGCTTATATCAGATTATTATTCAAATTATAAAATCCAATAATTTACCTTTATCAAGTGTTAACGATAAACCAAGAGATATACAAGGTATGAAAATGCACTTCGCTTTTAAGGATAACAACACAAATGAAATATTCTTTTTTAGTGAAATTGCTCAAAGTGCAATGTGGAGAGTGAAAGGTGCAGAACCTGAAGTAATAGATGAATTTTTACTTAAACAGAATGCAACTGGTTGTAAGTACATTTTTTTTATGAAGGATTATGCATATTTACAAATTCTTGGTCATAATGATGATTCAAGTGATCCAGGCAGAGGTTATAATTTTTATTCAATCAAGTGGTTCATTGAAACGTATGTTGGAGAAGAAGAATATAAAAAATTCGTAGAAGCATTAGATTTATATAATAAATCTGTTAAAGAGTATTTAGGCTATAGTACCGTAAAATCATTAACACCGAGTTCTCTGGTTAATTTTAGAAAAAAAGTAGAAAAGGAATTACTAGAGTATCAATATGATAAGTTAGTTGATCATAAAATAGTAGATCAGAACGATAGAGAATTGACTTTGAACTTATCAGAGCAGAAAAAGTTGGAAGAACAATTTATAGATAATCGTAATTATCTTGTAATGCTGGGAGAAAGTAATTTTGCAGAAAGTCTCATTACTGCAGAATGGCTGTACGACTCAATGAAGAAAGCTAAAGCTATAGACCTCACAGTAATCGGCATGGGATATTTTAAGGCAATTGAACAACTTCTTTTTGGGCTGATTTGTTTGCATAAGAATGAAGGGCGTTGTATACGAAAAGTTTACTCAAGAAATAATCATTCACCTGATGTGGAGTTAAATGATAAAAATATAGCAGAAGAAGTAGTTGATTCTACATTAGGTTCTATGGCAGTATTCGTTAGAAACAATCAAGATATATTAAGAGAAGATTTGCATCATTACACTAAAAACTATGTAAAAGAAGCAATCTTTAAATATGTAGCACTTAGAAATGGCTATTTACATAAGCATAACATTCGTCAATGGCATGTAATAGATGAAATTCGAGAGGCAACCTATAATATGATGTTCTTGCTGATTGGTTCATATACTTTAAGCAATGAAAATTTAACTGCACTTAAAATTGCAAAGTATGATATTTTCACAGATTATTATAAGCTTTGTGAGTATCTTAATTATCATAGCAATGAAATGTTTTATGTTAAAATTAACGAAAACTATGAAGATATTTTTATAAGTCTTAATGATCCTAATATGGATATTTCAGAGGATAAGTATATTACATATTCAGGATTATATTTTAGAGATTGCGATTCTAAAGGAAGAAGATATCATATTAACGCGGAAAATTTACCACAAGAGATATGGTCTGCTAAATTAGATTTTGGTAACAATGAATTACTAAACTTGCGACCTGTTAAAGTTAGCAAGATATTTGAAAATGGGAAGTTTTTAGGAACTAATATAGCATCGGATGAAGAGTTTGACTATTAGAACAGATATGGAAGATATCTTCCTGACAACAGGGGAGAGTTGATATGTTCCCACGAACCTATGACATTAACCTTATAAACTCGACTCACGTTGAGACGGTCAGTTTGCTGTCAAGAAAAGATAAATAATGGCTGAAAAGTGGCGTATTTCTTAAATTGAAGTATATTCATTGGGGCTAGTATAAATTTAGTGCCAGTCAAATAGAGAAAATATCTAAAAAAGAATTGAAAAACATTTGAAAGAATACTAGTCATGAAACATGAAAATAGAGGTGTTAAACATGTCAGAAAATAAAGTGATAGACAAACAGTTTAAATTAGATGCAGTTTAATATAGAAAGGATCATCCTGAACTTGCTTTTCAACAGGTTGCTGATAATCTAGGAGTTTCCAATAGTTCAATCCATAGATGGTGCAAGCAGTTTGATGATGCTAAGAATGAAAATGAAGATAGTAATTTATTCAGAGAATCAGGCAATTTTTCAAGTGATGAAGCCAAAGAACTAGCACGTCTAAAAAAAGAAAACAGAGATCTTAAAGATGCTGTTGAAATATTAAAAAAAGCTATGAGCATTAAAAGCAGCCAGTAAAAGTACTTTATGAGGCTACCAAGGAATATCTGGAAGAAACTGCAGATGTCAGACGTATCTCTTTAAGAGCTATAACTGAAATACTTGGTGTCTCGAGAAGTGGATTTAAAAGCTGGCTCTGCAGAAAGCCCTCAGAATCTAGCAAGCGCAGGGATTCTGTAAAAAAAGAAATCAGCAAAATACATGAGGAAAGCCACGAGATTTATGGTGCACCAAAAATAACCGAAGAACTCAAGAAAAAAGGACATGTGATATCGGAGAAAACAGTAGGAAATTATATGCATGAAATGCATATAAAAACACATTACATAAAGCCATGGACAAAAACAACAGTATCAAAGAACTTCTCTAACAGATTAAGAAATATCTTGAAAAGAGACTTTGATCCAGCATCGCCAGATGCAGCATGGTGTACAGATATAACCTACATATGGACATATGATGATGGTTTTGTTTATTTGACAAGTGTAATGGACCTGTTTTCAAGGAAAATAGTATCATGGGTACTTACAAAAGATATGACAGCAGAATCAGTGCTTGAAGCAATAAAAATAGCACAGGAGCGAAGAAACATTGAAAAACCAGTAATAATACATAGTGATAGAGGAATACAGTTCACAGGTGAACTGTATAAGGAAATAACAGAAAAAATGAAACGAAGCTATTCGAAAAAAGCATGTCCATGGGACAATGCATGCATAGAATCGTTTCATTCATTAATAAAGAGGGAGTGGTTAAACCAGTACAAAATCCAAAATTATGATGATGCATATAAGCTGATATTTGAATATATAGAGACATTCTATAACACAGTAAGAATACATAGTCACTGTAATTATCAAAGGCCAAATCAATATGAAAAAAGTTATGTAAAAAGTAATTGAATTATTGAAGAAATCTCAGTTTGACTGGTACTTTTTCTTGACGTAGTACCAAAATCGAGCGAAGCGAAGATTCCAAAAAGTGGGGAGGGTCCCGCTTTTGAGGCGAATGCCCGACAGTGTATATACACTGTTTGTCTCTGCTATTCTTAGCTCTCAGGTATTAAATACAAAGGTAGCGAAAATAGTAAATCGGTAGAAAAAAAGAAAAAGGGGATGTGAAAAAACTCAACCGAGTTTTTTCACATCCCCAAAAAATGTTCGAAAATTACCCCTGGTATATCAGAAGTTCCTGTACTGCTTCTTTTCGAAGTTTCTCCTCTTCTGCTGTCCTCTGTTTTCTTTCTTTATCCATGTAGCAAACTTCATATACAACTGGATTAAAAGATGTGACTTTCATATAAGCAGTGAGTGATAACGGAATAGATGCTACATCTTCTTCCAGATAATGGTCTCCAAGCTCACGGAGAATATCTGCGATTTTATCAATGTTTTCTGTATTTCCAACTTCTACCGTAAACGGTTCACGGTCATACAGTTCTTCATCGTTTTCAATATATTCTATTCCCGGGACACAGGAGATGTCTATTGATTCAATATTCTGCAGGAGTAAAAATGAACCGTTATGATATACTACTTTAAATCCAAAGCAGCACGGATCCTTTGGCTCAAGGGAAATTTCAAATTCATAATCATCCCCGTCGTAAACAACATCCACAAACGGGATTATAAAATTATATACACAATCATACAGATATATCCGACTGCATATCTTCCACTGCGTTCTGTCAGTACCATCTTGCTTCGTTCAAGTTTAAATCCATTTTTGCCTTTCGTATATGTGCAGGTAATACCTGTTCCTTCATCGTCAGCACTTGAAAAATACAATTTCTTTCCATAAGAAAATCTGTAGATGAGATATCTTGACGATTTCGCAACCTGTTTATAACGTCCGGAAACTTTTTGATACAATACCGTATTAAGTGTATTGTCATTATGCTTTTCCATATAGGTTCTGCCATTTGATTTGAACGTCCGCGATGATGCCTGCACCGTTGTCGTCCTGACATTGGTTATCGCAAAACATCCCAGAACCATAAACAATAACAACAGACATAGTTTCAAATGCTTTCTCTTTGTGTTTTTCATTTTCTTTTTTCTTTTTCGTATTCTTTCAGTTCTTTCAGAGCCTTCTCACCCTGTGGGTAAAGAATGATGATATTAAAGATCGTCATCAGTCCGATTCCAACATCACCAAGATCCCACACAAATGTATATGCTGCAAGGCCGCCGATGAACAGCATCACAAGCGCCAGTACTTTGTATGCAGTCTGTGAAGCCCAGTTATCTCCGAAAAGATATGCAACATTGCATCTCGCATAAAAAAGGATGCCCAGAAACGTCGAAAAACTGAATAAAAACAGCGTCGCCGCAATAAAGATCACACCAAAACGGCCAAGATGATATTCCATTGCTGTCTGCAGAAGATTCATTCCGGAAAGTCCTGCAACTTTTCCTTCCGGCGCAAGCAGCATGATAAATGCTGTACAGCTGCAGATCACAATCGTATCCACAAATACCCCGAGCGCCTGTACCAATCCGGCTTTGACCGGCTGGTCACATTCTGCCGCTGCTGCCGCACACGGAGCAGATCCGGAACCTGCTTCATTCGAAAACAGTCCACGTTTGATTCCATTCATTAGGACTGCGCCAAAACCGCCGGCTGCTGCCTGTCGGAATCCAAATGCTTCCTCAAAAATTCTTGCAAAAACACCCGGCAAACTTCCAAGATTCATCACAATGATCAGAATCGTGATTGCAAAATAGCATACCGCCATGACCGGCACTACCATATCCAGGATCTTAACTGTCGCATCTTTACGAAGCACTATCACAGTAGCCACAGCAACAAGTACTACCGTCATATAGATTGGCGGAATGGAAAATGCATTTTTAAATGAAGAAACAACAGAATTGCTGATCACTTGACTGATACCGCACCAGCAGATCAGACCGGAGATTGCAAACAACACAGAAATCACCACTTTGTTTCTCTTTTTCTTCTGTTTTTCTTCTACATATGCATGAATATAATATGCCGGACCGCCGCGGTAACCTCCGTACAGCGGATCTTTTTCTTTATAAAGCTGTGCCAGTGTCGCTTCAATAAAAGCTGTTGATGAACCGATAATTGCCGTCACCCACATCCAGAAAACCGCACCGGCGCCGCCTGCCGAAATTGCCGCAACAACACCGACCAGATTTCCCATACCGACACGAGTTGCCGTCGAAACGATCAGTGTCTGAAATGAAGACAGACTGTTTTTTTCTTGTTTCTTCTCAACCAGTGCCTGTACCATATCCGGGAACAGGCGAATCGGCAGAAAACGCGTCCGAACCGTAAAATAAATTCCTGTAGGAATCAGTAATATAATCAGAAGCGAAATCCCCAGAGTGCTGCCGCCCGGCAGTGGAATCTGCACCAGATCTCCCCACAGAAAACTATATACTTTCTCAATCAGAGTAACTATCATACTTTAAACCCTCTTCCATACTCACAACATCCGGGATACATGCTGCTAACAGCCTGATTCCCGGACAGATACCATAGTATAGCCCATATTAACCCTTAAACGCAAGTACTTCAGGGTTTCCTTAAGAGATAAATGAAACAGGAACAATGATACGGACATCTTGTAGCAATGCAGTTTTTTTGTCATTCTTAGAAAATTCACAAGATGGAACTATGCCAAAATTGAATTTATCAACCAAACAGTTTATAATGTAACAAGTTGAGGTGCTTTTTAGACATGGAGGATAATGATGAAGACATCCGATATGATTAAAGAATTATGTAATAAAAAGAATATAAGCGTTTCGGAACTTGCCAGACGGATAGGTCAGACTCCACAGAACTTTGGTAAGAAACTGAAACGAGATACTGTGACTCGAAAAAGATAGCTGATATCATGGGTGTTACCTTTGAGCAATCATTTATCTTCCCGGATGGAGAACAGAAAAAAACAAGTAACGAATAGGCGGTGAGTAGCATGGATACTGTGGATTTGATTATTAAATCATCAACAGAATTTTATAATGATTTGAAGGTTGATGAGAATGGTCGATATCGTTCTTGGGAACACTGCTATTCACATTTCATAAAAGCACGAGGGAGCCAAGAGATTGATTATGATTATCTGAGTTTACAACTAGCTTTCTATTTAGCAAGTTGGGGAATGTATCGTGGCTCATCATTTTTGCTACAAAAGGATTATAAAGTACATATTCCAGTAGTAAAAGAACTGTTAAATGAAAAATATGATGTTTTAGCTGGAATTGACTGTATCGGTTTCAAAGATGATAGCAACCAAAAGTTACTGCAGGATATAAATTCGTTTTTAGAGCAGTATTACGATAAAATCAGACGAGAAGTAAAAGAGCAAAAATTAAAAAATCAATTGTCCTTTACACTAATCACTAAAATACTTATGGGAACTCTTGGTTGCGTTCCTGCATACGATAGATATTTTATAGCAGGCATTAAAAATCAGAAGGTTGCAATCGGTAATTACAACTTGAAATCCATTATGCAACTTGTCGATTTTTACGAAAAAAATTCTGCTCGATTTGAACCAGTTAGAGAGAAAATGAAAATTGAAGGTATGCCGTATCCACAGATGAAGATGATTGATATGGGATTTTGGCAGGTTGGTTTTGAATTGGATACAAATAAGGGAATACAGACAGCACACTAGGAGGTAGAAACATGGAATATACACCAATGGAAAAGGATGTTATTGATATGATGCAGAGAACTGATTTTAAGAATATATCAAAAGGTGATGTGATTAGTTTTGCATCAAAGATAGGCGAACTTCGTCCTGAAGTGGCTAAAGAAGTGCTTGCATAGTTTCCTGAATTTGTTGGATTAATGAAATCTTCATTAACTGAATACGAATAATACGATTCAAATAATTTGAAGAATCAATATACATTTAAAGTGATGTACAACACGATGGCAGAAAGTATATTCACGAGATAAAGATTTATGAAGATCGGTTCAAAGTTTGTTTCAAAGCAGGCATTGAATTGGATATTCCGAGATAACAAGAATTTGCAAGGGTAGCAGGCTTAGGCTTGGCTGCCTTTTTTAGATTGATTTTATTCGTGGTTTGGAATATAATTTCGTTAAATTGTATTGTGTGTTATTTGTATTATAAGAGAGGACTATATGGAATATTTATCAATACGACAAACATCTGAAAAATGGGGTATTTCCATCAGAAGAATTCAGGTTTTATGTGCAGAAAATAGAATTCCAGGTGCAACAAAGATTGGTTCCTATTGGGCTATTCCGGCTAATGCAGAAAAACCCAATGATGAGCGTATCAAGAGTGGAAAATACATAAAGGAAAAATAAGATGCAGAGCGTGATAAAACTATTTAAGTGTAGGTGGATATAGATATGGCTGAGATAAAAAGTATAAATGAATTACTAAAGATGGAGATTGATATTCCTGACTATCAAAGGCCATACAAGTGGACGATTCAAAATATTGAGGAGCTTCTTGGTGATATTAGTACAGCAATCAATGAAGCAGGACTGTATAAAACTCCCTTCAAGTACAGGGTAGGAACCATTATTCTTCATGAGAATGAACGTGGAATATTTGATGTTGTGGATGGACAACAGAGGATAATATCACTTTTTCTTATAAAACAATGCATAGAGACAGGGGTTAAGTGTCCTATTTCCAAGAAGAAATTTTTCAATAAAATAACTCAAACTAATATTCATGATAATTATATGATCATTCGCGAATGGTTTTCACTAAAGAGTAAAGATGATAAGAAGAATTTTATTCGTGCATTTGATGAAATATTAGAGGTTGTTGTAATCAGTGTCGAAAAGGTATCTGAGGCTTTTCAGTTATTTGATTCACAGAATACCAGAGGAAAGTCTCTTGATCCGCATGACCTATTGAAAGCATATCATCTGCGAGAGATGAAAAAGTATCCATATGAGATGGAACATGCGGTTACTAAGTGGGAATCAAAAGACACAAATCAAATTAGAGAGCTTTTCGATTTGTTTCTGTTCCCTGTTTGGAACTGGTCACGCGGATTAAAGAGCAAGCCTTTTACGGCAAAGGAAATTGATACTTATAAAGGTATACCGGAATCATCAACGTATTCATATGCAAGACGTGCAAGTAAAGCAATGCCATGTTTCCAAATTACAGAGACATTTATTTCGGGAAATGATTTTTTTGAAATGGTAGATCATTACCTATACTTGATACACGATATTAAGACAGAAATATTTAATAATCAAGATTTTGCGGAAATTAAGTCTATTATCTGCAATGGCAAAGAAGTATCTAGTATTAAAGAAATGGACTCTGTGAAATATGGCAGATGAAAAGTTTTGCAAACTCAATCGAAATGGAACTAACCAGA
>OKRW01002795.1_pt1 | contig 12074 bp, 10 predicted proteins | sample 1601151 | NCBI WGS metagenome assembly OKRW01 (sample SAMEA3541471, study PRJEB24748) | human gut metagenome | biome: human gut; feature: human-associated habitat; material: faeces | place: China | collected 2012 | reverse complement strand
GGGAACCCCTTTTCAGTATCGGGATTTTTCGTTCTCCTGTTACCCTGGGGATCGCTGCGATCGGGAAGTACGAAGTACAGAAAGAGCAGCTGACAGAGGATGCCGCAAAAAAACAGGCCATACAAAGGCTTTATGCTTATGAAGAAAAATTAATAGAAAAAGGGGTTCAAATATCTGAAAATAATGTTAAAATAGAAATAAATCACCAGGACTGCGTCAGCAGAGGCACTCTTACCGTCATTGAACGGACCGGAAGAGAAGCCCCCACAGAAAAAAAGACGCAGCCAAAAGAAAGGACACCAGAGGATGGCTAGCAGCATTATCGAATTATATGTGGATGTGCCGGCAGACCGCCAGGCGAATATTTTCGGACAGTTTGACGAGCATCTGAAGCTGATCGAACGTACTCTGAACGTAACCATGATCTTCCGTGACGGTTCTCTTAAGATCCTGGGAAGCCAGGAGGGAGCCACACAGGCCAGGGCGATCGTGGAGGAATTGAACACACTTGCGGGCAGAGGCAATACCATCACACAGCAGAATGTGAATTACGCACTTTCCCTTGCCATGGAGAAGATCGGCTCCGTGATGGAGGAGATCGACAAGGATTTTATCTGTAATACCATACAGGGCAGACCCATCAAGCCCAAGACTCTCGGACAGAAGGACTATGTGGAACAGATCCGTAAGAAGATGATCGTGTTCGGCGTGGGACCTGCCGGAACCGGCAAAACCTATCTTGCCATGGCTATGGCAGTAACTGCTTTTCGCAATGAGGAGGTTTCTAGGATCATTCTTACCAGACCGGCCATTGAGGCAGGCGAGAAGCTGGGATTCCTTCCCGGCGATCTCCAGAGCAAGGTCGATCCCTATCTGCGTCCCCTTTATGACGCATTGTATCAGATCATGGGCGCAGACAGCTTTGCCAAAAACATGGAGAAGGGGCTCATCGAGGTTGCCCCTCTTGCCTATATGAGGGGACGTACACTGGATAATGCCTTCATCATCCTGGATGAGGCACAGAATACCACACCTGCCCAGATGAAGATGTTCCTGACCAGGATCGGCTTCGGTTCCAAGGTGATCATCACAGGAGATGCATCCCAGAAGGACCTTCCCAGGGATGCCACATCTGGTCTGGATGTGGCGATGAAGGTGCTGAAGAAGATCGATGACATCGGATTCTGTCAGCTGACCAGCAAGGATGTTGTACGTCATCCACTTGTACAGCAGATCGTACAGGCCTATGACGATTATGAAAAAAAACAGAAGCCTGCCAAATCCAGGAAGGATGACAGGTATGCTGTAAAAAATAAGGAGTACAGAAGATGACCATAAATATCGAATATGAGACAGATCAGGAGCTGGGCATTGACTATGCTGCCCTTGCATCCCAGGTTGCGGACAAGGTTCTTGAAATGGAAAAATGTCCCTATGACGGACAGGTCAATCTTGTCCTGACAGACAACGAGGAGATCAAGAGGGTAAATACGGAATTCCGGAATATCCAGGCTCCTACGGATGTGCTGTCATTTCCTATGATTCCCTTTGAGACACCGGCGGATTATTCCGTTGTGGAAGAGGATGAGTCCTATTTTGATCTGGACAGTGATGAACTCCTTCTTGGAGATATCATGATCTCCGTGCCTAAGGTTTTTGCCCAGGCAGAGGAATACGGACATAGTGTGACAAGGGAATTCTGTTTCCTGGTGGCACACAGTATGCTGCATCTTCTGGGCTATGATCATATGACAGAGGATGAGGCAAAGGTCATGGAAGCCAAGCAGGCAGCGGCACTGAAGGAGCTGGGGATCAACCGCTAGACGGGCTGTCCCACGGAAAAGCTAAGCGGAAAACTCTTCCGCTTTAAGAAAAGGAGGTAATATATGAGAATGAAAAAGACAGGTATCCTGGCAGGTATCACAGCTGCATGCATCTGCATTGCCCAGACTGTTCCCGTTTTTGGAGCAGGGCAGGATCTGGTAGGCTTTGTCCCCAATGAGGAAAAGCAGGAAGAAACCCAGGTAAAGAGCTATCTTACCGGCGAAAATGTTCCGGAGAGCATTGGACGGAGAAGACCGGTTGCCGTGATGATGGGCAACAACAGTGTCGGAGCTCCCCAGAGTGGGATCGGACATGCCGGTGTTGTCTACGAAGCGCCGGTGGAAGGTAATATTACCCGTCTTATGGGTATTCTCGAAGATTACGATGAGCTGGAACGGATCGGTTCCGTTCGCAGCTGCCGTGACTATTATCTCTTTTATGCCAACGAATTTAATGCGATCTATGCCCACTACGGACAGGCTGCCTATGCACTGCCTTATCTGGAGCAGCATGTGATCGATAACCTCAACGGGATCCAGATCGGCAAGCTGGCTTTTTTCCGCACAACAGACAGGAAGGCACCTCACAATGCCTATACAGATGCCAGTCACCTTCAGGCAGGCATAGATGCCATGGGATACAGCCAGGAATATAAAGAAGAATATACCGGACATTATCTTTTTGCAGAAGATGGTACAGAGACTGTACCGGATGGGATCACAGCCAGCCTTGTGAAGCTGGATAATTTTACTGACAATCATCCCTGGTATGAATACGATGAGGAGACAAAGGAATATAAGAGATTCCAGTTTGGCAAGGAACATGTGGATCAGCTGGATAATGAACCGCTTACCTGCGACAATATCATCCTTCAGTATTCATCCTGCCCGGCCTACGATGGAAACGGCTATCTGAATATTGATGCCATTTCCGGCGGAGAGGGCAAGTTTATTACCAGAGGCAGAGCCATTGATATCCGCTGGGAGAAGGATTCTCCATGGGGAATCACGCATTATTACGACGGAAATGAACAGGAGATCCGCCTGAATCCGGGTACTACCTGGGTGGAGATCGTACAGAATGACAGGATCGATTCCGTTACTTATCAGTAAGACTAAAATACAGGTATCAGGAGAAACAAAAAACATGAACGCAGATTACAGGGAACGACTGAAAGACAAGAAACGCATCGTTATCAAGATCGGATCATCATCACTGATCCACGCAGAAACAGGAAGACTGGATTTCCGTAAGCTGGAGATCCTGGCCAGAGAGCTCAGTGACCTTCACAATCAGGGGAAAGACGTAGTGTTGGTATCCTCCGGAGCCATTGCGGTAGGTGCAGCTGCACTGGGTATGAAGGGAAAGCCGGCAGAGCTTGAGAAAAAGCAGGCCTGTGCAGCTGTGGGACAGGCCAGGCTGATGACCATTTATCAGAAGCTTTTCGGGGAATACAATCAGATGGTGGCACAGATCCTGATGACCAAGAATACCATGGTCAACAATACCAACCGCAGGAATGCCCAGAATACCTTCCAGCAGCTTCTGGCAGAAAAGGTGATCCCCATTGTAAATGAGAACGACTCGGTATCCTCCTACGAATTCCAGAACCTGGTAAAATTCGGAGACAACGATACCCTTTCCTCTGTGGTTGCTGCACTGATCGATGCGGATCTTCTGATCCTCATGTCCGATATTGACGGTCTTTTTACAGACGATCCCAATTCCAATCCGGATGCACAGTTTATCGACATTGTAGAAAATATGGATGACAATATGCGTAAGCTTGGCAAATCCTCTACAGGAAGCAATGTCGGTACCGGGGGAATGGCAACCAAGCTTACCGCTGCGATCATCGCAACTGCGGCAGGGGCGGACATGGTCATTGCCAACGGAAACGACTTCCACAACATCCACAGGATCGTGGAAGGCAGGAGCTGCGGAACATTATTTGTAGGAAACAAGAAGGAAGAATTCTTCCTCATTGATTATATCGAAAAACTGCTTTAAGGAGAGTATCATTATGATGGACAATATCAAGATCGACAGGATCAACGCACTGGCACATAAACAGAAAAGTGTAGGTCTTACCGAGGAAGAAAAGGTGGAACAGGCGAAGCTTCGGAGAGAATATCTGGATGCAGTGAAGGGAAATCTCCGTGCGCATCTGAATAATATCGATATCAAAGAAAAGGATGGCAGCATCACCAATCTTGGAGAAAAATATGGAAGAAAAAAAGGAAATTAGAAAAAAGATCTTCAAAGCCAGAAAAGAACATACCGATGCCTGGATCCGGGAAAATAGTCTCCGGATCACAGAGGCCCTGACACAGCTTCCGGAATACCGGAATGCAGAACGGATCATGGCATACGCAGATTATAACCATGAAGTGATCACACGCTACATCATCGAGCAGGCCTGGAAAGACGGCAAGGAAGTGGCAGTGCCAAAGGTTTTCGGAAAGGATATGGTATTTTACAGACTGACCGATTTCAGTCAGCTGGAATCCGGCTACTTCGGGATCCCTGAGCCAAAGGAAGACGGAGAAACGGTTTCCTGGGAAGAAGCCATGATGGTCATGCCCGGGGTGGCTTTTGACATAAATTGCAACCGGGTAGGCTATGGCGGCGGTTTTTATGACCGTTTTCTGGAAAAACATCCGGAGGTCTGCCGCATTGCAGTAGGATTTTCCTTCCAGATCCTTCCGGAGGTTCCCACAGAGCCTACGGATATCCGTCCGCAGGTCATTGTGACGGAAGAGAATATATACCGCGATGCACAGTAAGATATTGCTGTAAAGACAGAAAGAAAGGCAGGAATATTTGGAAATGAATGAAATGCTTGAAAAACTGGGACAGAATGCGAAAGATGCGGAGACAGTCCTTCGAAATCTTTCCACAAATGACAAAAATAAAACCCTGGAAGCTGTGGCAAAGGCTCTTGTCGCTCATACCGATGAGATCCTGAAGGCCAATGCCCTGGATGTGGAAAACGGCAAAAAGAATCAGATGCCGGAAGGTCTGATCGACCGTCTGATGCTGACACCGGAGAGGATCGAAGGAATGGCAGACGGACTTCGTCAGCTTACCGGTCTTGAAGATCCCATCGGGGAAGTTACCGGTATGAAAAAACGTCCCAACGGACTTCTGATCGGACAGAAACGTGTTCCCTTAGGTGTGATCGGCATTATTTACGAAGCACGTCCCAATGTTACCTCAGATGCATTCGGTCTTTGTTTCAAAACCGGAAATGTCGTGATCCTGAAGGGTGGAAGCGACGCGATCCATTCCAATACTGCCATTGTCAACTGTATCCGTGAGGCATTAAAAGCCTGCGGCATTACCGAGGATGCCATCCAGCTGATCCAGGATACCTCCAGAGAAACGGCTGCGGAATTTATGAAGCTGAACCGGTATGTGGATGTACTGATCCCACGTGGCGGAAGAGGACTGATCAAAGCAGTGGTAAACCAGAGTACGATCCCTGTCATCGAGACCGGAACCGGAAACTGCCATATCTATGTGGACGAGACTGCAGACCTTCAGATGGCAGCGGATATTGTGATCAATGCAAAGACCCAGCGTGTGGGTGTATGCAATGCATGCGAGTCCCTTCTTGTAAACCGTAAGGTGAAGGATGATTTTCTGCCGGTACTGGCCGGACGCCTTAAGGAGAAGCATGTGGAGGTCCGTGCAGATGAAGCGGCAAAGGCTCTGATGCCGGGAGCAGTTCCTGCAACAGAAGAGGACTGGGGAACAGAATATCTTGACTATATCCTTTCTGTAAAGGTAGTGGATTCCGTGGAGGAAGCCATTGCACATATCAATAAATATAATACAAAGCATTCGGAGGCTATCATTACCAATGATTATACCCATGCCCAGAAATTCCTGGATGAGGTAGATGCAGCGGCAGTTTATGTGAACGCTTCTACCAGATTCACCGATGGAAACGAATTTGGATTCGGTGCGGAGATCGGGATCAGCACCCAGAAGCTCCATGCCAGAGGCCCAATGGGACTCCTTGCACTGACCACCACCAAGTATATCATTTATGGTAATGGACAGGTACGTCCGTAAAACAGATAAAGTAAAGCGGATTCTTTGGTCCGCTTTACTTTTTTGAAGCGTTGTGCTATACTTTTTTGTAATTGGATTTAAACAGACTAACTCATAACAGGAGGACTTATAAATGAAAAAAAAGCAGCTTTTTGCAGTCCTGCTTGCAGGTTCCATGACTGTTGGAATGGCACCTGCCGCAGCGTTTGCCGCTGAAGATACCGGAGCGGTAACAGAGGCAGAAGCATCGACTGCAGACGAGAATACAGAAACACCAGATGACGGAGCGGCTGTGGATGACCAGTCACAGAGTGAAGCCGACGCCCAGGCAGAGGCCGAAGCGCAGGCAGCGGCTCAGGCTCAGGCAGAGGCAGAAGCACAGGCAGCAGCCCAGGCCCAGGCGGAAGCAGAGGCACAGGCAGCAGCCCAGGCTCAGGCGGAAGCAGAGGCACAGGCAGCAGCTCAGGCTCAGGCGGAAGAGGCGCAGCAGGAGCAGCAAACTACTGCGGCAGATGCAACGGTTACTACTGCGGCAGAACTTCAGGTAGCGATTAATAATGCACCTGATTTTGCAGGGTCTATTGATGATAGTGATTTATATACATCTGCTTATAAGATTCTGATCAGTGCATCGTTTAATCTCACAGATACTATTACCGTTCCTGCCAATAAAAATATTGCAATTTTTGGTGCAACAAATGCTACAACTGTAGTTGGACGTGGAAGTGTTGCAGGAGATATGTTCAAAGTAAGTGCAGGAAGTATTTTGTCCATGACACAGAATGAAGGTGACGGCTCCTCAGAAATCGGTAAACTTTCTGTTGAAGGTAATAAAGACGATGGAACTGCAGCCGATGGATCGATCGTTTCAGTAGAAGCTGGCGCTAAATTTGTGATGACGACAGGTGTTACCCTTTCCAAGAATGTTTCCACTGCAGCAGGAGCGGCAGTTAAAAACAGCGGTAAACTTGTAATTACAGGTGGAGAGATCAAAGATAATGTATCTACAGGCGGAGCTGTTTACAGCACAGGTACAGTTTCACTTGAAAAAGGTGAGGGTGCGTCTGATGACGAACCAAAGATCATCGAGAACTATACAAGCGCAGAAAAGAGCGTAAAATCCAATATCGTATTAGGACAGCAGGATCAGAGTGCTGGAAGTATCATCATTGCTGGTGCATTTGAGAACCAGAATGTTGGATATTCCGTAGAGAATCCGGCAGTTGACTATACAGTTTTCCAGAAACCTGAATCTTTAGATGCAACTGCATTTGAAAAAGCAGTTAATGCAATGAGCTATGAGGGCGACCAGAGTTATGCAGTAGATACCACCTCAGGCAAGCTTGTTTCCAAGATACCGGTTGTTAGGGTTACAGCTCAGGAGAGCGAGAAAGAGAATACAGTTTCTGTAAAGATCGAATCTGATAAGGCCGGTACATATTTCTATAAATATGTTAAGAAAGATGCAGATGCTCCTAAATTTGATAAATCCGCTGTTACACCTGGTGTTGAAATTGAAGCAAAGCAGGAAACTTCTTTTGATATTTCAGGCATTACAGATAAGTCCATTGATCTCTATGTCTGGGTAGAGACAAAAGACGGATTTGTAGGTGCAGCTGAGAAACAGACTGTTAATGTAAAACAGGCAGAAGATCCGAAACCGGTAGCAACTGCACCAACGATTACAAAAGCTTCCTTCAAAAAATGGAACAGCATTTCAGAGGCAGTTGTAACGATTACTTCTGACAAAGAAGGTCAGTACTATTATAAACTGGTGAAACACGGAACAAAGGTTTCCAAATCTGATATTGATACAAGCAAAGCGGGCAAAAAGATTGCTGCTAAAACAGAAACACAGATCAAGCTTTCCAAACTTAATGCAAAGACAAGCTACGATGTATATGTAGTTGTAAAAAACAGTGCAGGAGTCAGCAATATGAAACAGATTGCACTGGATCAGTCCAAGCGTCCGACTCCAACCCCAACTCCATCCAACCAGACTAAGGCATCTCTTCGTTGGACTGGCTACAGCTGGCGTGATCATTCTTCTGCAACCGTTACCTGTGTCATTGGTGCAGATGGTATCTGTAATTATACCTGGAAGGTCAAGGGATCCAGCGAAAACGGTGGAAGTGGTAAAGTTAATATCAAAGCAGATAAAGCATTTAATATCGAATTAAATAACCTTCCGGACAAAGAGATAGAAGTATATATTACAGCAAAAGATTCCAAAGGAAAAGCTATGCTGCTGCAGCCAACGATCAATGGTCAGGTAAAAACAAAAGATACATTTAAGATTTCTTTACCGGAGAAAAATCGTCCGAAAGTTGCAACTCCAACTCCGACTGACACACCGGATGCATACATCCCAAATGTAAAAGAGAGCGTAGTACAGGGACTGGATGAGGCAATTCAGTTCTATCCGAATCAGTTCTATGAATTTACTGTGATCGGTGCAGGAACAACCAATCAGGATCCAAATGAGGGTGATGTGAAGTGGGTTCCGGTTTACTGGAGTACAGCTGCAAACCCAACCCAGAGCCAGATGCATACAGCATGGAAGATTGGTTCCGGCAAGGGAATCAACAAAGACGCTACATACAACCTGTACGTATTCTTCCAGAAATACATCTACACCGGTGGTCAGTGGCAGGAGACAGACACCATTGAATCCGCAGTATATCAGTTTAGGTCTGCAAAACTGACACCTACCGGAACTCCGGGAGCAGACGGTACATACGGTACCGGCGGCCAGACAGGTTCTGATCCGGATGCAACCATAACAGGAGAGGCATCTGCAACATCCTCCAATGGAGGCAACGGAACCAGATCTAAGAATGCAGTATCAACAGCCGATAACTCACCGATCGGAACCATGTCCGCACTGGCAGTGGCATCCCTTCTTGCAGGTGGATATGTGATCGTGAGAAGAAGAAAAAAGGACATCTAAACGCACAATAGCCAAAATAGCATAACAAATAAAAAAATCACCGGTTTTCCGAAAGAACAGGAAAGCCGGTGATTTTTTTGTAAAGATAAATTTACAGATTTTTTTTCTTATAGATAAACCAGGAAGCTGCAATGCTGAATGCAATTAGATAGACTGTCAGGATCAGGACACTGAGGTAATTGACTCCACCGCCGGAAGCAATGGTACGGATCAGATGACTGGTCTGTGACAGTGGAAGAGCAGCTACAAAATTCCCAAGAAAGCCCGGGATCTTCTCTGTAGAGAAGAAGGTGTTGCACAAAAAAGCCATTGGCATAATGATATAATTGGAAAAACGAGGTACATCCGCATGGTTTTTGGCAAGGAAAGAAACCACAACACCGATGGCTGAAAATACAGCACCGTTGAGGAACATCACCAGCAATGACCATCCGTTGAACACAAGACCGGTTCCGATCGGCATGGTCAGAAGAAGGATGATTCCTCCTGCATAAAGCCCGCGGAGACTGCCTCCGATGATCTGTCCGGCAATAAACTGCCACAGAGGTGTCGGAGATATCATAACCTGGTCAAAGGCTTTCTCATAAAGACGCTGCACATTCAGATTCTGTGCGATAGCATTAAAGCTTCCGTTCATTGTAGTCAGTGAAACCACACCCGGGATCAGGAAATTCAGATAAGGCTCTCCGTGTGAGGAGGTCTGGATCCCCATTCCAAAAACGATCAGATACATCAGCGGCGCGATCATGGCCGCCAGCGTGATCTTATAGAAATCCCTTCGGAACTCCACCCATTTTTCCCATAAAATAGTAAGTATTCCCATGATAATTCATCGTCCATTCTGTTAAATTATAAGATAACTGTGGCTGACGCCGGCTTATCGCTGCATCAGATGCCTGCCTGCGCGCTCCACAAAAACATCCTCCAGAGTTGTCTCCCGAAGGGTGCACTGTCCGTCCAGAGAGGACAGAAAAGAGATGGCCTCTTCCCGACTGTGGAAGTAGTGGCTTTTTGCCCCTTCCGGTGTTTCCTGATCTACGGTGTATTTGCCCAGGCCGTCGATCAGACCCGATGGAGTATTGATCTCCTCCAGCTTTCCGTGATCCATAAGTGCTACCCGGTTGCAGAGAGACTGTGCCTCTTCCATATAGTGGGTTGTCAGAAGAATGGTCAGATTTTTTCCGTTCAGCTGACGGAGAAGATTCCACATCTGTCGTCTGGATAGCGCGTCCATGCCTGCAGTGGGCTCGTCCAGAAGAAGGATCTCCGGACTTGTGAGAAGTGCCCGGCATACCATAAGCTTTCGTTTCATACCACCGGAAAGCTTCCTTACAGTCCGCTTGCGGAAGGGAAGAAGTCCGCAGAAATCCAGAAGCTCTTCAGTTTTCCGTTTGATCTCTTTTCGTGGCATGAAATAAAGACGGCCCTGATATTCCATGATCTCGTCCATGTTCATATCCTGGCGCATGGAATATTCCTGCGTGATCACGCTGATCTTGCGCTTCAGATCCGGTCGGTTGCGTCCAAGTGTCTGCCCGTCAATGAGGATTTCGCCCTCTGTGGGCAGGAGCAGAGTGGAAAGCAGACTGATCGTGGTGGTCTTTCCGGCACCGTTGGGTCCCAGCAGACCGAAAAATTCGCCGGTTTCTATGCGAAGATCCAGAGAATCCACAGCAGTAAAACTGTCGAATTTTTTTGTGAGATTTTTTGTTTCGATCATCTCTGTTCATTTCCTTTCGTTTGTATGCAAATTTCACTTTATTATACTGGAAAAGAAGAGACATTTCAACAATTCTGAGATGTTCTTTACAGAAAAGGAGCGTTGTGCTATAGTGATACGAAGGAAAAACAAAAAACGGAGAGAAAACCATGAAACACAGGATGAGAACAATAATGCTGCTTCTTCTGACTATGCTGCTGCTATGCCCGATACAGGTTCTGGCTGCAGGTGGAGAGAACGCAGTGAAGACAGATCTGGAGGACGGAGAATATTCCATACAGGTGGAGCTGGAAGGCGGAAGCGGAAAGGCCAGCGTTTCTTCCCCCACATTGATGCTGGTAAAAGAGGGGAAGATGTATGCACGGCTCCAGTGGAGCAGCTCCAACTATGATTATATGATCGTAGATGGGGAAAAATATCTCAATGAGAGCGAGGAAGGCAGAAATTCTGTTTTTACTGTCCCGGTAACTGCCCTGGATGATAAGATGGAAGTGATCGCAGATACACTGGCCATGGGTGCTCCTCATGAGATCGATTATACACTGACCTTTTATGAGGCTTCCATTGGCTCCAAGGGCCAGCTCCCTCAGGAGGCAGCGAAAAGAGTGGTTGCAGTTGCGCTGGTGATCATCATCGGCGGCGGTATCCTGAATTATTTTGTAAACAAAAGGAATCGGTGTTAAACCGGTTCTTTTTTTATGCCCTTTCGCATAATATACATAATAATGAACATGTATAAAGACGGAAGGAAGGGAACATCATGGATACAGTACAGGATAAAACCTACGAAACAATTTACTATTCACTGTGGGAGGCAGCCAGGCGTTACAGCAGCTTTACACAGTTTCGGGTGATCGGAAAAAGCCACGATGACCGGATGATCCCTATGCTGGAGATCGGACAGGGAGATGCCTGTATTTTCTGTGTGGCCGGTTTTTCCGGAACGGATGGACAGATGACGGACAGGCTTACCAGGATGGCACTGGAGCTTTGCAGAATATATGAATGCAACTGGACCGTGGACGAGCTTTATGAGGTAAAAAAGCTCCTGGATCAGACCAGGCTTTGTATCATACCGGTGGTCAATCCGGATGGATATGAGATCTGCCGGAAGGGCTACAATACTGTGCGAAATCCTATTTTCCGTCAGATGCTGAAAATGCAGGATGTTCCCTGCGATGAATTCGAGGGGAATGCAAGAGGAATGGATACTGCAAGGAATTTTCCCACCACCTTTTGCAGCAGAAAAAAGATCCATCAGCAGCCTGCCAGTGAAAATGAGACACGTGCACTGATCCGGATCTTTCAGGAATACGGAGGACGTGGCCTGCTGGTTTTCTGCGGATATGGAAAAAAGGTGGTTTATTACCGGCGGGATCAGAATTTTTCCACGGGTCAGAGATGCTACCGTCTTGCACGTCACTTAAAAAAATGTACCAGGGGAAAGCTGGAGCAGCTTGCAATAGAACGAGAAGCGCTACGAGTTCTGCTGGATCGTCGATTTCCCGATGTTTGAGATCG
>OKRW01002790.1_pt1 | contig 12089 bp, 11 predicted proteins | sample 1601151 | NCBI WGS metagenome assembly OKRW01 (sample SAMEA3541471, study PRJEB24748) | human gut metagenome | biome: human gut; feature: human-associated habitat; material: faeces | place: China | collected 2012 | reverse complement strand
TGAGGGTGCAAATACTGAAACATGGTATTTCAAAAAGTTAATTGATATCCGAAAAAAGGCGTAGTCACATATGGACTGGAGCTGATGATGGCATTATTTAATATCATACAAGGAGTGACCAGTACGATTATGCAGACCGCAGGGTTTGGAAGTACAGAAGATACTGTATTACCAGACGAAATTATAGAAGCGGTAGAAGATTGTGGATTTTTTGAAAGTATTCCATTATGGGCAGTAACGTTAATTGGCGGACTGTTTATTACGGTATTGAGCTTTATTATGATTATGAGTGTATACGGAAGATTTTTTCGACTGTATCTTTATACAGCGATTGCACCGATTCCATTATCTTCCTTTGCAGGAGAGCCGAGCCAGAATATTGGAAGAAGTTTCTTAAAGTCTTATGCAGCAGTGTGTCTGGAAGGAGCAATCGTGGTGCTTGCCTGCATTATTTTTTCACTATTTGCATCATCACCGCCAGTAGTCGATCCAAATGTAGCAGCAGTGACCATGGTGTGGAGCTATATAGGAGAATTGATTTTTAACATGCTTGTACTGGTCGGTGCAGTGAAGATGTCAGACCGAGTGGTTCGGGAAATGATGGGATTGTAAAAAATAAAATTGCTGTAAATTTCACTGTGAATAAGTCGAATGATTCACAGCGAAAGGGTATAATATAGAAGTAGAGAAGAGGTAAGCAATTTTTCGAGGAGGAAAGACTATGCCAAATATTAAATCTATTTCGGATTTAAGAAATTATACAACAGTAATCAATGAAGTCACCTATGGTAATAGAGTTTATCTTACAAGAAACGGACATGGACAGTGTGCAATTATAGATATGAAAGAGCTGGATGAATTAGATAAACAGAAAGCACTTTATACATTAATGAGCAAACTAAACGAAGCAGAAGTGTCTATTCGAGAAGAAGGAACGATATCAGCAGATGATCTGGAAGCAGAACTGGGGGTATAATTGTATTGAAAAAAAGGGAATTGCCGTATCTGCAATGTATAATATAGAATGCGATTATCGCTATTTATATGTTAGTCACAATTATGTTTTTTATAGAATTGAATCAGAAAAAATAATTATTGTTGAAATGTTTGATGAAAGAAAAGATTTTATGTATAAGCTATTCGGAATTTCAACAAGAACACAGGAATCAATAGATTACTGGGGCGATGAAGATTAAATAACAACAGGGTATGTATGGTAAGAAACTGTACATACCCTGTTGTGCGTTGTGAACTTATTCTATAATATCTCCGCTATTGTGATACCGCATATTCCCCTGAGAATCGAAATGAACAGAATCTAAAGGAATCCCGCTTTGTCTGGCACGAGAAATCTGGAAGGAAATTTCATCTTTCATAGCTTTGTAGTATTGATGTTCCTGCCACTTGTGTCGTAGAGCAGAAATCCAGCTAAGAACAGAAAAGGCAGTCAGCAGATAGAGAATTGAAAATGCTAGTTTCTCATGGCTTGCTGTCCATGGATTCAGAATCGTGGAAACAGCAAGGACGTATAACAGCGGTAAGGTCAGATTTAATCTGGCAGCGATCCGAAACATAAGAGAAATCAGGAATAGAGCAACGGTAACAACAAGAGAAATCATAACAGTGATTGGCATAGGTCAGTCCCCCTTTCATTTACCCAAAGTGTAACAGAACAGGAAAAATATAACAAATGTGCGATTTGGAGGTGTATCGTTTTGGAAGTAAAAATTAACAAGGAAATCAGGGATTACACGGAAGCAATCTTTTTCAGATTGTCCCTGAGACAGTTTATTTTTTCAGCATTAGCCTGCGGGATTGCCGTTGGGCTTTATTTTGATGCGGTAGAACAACAAAAATAACGATCAATAATCGCCGCTTGAATAAAGTGGATTTTGAAAAAGCAATTCTGATTCCGATGCAGGAGGACGGACTGGATTTATACCGGAAAGAGTATAACAACATGTTTTTAGATAATCAGGCAATCGTTCAGGTGGCAGCATCGCAGGAAGGAAAAGGCGGAACGACTTATTGGAGCTGGTATGGATTTAGTAGCCGGGTGGAATGGAGTGCCTGCATATTAAAAGGCAGGATTTGCTGATCCTAAATCTGCTATATATAATGCCTGAGAAAAGACTTGACTTTCAAATATTACAAGTGTAAGATTTAAGAAAATAAAAGCGTTGAAAGAAAGGGGTATCTATGAAAAAAAGGCGGAAAAAACAAAGCACTAAAAAATCTTACACTTGTAGGATTTTGGGATTAATAATGGCTATAACAGTAATTGCTGTTTCAGGAGGTGTTTTATTAAAAAGGACGATAACGGAATCACCAGAAGACACACTTATGGAATATATGAACCATATTGAAAAAAAGGAATATGAAGTAATGTATACTATGATAGATTCAGATGAAAAAGTTTATCTGACAAAAGAAGAATACATACAACGAAATTCTAAGATATACGAAGGAATAGAGGTCAGTGACATTAAAATCAGTCATATAGCTGTGAAAGAGAAAAAAGCAGATACAGTTACGCTTTCGTATGAAACATCATGTAATACAATTGCCGGAACAATACAATTTGACAATATGGCGGAACTGAAGAAGACGAAACAGGGATATAAATTAGTATGGCAGGATAGCCTGATTTTTCCAGATTTAGAGAGTGATGATAAAATAAGTGTTACTACATCAAAAGCGGAGAGAGGAGAAATATTAGACCGAGATGGTAAAATGCTTGCAGGAAAAGGAGTAGCAACATCAGTTGGCATTATACCGGGAAAGCTGGAAGACAGGAATGTATCTATTGAAAAAATAGCGGAGTTATTAGAGATAGATGTAGAAACAATAAATAACAAACTCACAGCAAAGTGGGTAAAAGAAGATTCTTTTGTACCAATTGAAACTATTCCGAAAGTAGAAGAAATAGATTTAATGAAAATACAGCCAGAAGAAAAGACACTTGAGGAGCAGGATTGTCAGAATAAACTTTTGGAAATTCCAGGGGTTATGCTATCAGATGTGGAAGTTAGAACCTATGAGTTAGGGGAAGCAGCAGCTCATTTAATTGGTTATGTACAGTCTGTAACAGCAGAAGATTTGGAAAATCATCCAGGGGAAGGATATTCAGCTGAAAGTGTAATCGGAAGATCTGGGGTGGAAAAGTTATGCGAAAAGCAATTAAAAGGAAAAGATGGTTGTGATATAAAGATTTTGGATAGTGATGGGGAAGTAAAAGAGGTTCTTGCAAGTATTTTTAAAGAAGATGGTATGGATATAAGATTAACGATAGATTCCGATTTGCAAAAATCATTATACGAGCAGTTTAAAGAAGATCCGGGGTGTTCTGTCGCAATGAATCCTTATACGGGAGAAGTATTGGCTTTGGTAAGTACCCCATCTTATGATAATAATGAATTTATACGGGGCTTATCATCAGAGAAATGGACATCATTAAACGAAGATGAAAAGAAACCATTATATAATCGTTTTCGTCAAGTATGGTGTCCTGGCTCAACATTTAAACCAGTTGTGGCAGGAATTGGGTTGAAAACGGGAAGCATAGATCCAAAAGAAGATTTTGGAAATGAAGGTTTGGCATGGCAGAAAGATTCGTCTTGGGGATCTTATCAAGTGACAACACTTCATGAATATGAACCGGTTATTATGAAAAATGCAATTATCTATTCTGATAATATTTATTTTGCAAAGGCAGCTCTTAAAATTGGTAGTGAGAATTTTATGAATACTTTAAATGAAATAGGATTTAATCAGAATATGCCGTTTGAGATTGCGATGCAGGAATCAACATATTCCAATACAGATAAAATAGAAACAGAAATACAATTGGCAGATAGTGGTTATGGGCAAGGGCAGATTCTTGTAAATCCATTACATCTGGCAAGTATTTATACTTCATTTTTAAATGAAGGGAATATGATAAAACCGTATTTGAAATACAAAGAAGAAGCATCCGGTGAAACATGGATAGAAAATGCGTTTAGCAAAGAAAATGTAGAAGAAATTATGCAAGGGGTGGAAGGTGTTGTAAATGATCCGGAAGGAACCGGATATGCTGCACATCGTGACGATATTTTGCTGGCTGGAAAAACAGGGACAGCCGAGTTGAAGGCAACGAAAGAAGATACTTCTGGCAAAGAAATCGGGTGGTTTTCGGTGTTTACGGCAGATAAAAGCGTGGACAAACCAATTCTTCTTATCAGTATGGTTGAGAATGTGAAAGGAATCGGTGGAAGTGGTTATGTTGTTAAAAAGGATGCAACCGTATTGGAGGAATATTTTGAAAAATAAAAAAATTTTTACGGGGAATTATTACATATGTAAGAAATTTGTGATGATATTGATAGCTCTTATTGTTTTTACAGGGTGCGGACAAAATCGAATTACGGAAAAAGAAGAAAAGAAAGAAACCGTAGAATCTGAAATGAATGCAGAAGCAAAAAAAGCAGCGCAAACTTTTCGGTCTGTTTATATGAAGGAGAAGTCGGAGTTGAATACATTAAAGGCGAAAAGAAAAATTATCAATTGTCTGGAAGAGAAAGGATATGCGGCAGTAGATTGTGATAATCAGATTGATATGGTCAATTGTGAAAAAGTAGAAGAATTTTGCAAAGCAGCGGAGAAAGAAGAACAGGCAGCAGTTGATATTGTTGTTGTATTTGATGAAGGGGAAATTATACAATATCATTTAGAGTCAATGAATGGAAAGATAAATGTTCGATTATGTCAGGTTAAATGGAAGGATAATAGTCCACAGGCTAATTATTATGATGAATATGAAGCATATGAGTGGAAATATACAGAAAAAGGATACTTGTTTCTGGAGGAATATCACCCACCGGGATTTGATGGAGCACCGGGTGAAACTGGATTCAGAGTGCAGCCATTAGATAAAACATGCCGGGAATTGAATCGAAAATATGTTATGCCGTTGGGGTATGCACTTAATAATCTGTTGATTACAAATTGGGATAACCAGAATTATACGGAACTTGATTTTTATGATCTTTATGAAAAAATGTATTATATGAAATATGGAAAGCAAGTTCCATATGAAGCAAATTATGGTGGAGTAGAATATGAAGTTCCAGAAGATGAGTTTGAAGAGGTTATAAAGACCTATTTACCATTTAGTAATACTGAGATTGAAAAGGGAACTTTTTATAACTCTGATAATAAAACTTTTAGATACAGACCGCGAGGGTTATATGATTGTGAATTCCCATATGAACCATATCCGGAAGTTATCTCATATGAAAAATTACAAGATGGAACATTAAAACTTACGATAGAAGCAGTATGGGAAATCAGAATGTTAGATCAGGCAATCACCAGTGAATTGATGATAAAACCTATGGAAGACGGAAGTTTTCAGTATTTATCAAATAAGGTAATTAGTTCAGATCAAAATGCAAATGCAGGGTGGTATATGCCAAGATTAACAGAAGAAGAGTGGGAAGAGAATTACAGTAATAATTAGGGGGCAATATGAAAAGAAAAAGTATTTTGTTAGTACTTTGTATAGGAATGATTCTGACTTCCTGTGAAAGTAAGATATCGTTAAACAGCACAGATGTAAAAAATGAGAAGAATCAAAAAAACACTACCATGGAAAATCCGGATAAGGGATATAATCTACCAATCGATGAAGACAAGAAAAAGGAAGCGGTGAACGATTGTGAAGAAATTATGGGCATTATCCGAGATATTTATTCTGAATATAATGGAATACAAGAAGCAGATCAGAATACTGCTGAGCAAATGATGAATCGGATGAAAGAAATTATCAAACAAAATGGAAATCCGGTCATTGGTTCCGATCATTATTCTGTTATGGATAATTATCAGAAGATGGAACAATTTTTAAAATCTGCAGAACAAGAAGAAAAAGGAAGTGTAATTTTATATGAAGCAGATACAGATGGTGGAATTACCAGAAAAGAATATAGTTATGATGGAAAAGAAATGAGTGTGATGTCCGCAAAAATGATCTGGAGTGAGGATACAGAGCCTGTACTTACATACATATCGCTATCAAAAATAAAAGAATGGGCATATACTGAAAATGGGAATTTCTGTTATGAATTATGCGTACCTGAACCACCGGAAGTGACAGAGATTGTAGATGGAAGTTGTATTATCCGGGTAAAGCCTTTGAGTGAGGAGTGTCGGGAATATTCAAAAAAATATGTGAGTACGTTCGGCTATCAGGGAAACAATCTGTTATGTTCAAACTGGAATGCGGAGGATATGCAGGGGTTGGATTATAATGGACTTTATGAATATTTTTATCAAATGAAATATGGAGAAAAATTTACTGCAGAAAAAGAGGTTGTGGGAATTCCAGCAGAAGAGTTCGAAAATGTAATTATGACATATCTTCCTGTTACAAAAGGAGAATTGAAAGAATGGTCGGTCTACGATGAACAAAGTAATATGTTTATCTGGGAACGATTGGGATGTGGTAATTATTCACCAACACATTTTGGCTTGTCTTTACCGGAAGTAACAGAAGTCAGGCACAATGAAGATGGAACCATTGTTTTGACAATTCATGCAGTATGTGATTCTGTTGTATGTAATGATGTTGTTATTACACACGAACTTACGATGAAAATTCAGGATGATGGAACGATTCAGTATGTTGGAAACAGGATTTTAGATAATGGTATTGATAATATACCGAGGTATCAGTACCGGTTAGGTAATTTGCAGAATTGATCAGTAGAGAAGAATGAAATAAAGAGAACTGATAACGGGAAATTATGCTATCAGTTCTCTTTATTTATTTCCAAATACCAAGATTAGAAAGTACAGATTCTGTTATTTCGGTAGCCTGACTTCCAGTTGCACCAGAAGAGGATTGAATATTTGTTGCGAAGTAGTAAGTATTATTCGCTGTTTCAATGTATCCGATAAACCAGCCATTGACATCTTTACCATTGACACGCCCAGTTCCTGTTTTCCCGTAAAGAGAACCGGAAGAAGTAGTGGAAAGCAGCAGGGCTTTTTTTACTGCCTGGATATTTTTACTGTCAAAATGAAAATTATTTTGATAGAAATCCTGTAACAATTCCACCTGTTCTATGGGTGATATCTTCAGAGAGAAATCTGTCCAATAGAGATTTAGATTTGTTCCAGTATTCTGATTCCCATAGTTTATTGTCTGTAAAAATGTTCTTACAGCTTCAAAACCTGCCTGTGAATCAATTGCCTGAAAATACCAGTTTACGGAATTATGTATAGCCGAGGTTAAATCTTGATCGGCTTCCCATGAGTTAAAAGGATATGGTTCTCCATTCCATGTGAAAGTGGAATGTTCTGGTGTAATAATTCCAGATTCCAAGCCAAGTAATGCATCATATATTTTATAAGTCGAATTCGGTGATACACGTGTGGAAGCATGATCCATATTATAAATATTCCATCTATCAGCAGACTGATCATATAAAACAAAACTTCCGGTGTAGTCCCCAAAATTGGAAGAAAGATTTAGCTGAGTAATATTCTTTTCGGTTGTGTCAAAATGATAGCCAGTCTGAACAGAAGCATAAACAGAAAGTATAGGAATGCATCCAATGATGATAGTAGAGACGAATATGCATATAAGATATCCACGAATTTTTTGTTTAAAAGTAGGTTGGTGGAATGATGCAATATTTAAAATGCGTCCTTTTAACTGTTTTATATTTCCACTGATTCCCATAGTAAGAGGGAATGGAGACAGAGCTATTGTTTCGGCAAAGTTAATCAGTGTATTTCCATATGACTTGTATTCTGTTTCTTTCAATAATTGTAATACAGCACTGTCGCAGGCAAGTTCCCGTTCCTGCCGTATTCTTTTTAGAAAATACCAGATTAGGGGATTGAACCAGTAGAAAACATTTACTGTATTTATCAAATATCCAATTAGAATATCTTTATGCTTGTAGTGCTGTAGTTCATGAAGAAGCATATATCGAATATCAGTTGCGCTTATAGTTCCAGCGTTAAAATCTGAAATCAAGTGAATTGGAAGATAAATGCGAGGATGCAGGAAACCAGCCAAAACAGGAGATTTCAAAAATGCTGTACTATAAATCGGAATGGTATGCTTGCTGTTCACTTCGTTTAAACATTCTATATAAAGAGCGTTTAGTTCTTCATTTTGAAGAGGTAAAGCAGAACTATGTAAGGCTTTTACTTGTTTTACTGAGCGGTAGAGAAGAAAAAACATTATGAATATACCGGTACTCCAGAAAAATACAAGTAATGTGTGAATAAAAGTTGGTATTTGGGTGCTGACAGAGACAGCAAAATCATTTATTTTATCCAAATTATAACCATTACCAGAAAGAAAAGTGGTTTGAATGTCACCATTGGTACTTGAATTGGCTGTCAGAAAATGTCTCCACGATATAGAAGATGGGTCAGAGTTTATCGGTAAAAAGGGAACAATTAGAACGGCAAGAAATATAATCGAAAGATTATATTGCATACGTGCGGATAATTGCCTTTGCAATAAATTTTTTAATCCCAGTAAACTACCTAAAAAAATACAAATGATGGCATTACAGAGTAAAAATCGAAAACTAAAATATATCAAAATATGCTCCTCCCATGGTTAATGATTGGAAAGAAGATTCCGTAAGCTGGCAATGTCTTCTTCAGACAATTTATCATCCTCAATGTAAGAGGCAAGCATAGAAGTGATATTACCATTATAATATCGCTTTAAAAAAGAATTACTTTCCTGCCGAATATATTCGTTTTCCTTGACCAATGGAGTATAGACAAAAACCCGGCTTTGTTTTTCATAGGTTAGTGCTTTTTTAGAAACGAGACGTTTAATCAATGTCTGAATTGTTTTAGGACTCCAACTGGAAATTTGTGTTAATTTTTCAGTAATTTCATTGGTGCTGATTGGTGCGTATTTCCAAACGATTTTCATAACTTCAAATTCAGCTTCTGAAATTTGAGGCAGATTGCTCATGTGATATTCCTCCAAATCTTACAAATGTAATAAAAATATTATATATTGAAAACGTCTGATCTGTCAATGGAATGAAAAAGTTTGACTTTAAATCTTGCAGATGTAAGATTTAAAGTGTGGCGAGAAGGATGGAGATGGAAAAATCAGTATTACGATTATTCAGAAATGGTTGAAATAGACTTAATCCTGGAGGAATATTTCAACGCAGCATGATGAAAAATAGAATAGTGGTGATAAAAAAGTACAAATGAAAATCGAACATTTGTACTTTTTTCTTGCCTTCATCTATATACTTTCGAAAAAATGTCTGATATAATAGGGACTGTTAATACTAAAATGATATGTTTTATAAGTAGCTAAAATAAGAGGATAAATAAATGAATCAAGAACATAAAATTGTTTTATATCAAGTGGAAGACACTAATATTTATGTGAATGTAATGTTTAAAGAAGATACTTTTTGGATGACACAAAAAGCAATGGCAGATTTATTTGAATGTACAACAGATAATATATCCTTGCATTTGAAAAATATTTATAAGGAAGAAGAATTAGATGAAAATCGAACTACCGAGTTTTTCTCGGTAGTTCAAAATGAGGGACAGCGTAACGTTAAAAGAAAAGTAAAATGTTATAATTTAGATGCAATTATAGCTGTTGGATATCGAGTAAATTCTAAGAAAGCTACACGCTTTCGGCAGTGGGCTACTAAAACATTAAAAGAATATATTACAAAAGGGTTTGTGTTGAATGATGATATGCTTAAAAACGGCAGACCTTTTGGAAAAGACTATTTTGATGAATTACTTGAACGCATTCGTGAAATCAGAGCCAGTGAGCGCAGAGCCTATCAGAAAATTACGGATGTATTTGAACAGTGCAGTTATGATTATGATAAAAACAGTGAGATAAATAGAATATTATTTGATAAACTTTTTAACCAAAGTTAGTAATTATGTAAATATAGGAAGATTATTCAGGAGAAATCATATGGATCATTTTGAATTAGTATCAGAATATAAACCAACAGGCGACCAGCCACAGGCAATCAAAGAATTAGTCGAAGGTTTTAAAGAAGGCAATCAGTGCCAGACATTGCTTGGCGTCACCGGATCTGGTAAGACATTTACGATGGCGAATGTCATTCAACAATTGAATAAACCAACGCTGATCATAGCACACAATAAGACACTGGCTGCGCAGCTTTATGGGGAATTTAAAGAGTTCTTTCCAAATAACGCAGTGGAATATTTTGTCTCCTACTACGATTACTACCAGCCAGAGGCTTATGTCCCATCTTCTGACACCTACATTGCGAAGGATTCTTCTGTCAATGAAGAGATTGATAAGCTGAGATTATCTGCGACAGCAGCATTGATTGAGCGGAGGGACGTAATTGTAGTTGCCAGCGTTTCCTGCATCTATGGTCTTGGTGAACCGGAAAACTTTGAGCAGATGATGGTATCGCTCCGTCCGGGGATGGAGAAGGACAGAGATGAAGTGTTACGCCAGCTGATAGATATTCAATATGACAGAAATGATATGGATTTCAAGCGGGGAACATTCCGGGTGCGCGGAGATACAATAGAAGTTGTACCGGCAGACCGTGGCGATACAGCTATCAGAGTTGAATTTTTCGGAGATGAGATTGACCGGATTTCGGAGATAGACATGCTTACCGGAGAGATTAAAAATACGCTGAATCATATTGCAATATTTCCGGCATCCCATTACGTTGTACCGAAGGAGCGTATGGAAAAAGCAATTAAAAATATTGAGATTGAACTGGAAGAACAGGTGAAATATTTCAAAGGTGAAGATAAACTTCTGGAAGCCCAGAGAATTGCGGAGCGAACGAATTTTGATATAGAAATGATGCGAGAGACAGGTTTTTGTTCCGGGATCGAGAACTACTCCAGACATCTGGCGGGGCTTGCGCCGGGGCAGCCGCCCAATACTTTGATTGATTATTTCCCGGACGATTTTATTATGATGATTGACGAGTCTCATAAGACAGTTCCGCAGATTGGCGGTATGTACCACGGAGATCAGTCCAGAAAGAGAACGCTGGTGGACTATGGATTTCGGCTGCCGTCTGCGCTGGATAACCGTCCACTTAGTTTCGAAGAATTTGAAAGTAAGATTGATCAGGTACTGTTCGTGTCTGCGACACCTGGACAGTATGAGGAAGAGCATGAACTTTTACGTGCACAGCAGGTAATCCGTCCGACAGGACTTTTGGATCCTGAAATCGAGGTGCGCCCGGTTGAGGGACAGATTGATGACTTGATTGGTGAGGTGAAGAAGGAGATTGCAGGAAAACATAAGATTTTGATCACTACATTGACGAAACGAATGGCAGAAGATCTGACCGATTATATGCGGGAACTTGGTATTCGTGTCCGCTATCTGCATTCGGATATTGATACGCTGGAGCGGACAGAAATCGTGCGGGATATGCGTCTCGATGTTTTTGACGTTCTGGTCGGAATCAATCTTCTGCGAGAAGGTCTGGATATTCCGGAAATCACGCTTGTGGCGATTCTGGACGCGGATAAAGAGGGATTCCTGCGTTCAGAGACATCTCTTGTGCAGACAATCGGACGTGCAGCACGTAATGCAAAAGGTCATGTTATCATGTATGCAGATAATATGACAGATTCCATGAAGAATGCGATTGAAGAGACGAAGCGTCGCCGCAAGATCCAGATGGCATATAATGAGGAACATGGTATTACGCCAACTACGATTCAGAAGAGTGTCCGTGACCTGATCAGCATTTCTAAGAAGGTTGCTGCCACAGAACTTCAGATGGATAAAGATCCGGAATCTATGAGTGAGAAGGAGCTTTTGAAGTTGATTGCCGATGTGACAAAGCAGATGAAGAAGGCAGCAGCAGAGCTGAATTTCGAAGCAGCAGCAGAGCTGCGTGATAAGCTGATCGAGCTGAAGAAGATGCTTAAAGAGTAGTAAAGATCATTCCACCATTGTGTAAGCATAGGAAGTTTCGAATCTTTTAAACCGGTTATCAATAAGCGAACAGATATAGCCTCCGGCAGGGCGCACATTGTCCGGTGGACAATGGTTTTGCGCCGAC
>OKRW01002789.1_pt1 | contig 12093 bp, 10 predicted proteins | sample 1601151 | NCBI WGS metagenome assembly OKRW01 (sample SAMEA3541471, study PRJEB24748) | human gut metagenome | biome: human gut; feature: human-associated habitat; material: faeces | place: China | collected 2012 | reverse complement strand
CCGGCGCATCGCGCCGGAGCCGGTTTTCACATTCCAACAATTACCCCTGCCGCTCCAGGCAGGCCTGATAGGTGTCCCACAGGTCGTCGTTCATCTCCAGCACCATGCGGCCCAGGCGCAGGCCCGCCGCCGTCCGGGTGTGGCGATAAATGCCGCACAGCTCGTCCTCCTGACTGCACCGGCCATAGGCCAGCAGGGTCCGGGGGTCCTTCCTGGCCCACTGGCCCAGGGTCACCGTCTCCCCGCAGTAGGGGCACTGCACCTCCGTCATGGCCGGGTCCTCCTGGCCCTGGGCCAGGGAGTCATACACCCGCCCCTGCACCAGTCCGGCCGCCCGGTCCTGGGGATACTGCACATACCGCAGGCCGTATTCGTCCATGCACCCGTCCAGGGCCATCCGCCCGCAGATCTGCACGGTATTCCGCGCATCGTTCAGGGCGTCGTGGGCACGGTCCGGGGTCAGCTTCAGCAATTCCATCGCCCGCTCCAGGGAGCACTGCCGGTCGTCCCGCATGATCTCGTGGCCGAAGATCCGCTGCAAATCGTAGCAGCAGGGCATCTCCGCGTCCATTCCGTGCATCAGCAGGTTGTCCATCAGCACCGGAATGTCGTCCGGTCCCCAGGTACACAGGCAGCAATTCTCCCCGCACCATTCCATGAAATCGGCATAGGCCCGGGGAAATTCCGGGGCTTTTTCCAGGTCCTGTGCCCGGATCTTCGTCAGCTGCACCACATCACCGTTCATGTGGGGATAAAACCGGGGGCGGATGAAGGTCTTGAAGCTGCCGGTCTCCCGGAACCGCTCATCCAGCCGCAGGGCCCCGATCTCGATGATCTCCGAGTCGAAGAAAAACGGCTCCCGTATGGCGCTGTCCGGATTCAACGGCTGGTTCCACTCCAGGTCCAGAACGATATAGGAAAAATCAGCCACGTCTGGCAGCTTCCAGGGCCTTGCCCTTGCGCTCGGCCTCCCGGAACTCCTCCTGGGACTGGGCCATGGCCTGGGCCAGCAGCTGATCGGCCACGGACTTCAGGTCCATTTTCAGCACCCGGTCGATGACCTCCTGCTGCTTTTCCTGGTCCACGCCGTAGATGGTCATGCCGCAGGACAGGAACCGACGCAGCTTCTGCTCCATGGTGAAGCTCCGGTCGCACTTGCGGGCCATGAAGCTGCGCAGCATGCCGGAGGTAGCCAGCTCCAGCTCATAAAAGTCCTGCCGGGTATAGCCGGGATGCTCCTTCCCGAACAGCTCCACCAGCTTGTCCGTCACCACCTGGTGTATATAGTTGGCAGTGGCCGCATAGGAGTACGAGGAGACATACAGCTCCCGCAGCCCCTCGGTCTTTTCGGCAATATACAGCTGGATGGCAGGCTCCACGGCGTAGAACATCACCGGGTCATAGTCCTTCCCCAGCAGCTCGTGCGTAACGGCGAACTGCTTTTCGTACATCCACTTGGTCAGCTTCAGCAGCAGCGCCTCCTTGTTGGCAAATACTGCAAAAAACGCGGACGGGGACATACCCGCTGCCTGCGCAATGGCGGCGGTGGTGGTCCGTTCATATCCGTTTTCCAAAAACAGCCTGATGGCTGCATAGGTCATCCGATTCTCTCTTTCGGCGACCTTGGGCTGTGCTCCTCTCGGCATAGCGTCCTCCTTTACAACCGTTTGAACGATTTTTCCATCCTGACAGAGTATAATATTGTATATTAGCAACAAAGCTATACTACATTAAGGTTAGGGCTTCCTACCTGTTAAGTTAGTATTTTAACATATCTTTTATTGTTTTTCAATGGGCGACACAAAAATTTTAGAAATTGTTTTTCTGTGATATATTGTGCTGATTTCTGCCGATATGACCATATATTGTGGTACGCATGCCATGCGGCTGTCCGTGCTATACGGACAGGTTTTCTCCTTGTGTCGTCTGTTTCCAGTATATGACAGCACCCGCCGATTCCGTTGCGCGGAATCGGCGGGTGTATATACATATGAATCTACTGTCTGTCGGCGGTTATTTACTTGATGATCTCGCCGGCGGCTTCCTTGGCCCGGATCTCCTTCATGGCGTCCTTGTGGCTCAGGTTCACCCGGCCCTTCTCGTCGATCTCGGTGACCTTGACCCACATCATGTCGCCCACCTTGCAGGCGTCCTCCACCTTCTCGATGCGCTTGTCCGCCAGCTTGGAGATGTGCACCAGGCCGTCCTTGCCGGGAGCCAGCTCCACGAAGGCGCCGAAGGTCATCAGGCGCACCACGCGGCCGTAATACAGCTGGCCCACCTCGGGCACGAACACGATGTCGTCGATGCACTTCTTGGCGGTGGCGCAGCTTTCGGCGTCGGGGGAGGCAATGTGGATGGTGCCGTCGTCGTCGATGTCGATCTTGGCGCCGGACTCGGCCACGATCTTCTGGATGACGCTGCCGCCCTTGCCGATGACCTCCCGGATCTTGTCGGGGTCAATGTGCATGGTGATCATCTTGGGGGCGTACTTGCTGACCTCGGGCCGGGGCTCGGCGATACAGGGCAGCATGATCTGGTCCAGGATCTGGCACCGGGCGTCGTAGGTGATGTCCAGAGCATTCTTGATGATCTCCATGGTCAGGCCGTCGTTCTTCAGGTCCATCTGAATGGCGGTGATGCCCTTCTTGGTACCGGCCACCTTGAAGTCCATCTCGCCGTGGAAGTCCTCCACGCCCTGGATGTCGATGAAGGTGGTGAAGGAGCCGTCGTCGTCCTGGATCAGGCCGCAGGAGATACCGGCCACCGGGGCGGAAATGGGCACACCGGCGTCCATCAGGGCCAGGGTGCTGCCGCAGATGGAGCCCTGGGAGGTGGAGCCGTTGGAGGACACCACCTCAGACACCACGCGGATGGCATAGGGGAACTCCTCCACCGGGGGGATCACCGGCAGCAGGGCCCGCTCGGCCAGAGCGCCGTGGCCGATCTCCCGGCGGCCGGGGCTGCGGGCGGGCTTGGCCTCACCCACGGAGTAGCCGGGGAAGTTGTAGTGGTGCATATAGCGCTTGGATTCTTCCTCCCAGATGTTGTCCAGCTTCTGGCTCATGGACAAAGTGTTCAGGGTACAGATGGACAGAACCTGGGTCTGGCCGCGGGTGAACATACCGGAGCCATGTACCTTGGGCAGCAGCCCCACTTCGGCAGCCAGGGGACGGATCTCATTGGACGCACGGCCGTCCACACGGTGGCCTTCCAGGAGCCACTTTTTGACGATCTTCTTCTGGAATTTGTAGGTGATTTCCTCCAGATACTGATCCATATCCGGATATTCTTCCAAGAACTGTTCATGGAGGTGGTCAACCAGGACGTTCCAGCGGGCTTCCCGCACGTTCTTGTCATCGGTATCCATGGCAGCCATAGCTTCTTCCATGCCAAAGTCCAGAATTTTCTGGAACAGTTCTTCATTGAAATCTGCATGAGGATAGTCGAACTTTTCCTTGCCGATCTCAGCCACCATCTGGTTGATGAGGGCGACCTGCTTCTTGGCTTCCTCGAAGCCTTTTTCGATGCCCTCCAGCATAACCTCGTTGGAGACCTGGTTGGCGCCAGCTTCGATCATGACCACTTTTTCGCCGGTAGCCACCACGGTGGTCAGCATTTCGCTGACCTTGCGCTGTTCCTGGTTGGGGTTGATGATGATCTTGCCATCCACATAACCCACGTTGACGCAGCCCACGGGGCCGTTCCAGGGGATGTCGGAGATAGCCAGAGCGGCGGAGGTGCCGATGGTGGCAGCGATCTCAGGCTGGCAGTCATAGTCCACGCTCAGGACGGTGCAGACCACGGCCACGTCATTGCGGAAGTCGCTGGGGAACAGGGGACGGATGGGGCGGTCGATGCAGCGGGAAGCCAGGATAGCATTCAGGCCGGGACGGCCTTCTCTGCGCATGAAGGAGCCGGGGATGCGCCCCACAGCGTACAGCTTTTCCTCAAAATCCACGGACAGAGGGAAGAAGTCGATGCCGTCTCTGGGACGGGGGGCGGCGGTAGCGGTGCAGAGCACGGTAGTCTCGCCGTAGCGGACGACCACAGCGGCGTTGGCCAGCTCACAGACCTTGCCCACCTCCAGCTTCAGGCCAGCTCCATCTCATATACCTTGTAATTGGGGAACTGTCGCTTGGTGATGATAGTAGACATAGATTGTCCTCCTTTTCAAAAAGATAGAAGGGGACAGGGGCGCTCTTTAGCACTTGAAGGCAGGTCCGCTGCACGCGGGCACATCTTCAACTGCTAAAAGGCGAAAGATCCCTGACCCCAATCGCGGTTTATGCATACCCTCTACAAAGAAAAGGTATCAGCCTGTTGAAAACAGCAGCTATATCGTATCGCAATGCAAAATCTCACAGAGTTCCGTCATCTTAGATGACGGAAGAAAGTGCAATCCGGAAAAAACTGGCGGCATATACGTCAGTTTTTTTCTCTCAGACTGGTAAGTGTACGAACGCAGTGAGTGCATACACCAGGCTGCATTCTTCGCAAAAATGCAGGCATTTTTGCGAGAGGGCGTATTTACTTGGAGAGGCTGCCGAAAGGGAATTTCGGCAGCCTCTCAAGGGCAGAAGCTGCCCAGACGTCAGACTTACTTACGGATACCCAGCTTAGCGATCAGAGCACGATAGCGTTCGATGTCCTTCTTTGCCAGATAGTCCAGCAGCTTACGGCGCTTACCGACCATCTTCAGCAGGCCGCGGCGGCTGTGGTTGTCGTGCTTATGCACCTTCAGGTGCTCGGTCAGCTGCTGGATGCGAGCGGTCAGGATCGCGACCTGGACTTCAGGAGAGCCAGTGTCGTTTTCGTGGGTCTTGTTTGCCTCGATAACGGCAGATTTTTCTTCTTTGCGGATCATGGTAAATTCCACCTTTCTTATATTTCACGCCCACAGGGCTGAGTCCCGGGCAGGTGAATCACGATGGTATCGTTGTATCCCCAAACCAAGCCCCGGGGTCTGTTGTGCCCACCCCAATGACGCGGGCACACCATTAAAAAGGATACCACATCCGACGCTGGTTGTAAAGCAAAAAATTTCTAGCCTTTTTGCGCAAGTTTTCCACAGATCCTTTCAATTGAAGCACATTCGTCCTCGTCCCGTGCACTATCTAAATATGTTGTCCACCTGCACAAAGGAGGTGCTGAAAATTTGTGAAAATTTTGTCGTTATTTTGTGAATTTTCTCTTGTATTGCTTGTGCTTTCATGGTACATTATAAGGACGAAGTTTTCCCCTGTTGTGCGGCTGTGCAATAGCGCGGCCAAGAGGATCACAGCATGGGTTGGCTGTCTGTAGAAAAGGATTTGAGTCAGGGCTCAAGTCCTTTTCATTTTCCCCTTCATATACACACCATACAGTACCACATCCAGCCCACGCTCAACACCGTCATCGCCCCCGTGAACAAGCGCTCCGTCCAGATGCTCACCTGTTCCAGCCACTCTGGGATACCCGGAGTACGTTCCCATCGGGTGTGCGGTTTCGTCGGCTGTGCAGGGAGATAATCTTTCAGGTAGAGCATCTGTCCCAGCGGCACGCTGCTCCGGCTCTGTCTTGCTGCTGCATTCTGCTTCATCAATCCTACCTCCTGTACTTCTGTATGATGGCTTGTCCTTCTGATTCTATTATACAAAAGTCCCAGTCCAGAAAAACGGACTATGCCCCTTCACGGGGCATTTTTTTCGTCCTGTTTTCCGTTTCTTTTCCAGTGATAGGAAATTGCCCCAAAGGATCGTTTGGGATTCATTTCTTCTATGGCCAGCAGCCGGTTATACTTCGCCACCCGTTCCCCTCGGCTGGGTGCGCCGGCCTTGATCTGCCCGCAGCCAGCAGCCACAGCCAAATCGGCCAGAAACGAGTCGCAAGTCTCCCCGCTCCGGTGGGAGAGCACCACCCCATATCCGGCAGCCTGTGCCAAAGCGATGGTTTCCATGGTTTCGGTCAAGGTGCCGATCTGGTTGGGTTTGATGAGCACGGCATTGGCAGCATTCCTCCGGATGCCGTAAGCCAGCCGAGCGGGATTGGTAACAAACAGATCATCTCCTACCAGCTGGATTTTATCCCCCAGCTGCCGGGTCAACGTCTGCCAGCCTGTCCAGTCCTCCTCCCCTGCCCCATCCTCCATGGAGCAGATGGGGTAGCGGTTGACCCAGCTTCGCCAGCGGTCTAACAGCGCCTCTCGGGACAAGGTCTGTCCGGATTTGGTCAGGACATATCCTGCCTCAGATGCCCACTCCGAAGCGGCACAGTCCAGCGCGATGCAAAAATCCTCCCCTGGCCGATAGCCGGCCTGTTCCCCCGCCTTCAAGAGGGCTTCAATGGCCGCCTCGTCAGAGGGCAAGTTGGGCGCGTAACCCCCCTCGTCTCCCACGCCCTGAGCTGGGGTGCCCAGCTCTGCCAAGGTGGCTTTCAAGGTGTGGAAGATGCGGCTGCACAGGTGCAGCGCCTGGGCGAAGGTTTCCGCCCCCACCGGCACCACCATGAACTCCTGCACCTCCAGGTTATTGGCTGCGTGCGCACCGCCGTTCAGAATATTCATCATCGGCAGCGGCAGCCGACTCCTGCCCACGCCCCCCAGGTACTGATACAAGGGCAGACCAGCCGCCAGCGCCGCCGTGCGGGCGGCGGCTAGGGAGACGCTCAACATGGCATTGGCTCCGAACCGCCCTTTGTTTTCTGTGCCGTCTAGTTCGATCATGGCTCGATCTAAGCGGGTCTGCTCCCGCACATCCCAGCCCTGCAGCGCCTGGTTTAGCTCTGTCCGGACGTGCTCCACCGCCTTGCGCACCCCTTTGCCGCCATAGCGGCTGGGGGCACCGTCCCGCAGCTCCACCGCCTCATGGGCGCCGGTGGATGCGCCGGAGGGTACGGAGGCTGTGCCTTGGACGCCGCCGGCCAAGGTCACGGTGGTTTCAATGGTGGGGTTGCCTCGGGAATCCAAGATCTCCCGTGCGTCAATCTGCGCAATGCGCCACTGTTTGTTCATCTTTTTACCCCTTTTCCGTGTGATTTCTTTCAGTATGCCCGAATGGAGCGCAGAAAAAACAGCCACTCCTCAACAAGGAGGAGTGGCTGCTTTCTGTTTTCGCATTGTGTCAGACGATGAGGGTTTTCCCGTTCATCTCTGCCGGCTTTTCCAGACCCATCAGATCCAGCATAGTGGGGGCAATATCGGCCAAAATACCATCTCGGAGCTGGACGCTGGCGCCAACGATGCAGAAGGGCACCGGATTGGTGGTGTGGGCAGTCATGGGGGACACGCCGTCGTCCTGGAACATCTGTTCGCTGTTGCCATGGTCGGCAGTGATGAGGGTGATCCCTCCCATCTTGCTGGTGGCTTCCACCACCTGTCCCACGCAGCGATCCACCGTCTCCACCGCCAAGCGCGCAGCTTCGTAGACGCCGATATGCCCGACCATATCGCAGTTGGCGAAGTTGAGGATGATGACATCATAGTTGCCGCTTTCGATCCGTTCCACGCAGGCAGCAGCTACTTCGTTGGCGGACATATCCGGCTTCATGTCATAGGTAGCCACCTTAGGGGATGGGATGAGCACACGATCCTCTCCGGGGAACACAGTTTCCACGCCGCCATTGAAGAAGAAGGTCACATGGGCATACTTTTCCGTCTCCGCAATGCGCAGCTGGGTCAGCCCCAACTTGGAGATGTACTCCCCAAAGACATTTTTCAGTGCTTCACTGGGGTAGGCCACTTCCACGTTGGGCATACTGGCATCGTAACAAGTGGTGCAGACGAACTGAAGGGGGAAAAAGCCCTTTTGCCGCTCAAATCCGTCAAAGTCCGGATCCACCAGGGTGCGGGTGATCTGCCGTGCCCGATCAGGACGAAAGTTCATGAAAATCACGGTGTCATTGGGCTGGATCTCCGCATCCTTTACACAGACCACAGGAGTCATGAACTCATCGGTGACTTCCTTGTTATAAGAGCCTTGCACAGCGTCCAGTGGGTCGGGGATATAAGTCGCTTCCCCGTAGACCATAGCCGCATAGGCTTTTTCCGTCCGATCCCAGTTGGTATCCCGATCCATGGCATAGTATCTGCCCTGAACGGTGACGATCTGGGCACCGTATTGCTTGCAATACGCCTGCATCTGTGCCACGAAGCCTTTCCCCGAAGTAGGCGGCACGTCACGGCCGTCCAGGAAGCAGTGGACATAGATTTTCGGGCAGTCCAGCTGGGCTGCCATCTTCACCGCCGCCTGGATATGGGTAATGTGGGAGTGTACGCCGCCATCGGACAGCAAACCCATGATGTGGACAGCCGTCCCCTGATCTTTGGCAGCCAGCATAGCCTTCTGGTAGGCCGGATTCTGGAAGAAGGTGCCCTGGTCGATGTCCCGGGAGATCTTGGGCAGATCCTGATAGACCACACGGCCTGCGCCAATATTGGTGTGCCCCACCTCGCTGTTGCCCATTTGCCCTGCTGGCAGACCTACATCAATGCCGGAAGCAGAGAGCTTGCTGGTGGGATTTTCGGCAAAGAGCTTATCCAGGACGGGAGTGGGGGCAGACTTGATTGCATTGCCCAGTTCTTCATCCCGCAGTCCGAAGCCGTCCATGATAATCAATGTTGTCGGTGTTTTCATGTGGAACCTCTCTCTCAACGCCAGCGCAGCCGCTGAACGCAGCTTATGCCGGTTGACTCAAGTGTATTCAGAACAAATACGGATCGGGCGGGGGAAAGACCCTGCCCGATGCTGCGATGGCAGCCAGCCAGGGGGTTATTCCTGGTTGGCTGCGTTGATGATCTCGGTAAACTTCTTGGGCACCAGGGAGGCACCGCCAATGAGACCGCCGTCCACGTCCGGCTGTGCCAGCAGGTCATGAGCGTTGTTCTCATTCATGGAGCCGCCGTACAGAATGGTCACGCTCCGCGCCACCCGTGCGCCGTACAGCTTGCGGATCACCGTGCGGATCTCCTCGCAGACTTCATTGGCCTGCTCTGCCGTTGCGGTGTCACCGGTGCCGATGGCCCACAGGGGTTCGTATGCAATGACCACATGCCGGATCTTTTCGGCAGGGATGCCAGACAAAGCGGTTTTCACTTGCAGGTCGATGACCTCTTTGGTCACGCCCAGCTCCCGCTGTTCTTTGGACTCGCCCACACAGATGATGGGGTACAGCCCTGCGTCAATGGCGGCGTGTGCCTTGCGGTTGACGATGATGTCATTGTCATTCCAGTACTGACGGCGTTCGGAGTGACCGATGATCGTGTACTTCACGTTCAGTTCTTTGAGCATGGCGGCGGAGACCTCGCCAGTGAAAGCACCATGTTCTTCAAAATGGATGTTCTGGGCACCGATCATCACGCGGGTGTCCTTAAATGCCTTCTGAGCGGCCGGAATATTTACAAAGGGGACACACAGGAGAATATCACACCATTTTGCCTTGGGCAGCATGGTCTTTAATTCGTCCGCAAACGCCTTGGTCTCAGAAGCGGTCTTATTCATCTTCCAGTTACCGGCGATAATGGTTTTACGGTATCTTCTATTCATGATAAAATTCCCTCTTTCTATCATTTCATGCGCGCAGATACGGTTCTGTCGCCATGGGATTTGTCTATTGCGCGCTCCATTCTATGCCGGGATGCAGAAAAGCGCCGGTTGGCGCACTTTGGGGAGAGCTGCGCCTAATCCCCAGTTCCCTGCTGTCATCTCCTCGGGCTCCCCAAAACCTGGCCGTTTCAAGGAACCCAAAGGAGCTGTCGCTTTATGCTTATTCTTTATCCATCAACGCCGCTACACCAGGCAGTTCCTTGCCCTCCATAAATTCCAGAGAAGCGCCGCCGCCGGTGGAGATGTGGGTCATCTTGTCGGCAAAGCCCATCTGCTGGACTGCTGCGGCGCTGTCGCCGCCGCCGATGATGGTGATGGCATCGCTGTCCGCCAAAGCCTGTGCTACAGCACGGGTGCCTTCGGCAAAGGCAGGGAACTCAAAGACGCCCATGGGGCCGTTCCAAATGACAGTACCTGCGCCCTGGATGGCCTGTGCATAGAGCTTCCGCGTCTCAGGCCCAATGTCCATGCCCATTCTGTCGGCAGGAATCTTCCCGGCAGGATACACTTCGGGCTTGGCGTCTGCGGAGTACTCTGCGGCGCACACGTTGTCCACTGGCAGCAGGAGCTTAACGCCCTGATCAGCCGCCTTTTGGATCATCTCGTTGGCATAATCCACCCAGTCTTCTTCCAGCAGAGAGGTGCCGATCTGGCCGCCCTGTGCCTTAGCAAAGGTGTAAGCCATGCCGCCGCCGATGATAACGGTGTCGGCAAGCTCCAGCAGGTTGTTGATGACGCCGATCTTTGAGGAGACCTTGCTGCCGCCCAGGACAGCCACCAGGGGACGCTTGGGGTTGGCCAGGGCGCCGCCGATGATCTCCAGTTCCTTCTGGATGAGGAAACCGGACACGGAAGGCAGATAGTTGGCCGGCGGTAGAGGCGTGAGCACGGTGGACGGTGCCGAAAGCGTCGGAGACGTAGATATCCGCCATATCAGCCAGTGCCTTGGCGAAAGCAGGGTCGTTCTTCTCCTCCCCCGGTTCAAAGCGCAGGTTCTCCAGCAGCATGATCTGGCCAGGCTGGAGTGCAGCGGCCTTGGCGGTGGCATCGGGGCCGATGACGTCAGCGGTCAGGGGCACATCTTGCCCCAACAGCTCGCTCAGGCGCTTTGCCACGGGAGCCAGGGTCAATTCTTCCTTCCACTTGCCCTTGGGCTTGCCCATATGAGAGCAGGCAATGACTGCCGCATTCTGTTCCATCAGATAGCGGATGGTGGGCAGCGCCTCTCGGATACGCTTGTCATCCAGGATGGTGCCGTCATTGCTCTTGGACATGGGTACGTTAAAGTCGCAGCGCAGCAGAACTTTCTTGCCTGCCACATCAATGTCAGTAACCGTTTTCTTGTTGTAGTTCATCTTTCCTACTCCTTTCCAATCCCTTACCATAAAAAAGCGTCTAAACCGGTTCCATCTCCACCATTTCCCCCTCTCCAGTCAAACCTGGAAACCCTTGCTGCCGCAAAGCCTCATAGGCCAGGACAGCGGCGGAATTGGACAGGTTCAGGCATCGCGCACCCGAAACCATCGGGATGCGGACACAACGATGATAGTATTCGGTACGGAACCACGCGGGCAGACCGGCGGTCTCTTTCCCGAAAAAGAGGTAGCAGTCCGGCTCATACTGCACCTGCGTATAGCTCTGAGGTGCTTTGGAACTGGCCAGCCACAGGCAATCTTTGGCATCTGGATGGTGGACAAAAAAATCCGCCAGATCCTCGTAAACAGTGACGGACACCTGGCTCCAATAGTCCAGCCCTGCCCGCCGCACTGCTGACGCACTGACGTCAAAGCCCAAAGGGCGAATCAAATGCAGACTGCTTTTGGTCACGGCACAGGTACGGGCGATATTTCCAGTATTCTGCGGAATCTCCGGCTCTACTAACACGATATGCACCACGAACCATGCACCTCCCCATTCAACTTCTCTGGCTGAGTGCGTCTGTTCGCTCTCCACTCACTCTGCCAAGAAATCATTTTTAGTACGGTCTATTCTAGCCCAATTCCATTTGAAAATCAACACCATTTTACGCTTTTTCCTGGAAGAATGTCAGTATTTTTGCCCATATCCATGAAAAATCTTTGTTTTTCTCAAAAATAGTCCTATACTGAACCATCGGGAACTTACCCAGCGAAAAGGCGGATGTTACCGCCCTCCCAGCAAGGAGGGAAAAAAGCAGGATTGCTTGCAAATCGCAAAAAGGCGCTGTCCGTGGAGCTGTTTCGTTCCAGCTTGGCGTTCCCTCCTACCTTCTTCCGAATTTCACTGGTATCCCTGTTCGACATCAGGCACCCATTTTTTCTATTTTCCGTCATAGGCAGATCAGCAGTGAGCCTCCTGTCCGATTTCCTAGGCACCTGCCATGAGTGCCACCTGCTGCGCCAATCGAAAACGAGGCCAGACACAACTTGTGTCTGGCCTCGTTGGGTTTTCGAAAAAGCCGCTTCAAACTTATTCCACAGGAACCGTCCAGCCCTTGGTGTCCTCGATCTTGCCCCACTGGATGCCGGTGAGG